>Ga0153916_10000276_pt1 | contig 33324 bp, 21 predicted proteins | sample Opewatmetagenome_FD_109642 | JGI IMG/M metagenome (GOLD analysis project Ga0153916, IMG submission 109642) | Freshwater wetland microbial communities from Ohio, USA - Open water 3 Core 3 Depth 4 metaG | ecosystem: Environmental > Aquatic > Freshwater > Wetlands | place: USA: Ohio, Lake Erie...
CGGACTTGTCCTCGCCTGGGCATCTCTAAGCCAGTGGTCTGATAGATGTGCCTATAGTGAGACCGCCGAAATATCGCTCTACGTTAAGGAAGAAAACCGCCGAAAAGGAATCGGAAAACAACTAATGGTAGCTGCTATCCGAGCGGGCAAAGAAGCGGGATTGCACACAATAATTGCCAGAATAGCCGGCAGCAACAAGGTAAGCGCCGACCTGTGCAAATCCTTCGGATTCCAGTATATAGGAACTATGCGAGAGGTCGGTAAAAAATTCGGCAACTTATTGGATGTACATCTGATGCAGTTAATTTATTAATACTGCGTGCCAACAATTTTACCAAGCGATTATAAAAGTCTTGACCCCACCTACAGCAGAGCGTAGAATTCGAAAAGGTAGAGTAAATTAGGTGAAGCAAAATTCGTCTATGTAAGCACTATGTATCCTATCTTTAGGTATGAGCTATGATTTCGAATGCAGCAGCGTATTATCTCTGGCCAACAGTTTGGGTTGGTAGTCGCCCTCCAACTTCAGGCGAGAACATAGACATCAGGACATTAGAAGACGAGGTATATCGAACAACTCTCAAAGTAGGCACCGGTGCTATCGGTGCTAAGGTACTCCGTGAGGGTATGTTTATATTTGACTTCTCTAATTGGTCACTAGGTCAAGCCATGCCAAGCCATGATGATATCCCTACCGACTTCGATGCCGCTGCTACCGTTATACTAAAGCGGGTAAGTGTCCTAAATGTTCATCTAGCGTGCCTTTACACAGCACTTTACCATCTACAAAACCTTAATCATCATCCCAAGATGGCCATTTATCCTTCGGATATAATCACATTAAATTCTCTGGATGATACAACAAAAATGGGCTTTGGTGATATGCGCGTTGGTGCGTTGGCTCTCGCACGTTATCCCAGTACATATGTACAAGGGTTGCCAACATTATTTGATTGGCGAGTGAGCACGAGGAGCTTGCTCATAGAGATTGACACAGTACACGAATCATTCAAGCTCCTGACTACCATATTACAACATCCAGATCCACATATTCTTCTTCTTACTGACCTCTATGCCCATAGTTGCAAGGCATTTGAAAATCACGAATTTGCTCTGTGCCTCACCATTGCATGGACAATTACTGAGAATCTTCTCAGACGGCTTTGGGAACGCTATATAGAGGCAAATAGGCATAGAGAGATAGATGATATCAAAGTAATCTTCATAAGCAAGGAACGAAAGAAAAAGCTGACCGAAAGCCGCGACTTTAGTGCATCAGTAATTAGTGAATTTCTCTCATTAAATAATAATCTGCCTTTCAAAATTTATAATAAACTAGATGAAGTACGTCAGGAGCGAAATAAATGGCTCCATTATTTGGCTCCCATATCTAGGAAAATTGCCCAGCAATCTGTTGAAGTAGCTGAGCAAATGCTTAACATATCCGAAGAGATTAACCTCGAGGTTCCTCTCGCGCTTTCGATTCAAGATTAATGAATTGTTAGAATAAGACGACAACACGCTAACAATGTAATGTAAACCATGTCTGAAAATCTAAAGTCACAACTTGAGAAAAATCTGCCGCCGCCGGTTGTGGCTCTGGTGAAAATCGCCGGCCAAGACGCCAGCGAGGCGGGTCACAGCCTATATATCGTCGGCGGTGTAGTGCGCGATTTATTTCTGGGCCGCGCCAACTTTGACTTCGACCTGGTAGTCGAAGGCGACGCCATCGACCTCGCCCGGAAACTGGCTAAGAATAGCCGGGCGAAGTTAACGGTTCACACACGCTTCGGTACCGCCAAACTTAATTATCCCGGCTTCAGCCTTGACCTGGCCACCGCACGCAGTGAAACCTACAGCCGACCGGGAGCTCTGCCCACCGTCAAGCCCGGCAGCCTTAAGGACGACCTCATCCGCCGTGACTTCTCCATCAACGCCATGGCCCTGCACTTAAACCCACAACGGTTTGGCGAGCTTACTGACTTATACCGCGGTAAAGAAGACCTCGAACATCGCCTCATCCGTATACTGCACCCAAAAAGCTTCATCGACGATGCCACCAGAATACTGAGGGCAATACGCTACGAGCAAAGGTTAGGCTTCAAGCTAGAGACGGAAACCGAAAAATTGCTCCGTCGGGACGTGGCTATGCTTCAAACCATAAGCGGCGACCGCATCAGGCATGAGCTGGAGTTGATATTGAAAGAAGATGAGCCGGAACAAGCCCTTAGACGGGCTGAGCAGCTGGGAGTGCTCAGCCAATTGCATCCATCACTTAAAGGCAACGGCTGGCTCGCTCAATCATTCGCTCAAGCCCGCCAGACAGTCAAGCGTACATCGCTGGCAACACTTTACCTGTGCCTGATTATCTACAATCTCAATGAAAAGGAAAACGCGGAATTCATTTCACATTTGAACTTCCCTAAAAACTCCGTTCAAGCAATGCGGCAGACGCTGCAATTAAAGGCACAACTGCACAACTTGGTAAAAGCTGGGTTAAAGCCAAGTGATATTTACAGATCGCTTCATGGCTACTCAGCACTAGCCATTCAAGCCAATGCTCTGGCATCTGAATCACCGTTAGCCACACAACATATTAACTTATATCTGAGTAAGCTACGTTATGTAAAGCCATTGTTGAATGGACAAGACCTGAAGAAAATGGGCATCCCTGCCGGGCCCAAAATCGGTGAGATTTTAAGCGCCATACTGAAAGCCAGACTTGATGGCGAGGTACATACCAAAAAGGACGCAGAAAGACTGGTTCACAGAGGTATGACGCTGGAAACCAAATAGGCTCCAACTCGCTGCCGCTGAAGTTGCTGATATATTTTTTCAGCTCTGGCTTTATTATCCACAGCCGCAAATAAAGCTGGCCCTGAGCCGGCTAAGTGTATATCCGTAGCTCCGGCTTCGGCAAAACGCCTCCAGTAATCCTCCAATCCCGGAAAGGCATCAAAGGCTACCTTATCAAAAACATTAAATAGCAGGCTGGAGGCAATTTGCTTATCTTTAGACCAGCTTTTTACGGCTATGTCCACTAAGTGACCATTGGTAAAATGCCCGGTGCCCAAACGGGAATAAAGCTGTTGCGTTTTATTCGATATCTTGGGTAATGGTGGTATCATCAAGACAAACCAATTCGTCTGTGAACTGGGCAAAGGCGTCACTTTTTCACCTCTGCCCTCTATATAAGCTGCGCCACCATATATAAAAAATGGGACGTCGGAGCCGAGTCTTGCCGCCAGCTCCATTAAGTCCGAAGTTGTCAGCTTCAATTCCCAAAGCCGGTTGAGGGCCAGCAAAGTAGCCGCCCCATCGCTGCTGCCACCACCCAGTCCGGCAGCCCAGGGAATCCGCTTCTCCAGCTTAATCCTGGTTCCCCTGTTGCAACCGCTGAACTTTCTGAGCAATTCGGCTGCTTTAATCACCAGATTATCCGAAGTCTGAAGGCTCGGCTCAGTGCATTTCAGGGAAATAACATCGGCAAGCTCAAAAGCCAGGATATCGCACAGGCTGATTGTCTGGGCTAGGCTGCGTATATCGTGGTAGCCGTCATTACGTTTGCCCAGAACTTCGAGGACAAGGTTTATCTTAGCTGGAGCCGGGTACTTTAGCATTACATATTGACCTTTTTGGAAACCGCCAGAACCTCATACAGCTTAGCCCACTCTTCCAGACTGAGCGTCTCCGCCCGCCGTTCAGTGTCTATAGCCGCCCGTTTCAAAAATGGGGCAACTTCAGCCGGCTTCATGCCCAACCCATGCGCCAGCGAATTGTGCAATTGTTTCCGCGGTGAACTAAAGCCGCCCTTGACTACTTCGAAAAAGCCGCGAATGTCAGCTACTTTAACCGCGGGCTCGGGCAATATATCAAAACGCAATATAACCGAATCGACCTTCGGCTGCGGGTAAAAACTCTGAGCCGGCACCGGTGATACAATTCTAATTCGACTGTACATCTGAAGGCTAACCGCCAGCAGGGACATGTTTCCCGCACTGGCAACAATAGCTTGGCCAACTTCCTTCTGCACCATCACCACCATTAAAGATGGCTTGGGCGAGGCTTCAACAAAGTAACGTAAAACGGGTGAAGTGATATAGTACGGCAGATTAGCCACCACTTTATACTTGCTTTTGCCACCTAAAAGCTGGGACAGTTTTACTTGGAGTATGTCCGCGTTAATCAGAAGCAAATTTGACAGCGAAACCAGCCGGCGCTGCAATAGAGAAGCCAGCTCGGCATCGAGTTCCACGGCAATGACCTGCCCGGCGCGCCGGGCCAGCTCATTGGTCAATATGCCCAACCCCGGGCCCACTTCAATTACGGTATCTTTCAAAGAAAGTTCAGCAGCTTCAATGATGGTGTTTAAAACCGCTTCGTCAACCAGGAAATGCTGTCCCAGGCTTTTCCTGGCCTTGAGGCCGAACTGGCGAAGCAGACTCTTGGCCTGGGCTGAAAATTGGGTCGCTTTATCGGGCACTTGTCGCCTTTAAACCTTGAGCTTAAAAATTCTCTGGGCGTTCTTATACAGGACCTTCTCCATAACCTCCGGCTTATAGCCACCGCTTTCAAATTCCTGAAGCCACCGCTTAGGTGGAATTTCAGGATAGTCCGAACCAAACATAAATTTATCCTGAAGGCGCCCATTGACCTCTCTCCTTATTACTTCCGGAAAATACTTAGGCGCCCAGCCGGAGAGGTCGGCATAGACATTGCCCTTATGCAACAAAACGGCGATCTGTTCTTCATGCCACGGCCATGCCGGATGAATCATTATTATGGTCAGTTCAGGAAAATCGGCTGCTACATCGTCGATATACGGGACAGGCATGGTATATTTTAGACGTATGCCATAACCGCCGGGCATGCCGGCCCCGGCTCCGGTAGTCCCGGTGTGAAAAGAAACCGGTATCTTCAACTCAACGCATTTTTCATAAAGTGGATAGAACCGACGGTCATTGGGAAAGAAGGCCTGTAGAGCCTGTTGGAATTTCAATCCCATCAATCCCAGATCTTTAACGCATCTTTCCAGCTCTTTTATAGCTGCCTTGCCCTTCCACGGGTCGATCATCGCCCAGCCGCCGATAAACACATCGGGGAATTTCCTAATTAGCCGTGCGACCTCGTCATTGGTATTGCTCGTGTCATGGCCACTCACAGACTCAGCATCCCAGCCTATTAAGATAGCCTTCAAGTCCAGCTCCCTGAAATCCTGTGCCATTTCCTCATCGGTCTTGACCTTATATTCGACGCCGTAATACTTGGAAATGTATTCCACCATCTCCAGCCCCCACAGACGCTTGCGGTCGAAGGCAGCCGTAATGGGATGGGCGTGAACATCTATAGCTTTCATATCAAATCACCTGCCACCTCATGCTTTATAGGTATGGGCCGTGCACCGACTGTTGATTTATGCCTTTTAGCTTACTCCAGCTAGCCGACTCCGACCAGGTAGCCTTGCGGCACCCGGAGAATACTATTTACCGCTGCTTCCTTCCGGACCTAACGGGGTTCATAGTTCTCCGCCGCGCAAGACCCAGCCCTCAACGCCACTTGACCGGAGCAGTCCTGAAAGATAAAAACCTAGAGTCGGACTTCAACCCCGCTATAGCGGATCTCGGGTACAGGGCACCGCTAGTTCCCCGTCTAGCACGGCCCATCAAATACTACTATGGTGGCATAGACTTTTCAAGACTACCCGTCTGATCAAACGGCTTTAAGCCACGCCACCCTCCCTCTCCCTCGACGGGAGAGGATTAAGGTGAGGGTGAAACTTTTTCAATCCCCCTCACTCTAACTCTCTCCCTCCAGGGGAGAGAGAAAATACGCTCAGGCTACCGGCCAAGGCTTAAGCGCAAAATCAGCGGCGTGGGTAGTCCCCGCTCTGCCATTTTCTTTTGCGTAGCTGGAATATCATATTCAACCCGATAGTGATGCATGGTCTGAGCTTCAGCATCATAAATAGCATAGCTGGCTCTAGGGTCGCCATCCCTTGGCTGACCAACGCCGCCAGGATTTATAATCATGCGTGTCTTTCCCAGCTTCAAGTTCGCCCCATCTTCGAACTCCCTGTAAACTGCTTTCTCATCTATCAGCTCGAAAACAAGCGGAACGTGGGAATGTCCAACCAGGCAGTAAGCCGTTTCAAAAGAATCAAAGCTGTTCTGGGCAGCTTCTATAGAGAGCAAGTATTCCCAGATAGGCTCTCGTGGGCTACCATGTGCCAGTGTAAAATCATCCTCATAAACTATCTGGGGCAGATTCAGCAGATACTCTTTATCTTCAGCACTTAGCTGCTGTGCCGTCCACTGAGCAGCTAAAGCGGCTACCGGATTGAATTCAGAGGTATCAATCTTACCGATGGCCGCCCAATCGTGATTACCGGCAATGCATAAAGGTTCAAACTGACGCAACCGCTCAATGCACTCATGAGGGTCTGGACCGTAGCCTACAACATCGCCCAGGCACCAAATCTTGTCGAAGCCACCCCTCCTTTCTGCATCGCCAAGCACCGCATCAAAAGCCGTAAGATTGCTGTGAATATCAGCCAGAATAGCAAAACGCATAACGCCTAACTATAACATCTGAAAACCGATTTGTTAAGTTGATGTCCCTGGATATGAACAAAAGAATAGAAAAAGGTAAAATAGACAGCATGTATTATTTCGCTTATGCTTCAAATCTAAACCGGAAACAGATGTCCGAGCGCGCTCCGGACAGCAAGCCGAAATTTGTGGCTACACTGCCTAATTTCAAACTCACTTTCACGGCACGGCCCGGCCGACAAGGCGGAGTTGCCAGTATAAGGCCGCACCGGGGCGAAAAAGTATTAGGAGCTATCTATGAAATATCGGAGAGGGATTTGAAGCGGCTGGACGGATATGAGGGTTATCCCACGGTCTATGACCGACGCAAGGTAACTATCTGGACCGAGACCAACGAACCGGTTGAGGCTATGACTTATATCAAGATCGACCAAACACGCGAGCTAGAGCCAACGCCCGATTATCTGGCCGTTATTCAGCAGGGCTACCGGGATTGGCAAATAGTTTGAGCTCATCCTTTTACCCTGGTGTTCTTTTCTATGTCGATCAGTACGTAACAAACATCGGCAAAAGCTACTAGAAATAAGCCTGCCAGTATCGAACCTATAAGACCAACTACGGCTATCACTACGGTGCTCATACCGGCATCCAAGGGTACGATATCGGCCAGGGCTCCGGTACCACTGAGCGCTAAAACGGCCAGAGCAATGGAAAAAAGACTGCCTCCTATCATCACTACCCACCCTATAATTCTATAAACTGTAGCCACAGCTCTTAAGGCCCCGTATCTTCCTGATGTCACAGTCTCTTTTACTGCCGGCTTGGCGGGCGTTGCCGGCTGAGTATCCTGTACTGGCTGTGGAATGGCAGCTGGCAATCTCTCTCCGCAGGTTGTACAAAATTGCGGACCGGCACTATCCGCACCACAATGTGGACATCTAACTGCCTGTTGCATGTATAACTATTAAACCTCGTGCCACTTAGCTCAAAAATGGGATCTTATAGTTAAAGGCAAGGACCATAACCATAACCACAATTAAGTACAGTAGGCCACCGACTAGTAACCCCAGTAATAGCATCCGCCACCATAACCCCCAGGCCAAGCCCCAGGTCGGCCTGACTTCAATCTGCGTACGTGGGACGACAGGCTTTGCTGCCTTGGCTGGCACCTGCTGTACTGGAACAGCCGGCGCTTCCTGAGTCGGTGTAGTTGATATCTGCTGAGCCGGGGCAGCTGGCTGGGCAGGGGTAGTGGATGCCTGGTGAACTACGGCAATCAATCTGGCTCCGCAACTTCCACAAAACTGCTGTCCGGGGACATTCATGAAGCCGCAGTTCGGACATTTCACCTTTTGCTGTTGGACCTCAGTGGCGAGCTTGGCTCCACATTTCCCGCAGAACTGCTGGCCCGCAGGGTTGGCTGTGCCACAGTTAGCGCATCTGACCATCTGCTCCATATCACTGACCTCCTTCGCTATTTAATCGCATTATATAACTTGCATTTGATGCATACAAGCCTTCTTAAGCAAAATTGCCGGTTTTTACCGTGAAAACGATACAATTATATAGTTCTAGCCTCATTCCCTGGTATCAATCCCAAATCTCAAACTCTAAGCTCTTTCTTCTTCAGCTTGTTGCGAAACTCCATCATTATTCCCGGTTCCCCCAAATCTCAGTTGCATACGTGAAAAAGGAGGATTACTATAATGACTAGGCCGAAATTTTGGATTGGAGGGGGAATAATCAAAATGACTGATGAAAAGATTAAACTCAATGCATACGGTGTCTATCTTCTAGGTTATCAATTGGAACGCCTAGAATGGGCAATTGCAACAATGACTGACTGCGCTGATCTTGCCAGTATCTTTGGGGAACTCCGAGCATATGAATATGCACATTCCTTTGAAGATATTGGACGTGAAGCCAAAACATTCCATGATACAGTGTCCGGTTTAAAAAATGAGGACCTTAGCGGGAAGAAGAGTAGTTTACGCGATGCCCGAACCCGTTGGCATACATTGGCACGTGAACGCCTACAGGATTTGTATTTAGTCACGCCCGAATCGAAGATAGACCCAAAGCATTTAATAAATGGCATAAATAGTTTCTTAAGTGCCAAGCACTTCGATTTTCTTAAAGAAATTGAGATTTCAGATTTAAATGAAGCATGTAAGTGCATATTGATTGGTAGTGCTACGGCAGCCGAACATATATCGTTGCGAGCAGCTGAGAATTTATTAAGGCGATGGTACGAATATAAAACTGGCAATAGGTTGGAGCGTAAACCCTGGGGGACTGTCCTCGATAAACTTGTTAATGAATATCCAGAGAACCAGAGACCTAAAGAGATTACACTTCTCGGTTATCTTAAGCAACGGAGAGATGAGGTAGCCCATCCAGATAGGGTTTCAACTTTGACGGAGGCTGAAGCAACATTGATGAATGTTTGTAGTCTAATTGAAGGTATAGAACCCGTGTTGGCCACAATGCTCTTACCAGAACCCAATGCCCAATTGCCAATGCCAAAGCTTAGGAGAAAAAAGATAAAAGCAAATAGTGGAGGTTTGGTATTGTAGTGTTTATTCCAAAAGAAGAGGTACAATCGGTCAAAAAGAGGAGAAAACAGATGAATGAAACTGCGATGATGGCTATGATTATTGTTTCTACCGCGTTTGCTGGTTTAACAGGTGTAGTTATTGGACAAATCGTGGTATCTGGGAAAAAATCAAAACGTACACTGGCTATTAAAGTGCTAGCAGCATCATGTGGGTTGGGCGTACTTGTAGCCGCATTTAGCATTCTGGGACTTTTACTTTCATGGGGAAATAATCCCTGTAATTTTTGTTGGTGGCTTTACGGGGGCGTTATTTTTCAATTACTCCTGTTCTGGGCTGCGGCAGCTGCTTTTTGGATTTGATAAACATCCTTGTAAGTTGGGAGTTTCGCAACAAGCTCCTTCTTTAGCCCAGAACAGGCCGTATGTTATAATCGCAGCTATGAACGTATCGGAACTGGGCGAATTTGGCTTAATCGAGCTTTTGGCCGATATCGTTGATAAAACTAAAAATCCTAAGGATGCCTCCTGGCAACGCCTGCTTATCGGCATTGGTGATGATGCCGCCGCCTGGCAGACAGACGGCAACATACAACTGGCCACTACCGACAGTCTGGTACAGGATACGCACTTCGACCCGGATGTCATTACCTGGGAGGAACTGGGCTGGAAAGCCATGGCTGTTAACCTGAGCGATATTGCTGCCATGGGTGGCTCCCCCAAATATGCACTTATTTCACTTGCCTTACCCGGCAAACTCGAAATCGATAACGTCTCCAGCCTGTATCAGGGCATGGCTCAAATAGCCAACCGGTTCGGAGTAGCTATTGTTGGCGGCAACATTGCTTCGGCAGATAAGACCGTGATTAACGTAACCGTTTTGGGCAGTCTGGAATCCGCTCCGGCGCTCACCCGCTCAGCAGCCACGCCGGGCGACCAGATAGCCGTAACCGGATATTTAGGGCTGTCAGCCGCTGGCCTCAGGATGCTGAACCAACATCTCAAATTCGACGCTGAAACCACTCAACTCTTGCGTCAGGCACATCTGACGCCCATGCCCAGAATAGATGAGGGGCAAATCCTGCTTCATCGCGGAGTCAAAGCTGCTATAGATATAAGCGATGGCCTGATAGCCGACCTCACCCATATGTGCCATGAAAGCAAGGTCAGCGCCCTAATAAAACAAAACGAATTGCCAATCCATCCGGCGCTTAAGAAAAACTTCAAATCGGACTATTTGCAGCTAGCCTTAAGTGGCGGGGAAGACTATGAGCTGTTGTTCACTGCCGGCAGTCAGATTATTACTAGATTAAGGAAAGCCATGGCCTGTCCCCTAACCGTGATTGGAGAAATAACCCAGGGAAAGCCCGGTCAGGTTATCGTGACTGACGCTGACAGTAGAATCGTCCCGTGGCAAAAAGCCGGCTGGGAGCATTTCAAATCCCGGGCGTGAATGCCATTATTACCCATCGCAAAATATTATTAATTAAGGAGACCGAAATGGAACGAAGTCTGGTGCTAATCAAACCCGATGCTATGCAACGTGGGCTGGCCGGTGTTATCATCTCCCGTCTGGAGAGGCGAGGGCTGAAGATTGTAGCCATGAAGATGCTTCAAATGGACAAGGCCTTAGCCCAGCGGCACTATGCAGTCCACAAAGATAAAGCCTTCTTTAATGATCTGGTGAAATTCATTACCTCCAGCCCAATAATCGCTGCCGTTTTCGAAGGAGAAAGAGCCATAGAAGCCATCCGTCAGACCATGGGGGCCACCGACCCGGTCAAGGCCGCTTCAGGCAGCATGCGCGGTGACTATGGTCTCGATATTCAGCAGAACCTGGTACACGGCTCCGACTCGGCTGAAAGCGCCGCCAGGGAGATAAGCCTCTTCTTTTCGTCGAAAGAGATCATAGGTTAGTTGTGGTTTAGAGGGAAGATGTGGTTACTGTATTCTGATCACCGGTACGGCTTCGTGCCACAAATCATCTAGCCGGTAATAGTCCCGCTGTGACGGTGAGAAGATGTGAATTACCACGTCTCCCAGGTCGAGTAGAATCCAGCCCGAATCCGCAGCTCCTTCGATATGAAAAGGAATGATATCGCCCTGCTTCAGCTTTTCTCGAATTTCTTGCCGGATAGCCTCAATCTGTCGGGGATTGTCTCCGCTGCAAATAACAAAATAGTCAGCAAAGGAACAAATTTGCTTGGTATCCAGCATGACTATATTGTCAGCCTGTTTATCCGAAGCCGCCTCCACCGCCAGCCGCGCCACATCTATTGATTTAAGAACTCTATTTTTCAAATCAGCTTGAACTAACTACGATTAATTATAGCACATTCTTATGCCCACTTAATAACAATGTCCAAACGTATAAAAATAGCTGGTCCTCGACACTTTTTTCTATATTCATCGGCTTTTGCTATAATAAGATGTGGGTAAAATATGAAACAGAAGTGGTGGCAAGGTAGTTTATTTTACATTTTGATTCTGGTGGCTATATTAGCCTTAGCCTTCAGCTTCCTGCCGCAGGCCAAAAAACCTCAGGATGTGGACTTTTTTACGTTCATCGCACAGGTCAAGCAAGGTGTAGCCGATACTATTCAGCAGGACGGGGTTACCATCATCGGCTTAAAAGACAATGAGAAGAAAATACAGACATCTTTTGACGGCAGCACTAAAGAGCTCATGGATTCATTGACTGCTGCCGGAATACCGCTCGGCGAAAATGGAGTGAAATTCGACGTGAAGGCCGGTAGCTTCGATTGGGGAGGCCTGCTTATCAGCTTCGTTCCTCTGCTCCTCTTCGGCGCCCTGCTTTTCTTCCTCTTCCGCTCTGCCAGAGGCGCCAATACCCAGGCTTTCAATTTTGCCAAGAGCCGGGCTCGACTGGCATCTAATAATAAATCTACCGTCACCTTTGCCGATGTGGCCGGTGTCGATGAGGCTAAGGGCGAACTTCAGGAAATAGTAGAATTTCTTAAATCGCCTCAAAAATTCCTGGCTTTGGGCGCTCGAATCCCACGCGGCGTGCTGTTAGTTGGCCCACCTGGATGTGGCAAGACTTTAATAGCCAAAGCCGTTGCCGGCGAGGCCGGAGTTCCCTTTTTCTCCATCAGCGGCAGCGAGTTCGTGGAGATGTTCGTCGGCGTTGGTGCTTCCCGTGTCAGAGACCTCTTTGACCAGGCCAAGCACAACGCACCATGCATTGTCTTCGTCGATGAAATCGATGCCGTGGGCAGGCATCGCGGCGCCGGTCTCGGTGGGGGCCACGACGAACGGGAACAAACCTTGAACCAGATATTGGTCGAGATGGACGGCTTCGACAGCAGCACCAACGTTATCGTCATCTCAGCTACCAACCGGCCGGACATACTTGACCCGGCTCTGTTGCGCCCCGGCCGCTTCGACCGCCATGTCGTCATCGACCAGCCCGACATAAACGGGAGAAAGGCTATTTTGCTGGTTCACGCTAAGGGTAAACCACTGGCCAAAGACGCCGACCTCGAAGTTCTGGCCAAGCAGACTCCTGGCTTCAGCGGCGCCGATTTGGCCAACCTTATCAACGAAGGAGCCATACTAGCAGCCAGGCGCAATTTGAAAGAGATAGGCTTGAAAGAGCTTGAGGACTCAATCGACCGCGTCATTGCCGGCCCGGAAAAGAAAGGCCGCATAATAAGCCAGAAGGAAAAGGAAATTATCGCTTATCACGAGACCGGCCATGCACTGGTGGCTAAAATGCTACCCAATGCCGACCCGGTACATAAGATATCCGTGGTGGCTCGCGGTATGGTCGGCGGCTGGACTCGCTTTCTGCCTACCGAAGACCGGCATCTGTGGACACACTCTCAATTCGACGACAGGCTAGCGGTAAGCCTGGGGGGACGGGCAGCTGAAGAAATCATCTTCGGTGAGGTGACTACAGGCGCCCAGAATGACCTGGAGCAGTCAACCAACCTCGCCCGCAAGATGGTAACCGAATACGGAATGAGCGATAAGCTCGGACCGCGCACCTTCGGCAAGCGGGAAGAGCTTATTTTCCTCGGGCGCGAGATCCATGAACAGCGGAATTACAGCGAGAAGATTGCTGAGGAAATCGACGACGAGGTCAAGAAACTCATTGAGCGTGCCCATGAGACCGCTAAGAGAATATTAATAGAATGTAAGGAACGGTTAAAACTCGTCGCCGAACGCCTGATGATTGAGGAGACCATAGAAGAAGCCACCTTCGAGGCGCTGCTCAAAGAACCGTTACCCAAGCCCGAATTACAGCCGGCGCCGGCCTCGTAACTGGCAAGTTCCAAATACTAAACAAATCCCAATTACCAAAACACAAATCTTAAAACACATGCCTCCCCCTTAGGAAAAGGGGGATCAAGGGGGATTTTATTTTTTGGTTATTTGAATTCAGCTATTGTTTAAGATTTGATGCTTGGGATTTGGAACTTGCCCGAGATAGACTCCCAGTATAAAGACACATCACGTCTATTTTCGTCGTTCTACGATGTATTCCGCCAAATCAATTAACGACTCTCGAGCGCTGTTATCGGGAAGTTTCTCTGCAGCCCGGCGTGCTTTAAGACAAAACTCTGAAGCCAGAACCAGACAATCGGCAATGGCCTGAGAATTGCGGATTCTTTCTACGGCTTGTAACACACCTTCGGCATCCCTCTTTCCAATTACGCTTTTCGTCAGCTCGTCATCCGGATGAGACTCGGCAAACAGTATAGTGGGCAAAGTCATCGTGCCCTCACGCAAATCGGAGCCTACCGGCTTGCCCAGCTCGTCTTCTTCACCTACAAAGTCCAGTACATCATCCACAATCTGGAAGGCCATGCCCAGATTATGCCCGTAGTCCCTTATTGCCTGAATAGCCTCTTCCGGCGCCTGGCTTAAGATGGCTCCAGATTCCGTTGAAGTAGCAAAAAGGCAGGCCGTTTTGGCGCCTATCCAGGCAAAATAATATTCGCGTAATTTGGCCATACCGGAAGTAACGCCGGTCTGCTTCAACTCGCCGGCGGAAATAGTCATCAGTGTCTCGGAAAAAAGCTTTATGGCTCTTAAGTTTCCGGTGCTGGCCACCAGGCTGCCTGCCTTGGCAAACAGGTAATCGCCAAGCAGTAGGGCGCTGTTTTCACCCCAGGCCCTGCTGACTGTAGGTTTGCCGCGGCGCACCGGAGAATTGTCTACAATGTCGTCATGCACCAGTGTCGCCGTGTGCAGAAGCTCTATGGCCGCGGCCATTGGCACCAGCAGAGCGGGCTCGTAAACGTAGAATTTGCCCGAGAGCAGAGTTAGCATCGGCCGGACACGTTTGCCGCCGGTCTTTAAAGTATAAACTAAAAGTTGTGCCAGCAAAGGAAATTCGGCATCTGTTATGTCTTCCAGGCTTTGCTGGACCTTATTCAGGTCTTTTTGGACGGGCTTATAAATATCGCTTAGATTCACTTGACCCACCGGCTCCCAGCCTTCTTGTTTCCTCATCGACAATGCTGTCATCCAATTTACGGAACAGTGGCTCCGGCATCCTCAGCTTCTGCCCTGCCGCTATGGATTGTACCTGCCAGCCGTTTGCCTCTATGCTGCCGTCAAATCCCAAAAACTTATGAAGTTTCTCTGAACTAAACGGCAGGAACGGGTAAAGGACGGTCTTCAAGGCTGCCAGCACCGATAAGGCTACAAAAGTAGAAGTTGCTGAAGCTTGCTTATCCTGCTTTATCGCCTTCCACGGGGCTTTATCGTCCAGGTAACGGTTGGCCTCTTGAGCCAGAAACATGGCCGCCTTCATTCCCTCTTTGAAATGGCAGCCGTTAATCAGTCTATCGACATCGTTAAGCGTCTCCTGAGCTTTAGCCAGAAGCTTCCGACCCTGGCTGTCAATATTGTCGGGCGACGGCACCATGCCGTCGAAATTGCGGTAGGCAAACGTCAGCACCCGGTGAGCCAGATTGCCGTAGGTGGCTACCAGCTCGTCGTTGTTGCGGCGGAGAAATTCGCGCCAGGAGAAATCGGTATCGCCGGTTTCCGGCATATTAATCGACAGCAGATAACGCAGCGGGTCGGGGTCATAGCGCTCCAGATAATCGGGAACCCACACCGCCCAGTTTCGGCTTGTAGACAGCTTCTTGCCTTCGATGGTTAAGAACTCGTTGGCCGGCACATCATAGGGCAGATTAAGCCCGCCGTAGCCAATGAGCATCGCCGGCCAGATGAGCGTATGGAACGGTATATTGTCCTTGCCGATAAAGTAATAGCTCCTGGCGTCGCCGGTCCAGAATTGCTGCCAGCCGTCGGCATCACCATGCGCTTTAGCCCATTCCTTGCTCGCTGAAAAATAACCGATGACGGCTTCAAACCAGACATAGATGCGTTTATTATTGAATCCGAGTTGAGGTACGGTTACGCCCCAGTCTATATCGCGCGTAATCGCCCGGTCTTTTAAACCGCCTTCCAGGAAGCCAAGTGTGAAATTAAGCACGTTTTGACGCCAGTAAGTCTTATCCTTTAACCACGATTTCAGCTTATCCTCGAAAGCACTGAGTCGGAGAAAGAAGTGTTCGGAAACCTCGAAGCGCGGCTCAGTACCGCAAATCCGGCAGCGTAAATCCAGCAGGTCGCCTGGGTTCATAGTCCGGCCGCACTCGTCGCACTGGTCGCCGCGGGCCTGCGGAAACTGGCAGTAAGGACAGGTGCCTTCAACATAGCGGTCAGGCAGGAAACGCTGGCACTGGGGACAATAAGCCTGAGGCACAGCATTCTTGTAGATGTAGCCTTCGTTTAAAAGCTTAAGAAAAATATCCTGCGTGGTTCGGGCGTGATTCTCGGTGCCGGTGGTGGTAAACAGGTCCCAGGATATGCCCATCTTCTGCCAGCAATCCAGGAACTCCCGGTGATATCTGGACACGATTTCCTGCGGCGACGTGTTTTCCTGCTCGGCGCGCAAGGTGATGGGCGTGCCGTGCTGGTCGCTGCCCGAGACCATCAATACCTTATTGCCCTTGAGGCGATGATAACGGGCAAAGATATCCGCCGGCAGATAGGCGCCGGCGATATGTCCCAGATGCAGCGGACCGTTGGCATAGGGCCAGGCAACACCGATAAAAATAGTCTCAGCCAATTAATAATTCTCCAGGGTAAATGCTCTCGTCTACTGGCTAGACCCTGAATCTATATTTATGGGGAAGAAGGTCAGCACCTCTTCCCCCTTTTCCCTAACATAAGCAGCGTAGCCCTTGGCCACAGAGCACTCCACGCAGAAATGCTGCTTTTTACCTTCTTTCTCTTCTATAACCAGATACCTCTGTCCAGCTTCAATAAGGCGGCGACAATTCTTGCACTTGGTCTCACCTACAGCAATACATCCACGATTCATTGTCAACCTCCTTCAGTGGTCTTTAACCACGCTTGATAAAGTTTCTTCTTCGATATGCCGCTTGATTCCGACAATCGGCTTACCGCTTCCTTAGCGCGGACCCCCTGCTGGCGTAACTTACGCAGTTCGGTTTCTATTTGCCGGCTGATCTCAGGTTCCGCCTCAGATTTTCCCTCTATGATTAGCGTGAATTCACCCCTGGGTTGGGTGAAATGCTCTTTTGCCTGGTTCAGCCTGCCCCTGAAAACTTCCTCGTGGACCTTGGTAAGCTCCCGGCAGACCGCCGCCTTTCTATCCCCTAAGATTTCCAGCGCATCGTTAAGCGTTTCCTGCAGCCGGTGTGGCGCTTCAAACATCACAAGAGTTCGCGGCTCACCAACCACTGATTGGAACAGGCGCCGCCTCACGCCTGACCGCCGTGGCAAAAAGCCCAGATAAAGAAACTGGTCTGTGGGCAGCCCTGATACCGCCAGCGCCGTCACCACTGCCGAGGCACCTGGGACGGGCACCACGGAAATCCCTCGCTCGATGGCAGCGCCGATAAGCTCATACCCCGGGTCGCTTAAGCCCGGCATGCCCGCTTCGGAGACCAGAGCCACGTCTTCCCGCTTAAGACAATCCAGGAGATAGTCGAGCTTAGCCCGCTTGTTATGCTCGTGGTAGCTGGTCAGCGGCGTCTTTATATCATAAAAATTGAGAAGCCGGCGTGTGGTACGCGTGTCTTCGGCAGCGATTAACTGTACCTGTTTCAACAAACGCAAAGCCCGCAGCGAGATATCTTCCAGATTACCAATTGGTGTAGCTACGACGTAAAGTGCCGGCACAATTCGTCGCCTAATTATAGCCCAACACAGCAACCTGGTCTAGCCCGCGCACTTGCCAAACATCCCGTCACTTTTAGCTTTTATCTTTACACGATAGAAAATAGTCCTTTGTTCCTCTCTTGGAGAGATTGGCGATAGTTAAACCTGAAACCCCAATCAAAAACTATTGAGTCAATATTTACAGATAGCCGTAACTTTTTTCGTAAATGACATAACCCAAGTAATTATAAACTCTAGTACACGGTTTTGTCGGCCACCGCCATCGTGGGCAACCATTTCGCTCCAAAGGAGGGTCTTGACACATAGTGTATAATCCTTTTACAGGCACAAACGATAAACACAGCAGATTAAATTTATAGTGGGGGCGATGAAGCAGCGTCCGTGAGAGGTCACTGGGACGCTGTGGAGCTAGTAGTGAAACCGACCACTTTAGTGGTCGGTTTTTGTTTGTGAACGCTACGCTTATGGGTTCGATGGCAAATATTTGAAAACCTTCTATACTCGTATAATTTTGTTCTGTTAAAGGATAAGCTACAAATAGAGTTATAAAAAGCATCACAGCGATAATTGAGGCAGATTAAAAAGAGCAGGAGGGAAGAGGCTAATGAAAGGAAATCTATATACTTCGAAAATTTCCAAGTTTTACTCGGTATTCAGTATTTTCCTTATTATCGTCATGTTAGGCGGCTGTCTGCCCTCTGCGCTAGCCAAGCCTGCATCTGTAGATTCGACGATAACACCTAAATCATTCGCCTACGCACCGGTGGCCAATGACGATACCTACGTTATGGACCTGGGGGGCACCCTTGATGTGCCTGCACCAGGCGTGCTCGGCAACGATACCGATGCGGACAATGACCCTCTCACGGCAATAAAAGTCAGTGACCCAGCCCACGGTACGATAACCCTGAATGCAGATGGTTCCTTCTCCTATATCCATGACGGCAGTGATACGACCTCCGATCTCTTTACCTACAAAGCCAATGATGGTACATCCGATTCTAACGAGGCTACCGTCAACATAACCATAAATCCAGTTGCCCCGTTGAACAATGCGCCGGTAGCTAATGATGAGAGCTACACTATAGGCCAAGGGGACACCCTCGATGTGCCCGCACCGGGCGTGCTCGGCAATGATACCGATGCGGATAGTGACCCTCTCACGGCAATAAAAGTCAGTGACCCTGCTCACGGTACGATAACCCTGAATGCAGATGGTTCCTTCTCCTATATCCATGACGGCAGTGATACGGCCTCTGATCTCTTTACCTACAAAGCTAATGACGGCACATCCGATTCTAACGAGGCTACAGTCAACATAACCATAAATCCAGTTGCCCCGTTGAACAATGCGCCGGTAGCTAATGATGACAGCTACACTATAGACCAGGGCGGCACCCTTGATGTGGCTGCCCCGGGCGTGCTCGGCAACGATACCGATGCCGACAACGATCCGCTTACGGCAATCAAGGTCAGCGACCCTGCCCACGGTACGATAACCCTAAATGCAGATGGTTCCTTCTCTTATATCCATGATGGCAGTGATACGACCTCTGATCTCTTCACCTACAAAGCCAATGACGGCATATCCGATTCTAATGAGGCTACCGTCAACATAACCATAAGTTCATACCAAGTTACCGTCATATCAACAAACACAACACTCGATGCCGGAGAGTATACTTATCAGCACTTGATTATCAACAATAATGCCGTACTTACGCTTAATTCAAATTCATCTTTACCAGGATTTAAGGGCGTCCGCATAATCGCTGACAGCCTTACTATTGAATCTGGCTCTTCGATTTCGGCAAACGGCAAGGGCTACGGGTCTGCCTCCGGGCCCGGTGCAGGTGGCAGCTACACCAACCCCTATAAAATCCGAGGTGGCGGTGGTGGCGGTTACGGAGGCAAAGGTGGCGATGGTGGCGGCGCCGTAGGCGGCACAGCCTACGGTTCGTTGACTGAGCCCACGGACCTGGGTTCCGGCGGCGGTGTAGGCAGCTTCGGTGACAAGGGAGGCGCCGGCGGCGGGGCCGTCCGCCTGGACGTTTCCGGTACTCTAACTATCAATGGATCTATCTCCGCAAATGGTATCGACGGCACTTATGGTGGGGGCAGCTCCGGGGGCGGCTCCGGCGGCAGCATATACATAACAACCAATACCATTGATGGTAACGGCACTATCTCAGCTAATGGTGGCACTGGCACTGGTGCCGTTTCAAATAGTGGAGAAGGCGCCGGCGGTAGAATCGCTATATATTACATCACCAATAGTTACACGGGGACGATGTCGGCATGGGGTGGAACCGGATATCAAGGATATCAAAATGGCGGAGCCGGTACTATCTTCACCAAGTCCTCCGCTCAACCTCACGGCGATTTATTGCTCGATAATAACAGCATTGCCGGTGCCTTAACGCCTGTAACCGGCACCAACGAATTCGATAGCATAACTATCAGGAACCAAGCTAATGTTAAGATCCCGTCAGGTTCTACTCTTACCTTGACAACTCTCAATTCTCAGGCTGGAATCGTAACCAATAACGGCGTGGTCTCGGCTCCTGAACTAGTGCTGACCAATATCAATTTCATCAATAATGGAACCCTAAACATACCTGATATCTCAGTCGGTAATGCCGGAATACTGGAGCAAAACTCCGATATTACCTTAAACAACCTGACCGTACTATCAGGCGGTGTTCTGACCTGTACCACAGGAGATAATATTAATTTAACCATGTCTAACTTGACCATCGAGGTAGGCGGCAGCATAGACGCAAATGGCAAAGGCTACGGATCTGCCTCTGGACCGGGTGCAGGTGGCAGCTATACCAGCACCTACAAATATCGTGGCGGTGGTGGCGGCGGCTACGGAGGCAAAGGTGGGGATGGTAGCGGAGCCGCAGGCGGTAAAGCCTACGGTTCACCTACTGAGCCCACCGACCTGGGTTCTGGTGGTGGTGACGGCAGTGGTGGCTACAAGGGTGGTGCCGGCGGCGGTGCCATCCGGCTTGATGTCGCTGGGATACTGACTGTAAACGGGAATATCTCTGCCAATGGCATCAATGGAAACATGTACAGCGGGGGTGGCTCCGGCGGCAGCATCTACATAACTACCAACACCATCGCCGGGCACGGTACTATTTCGGCCTCTGGTGGCACCGGAAGGGATGTTAATGGCTCTGGAGGAGGCGCCGGCGGTAGAATCGTAATTTACTGTAGTACGGAATTCACTGGCGGTATTATGGTAAGCGGCGGAGTAGGCGAAAACAAAGGCGAGGACGGCACCATACATGTTTCAGGTTTAATATCCGCTACCGAGCAGACTTCCAGCCAGTCGAACCTCACCGAAACGCTGGTAGAACAAACGCTTTCTGCAGACAATATAACGATGACCGGAAATTTTAACGGCACTTTTACCTTGACTAACTTCAAAATGGTCGGTGTCAAAACAGGTTCTTTTGCCAATAATGGTTTCTTCAGGGCTGAATGGCAGGCAAACCTCTTGGGTAAAGATTACGCCGGTACCTGGCAGGGGTTGTACTTCCTGAACCAGAGCGATAGCAGGATTTATCTGAAAGGTAGAGCTTCCGGAGGAATCCTGGGGATTATTGACGGTTATCTGAGCGAATCGGTTGAGGGAAGCGGTATCTATGACCGTTTTCAGATTGGCTTGCAGTTCTGTTTGGCGGGCGCTATGCCGATTTCCGGGAAAAACTATTTGAATGGAACTGTAACCTATCAAGCCAGCCAGGAATATCCCTCGACCCAGCTTTATGTGTTGCAGACATCCTTATCCGGGATATCTTCTGGCTCTTATAGTGGCTCTTTAGATATTGTCGTCACCCACCTCAGAGTGGCTGATAGTAACAACCCATACAATGGACAGGGGTTCTCGGTGATTTCTTACAACTCGAACAGAGGTTCAGGTACAGGCTACACCTACGACCAGCTTACTTTGCCGGGTCAGGTAGCTTTAAGCGGTATATTCGGCAGTCCACTTTTAGGAGCTGTTACTGGAGTTCTTAATGAAAATCAGTCACCAAGAACGCTCGGTATCACTATAGAAAGAATCGACCTGGGTGTGCCGCCGATGGCCGATCTATCGGTTAGTGTTTGTAGCAGTGCACATTGGGTTAGCCCGGGGGAGACGGTAAATTATATCATCGAGTATAGAAACGACGGCATAAGCCCAGCTGAGAACGTAGTAGTAGTTGATGAACTCGATTATCCATTTGATTACATATCGTCAACGGAAAATGGAATTTATTGGCCACTTAGACATGAGGTCTTCTGGAAGCTGGGTACACTGGCACCAGGCGAGACAGGTTATTTGAGCGCAAAGGCTAATCTAAGATGGAGTGATTATGCCATACATCAACCTTTTCATAATGTTGCTATTATTGATACCACCAGTGATGAACTGCACCGCTATTTACATCCCGATACGACGCCAAGATTGAATATCGAAGAATATCTGTCATACGCTACCATAACTTCGACTACACTTATTACTGAAGAAGAATTTGAGACAGAAATGCTAACGAACCCGGAGACATCGCAGCTCTATGACTATTTAATGGGAAATGGGTATACCTATACTGAATTCGGTGAAAAAATATCATACAGTGATGATACCACGGTTAATGCTGCAATGCTTGCGCTGTCTGCAAGCGATAATTCCTCGGCTGATGACCCAATTGTTTTCTTGATCCAGCGGGAGAATAAATTGCCTATCTACATAAAGATTAGTGATAGTTCAACTACCAGTGATAACTCGACCACTTTAACTCTGGGTAATTCAGATGGCGAAGAATTGAGCATCAAATATATCTACGATCCTAGTTTCGGTTCTGATTACCCTTATCGTGTCGAAATAACCACTATGACCACACCGCTATCGCAGTATCCGATGTCAAATCCAACATCGATGGCATCACAGGATGCTTATTCAAATGGAGCTACTACCGGCCATTCTGAAGAATACCTCTACCAGTTTGCCACTGGCTCTTTCCTGAAACCAGGTACCGTTTTTGCTGCGAGTGATAATGTTTGTACCTATTGGAAATGTGTAAAATGGGAAAGTTTAAGGCAGATATGGTGGTATATATTAGAACAAGATATTAATATCATTATAGGAAGATACATACCAAAATGGTTTCCGAAGTTGGACCGGGCAGTTAAGGCACTTGATATTTGGAACTGTCTTATGAAATCTGTTGATTGTTTCTTATCCGGCGATGATGAACGAAATCAAAAATGTAGTGACATGGATTTTTGTTGGACTGGCTTAGGAATTGGAAAGATTCCAGCTGGTGAGGCCATGAAAATTATGTCAGAATTTGTAAGCGCTGCTGCTGGTCTTTGGGATCGCTGGTATAAAATCGATAAATATTGTCATGATGTCGCTAATAGTCAATGGCCCAATGCTAAAATGAAAGTGAAGTGTTGGTCTAGGTCTGTACCCATGACTAAGGACAATCAATTATGTATCAATGGTGAGTATATCGATCATTGGGGAACAATATATTGCATAGAAAAGTATTCTTGGTCAACCGACGTGTGTGATTGGATTCACATGGAACAACAGTGTTGTCCGCCTCCTCAAATCTGCTACCAAGTCAATGATGAATGGGCCATATGTATTAAGCATGGGAATGAAGATATAGTAGATGCATTCTTTCAAGAATCTGCAATGCCGGGTGACCCCAATGTCAAGTATGGCCCGGAGGGCATCGTTTACCCGGGCGAGAAACTGGACTACAAGGTGGAATACGAGAACGTGGGTGAAGGCACTGCCTTCGGTGTCTATGTCACCGACACGCTGGACAAAGACCTGGATGACTCCACCCTGCAAATCGGGCCGGTGATTGATACCGAAACCGGCCAAAATATCGCCGGACCGGGCATTTACAGCCCCGGCACTAGGACTATCACTTGGTACGTCGGCGAGGTTGGGCCGGGTCAGGGCGGCTATGCCGAGTTCAGCGCTAACGTCAACGCCGATGCTCCAGACGGCACATCAATCATCAACTTCGCCACTGTTTACTTCCCATCCGGGGCTGAAGTTACGCCAACCAATGGCATCGTCTCTATCGTAATGCGTGACGAGCCAAGGATAAAGATAGATTCTACCGCTAATCTGTTGACCACTGAAGACGGCGGTGAGGACTTTTTCGCAGTGGTTCTCCAGACACAGCCTACAGCCGATGTCGCCATCAACCTGAGCAGCGATGACCCCTCCGAGGGAACAGTCTCGCCAGCCAGTTTGACCTTCACACCGGATAACTGGGACCAACCGCAGATGGTTACGGTAACCGGCCAGGCTGATAATGTCGCTGACGGCGATGTTACCTACCATATAATAACAGCGCCGGCTCTGTCCTCCGACCCCAGATACAGCGGCCTGGATGCTGCGGATGTCACGGTGGTCAACATGGAAGTGACCCCACCCGACCAGACACCACCAATTACTCAAATAGAGATAACACCGGGGGCTAATGAGAACGGCTGGAATAACTCTGACATAACCGTAAATTTGACCGCTACCGATAACGAAGGTGGTTCGGGGGTAAAGGAAATTCATTATCAGCTCAGCGGCACTACACAGGACGAGCAAAACGTGCCCGGCAGCTCAGTAAGCTTAACTATTAACACCGAAGGCACCACCGACTTGACCTACTACTCAGTAGATAACGCCGGCAACCAGGAGGCAGAACAATCTGTAACATTGAAGCTCGACAAAACTGCACCAAGCGTAAGCATTACTGCAAATCCCAGCATTCTCTGGCCGCCCAACAACAAGATGGTAGATGTGCTCATCGGCGGCTCAGCGACCGACAGCCTGGCAGGCATCGCCTCGACAACTTTCGATGTGACGGATGAATACAACACGGTTGAACCGGTAATCACAAACTTCAACACCACCATCAAACTTCAGGCATCCCGAGAAGGCGGTGATAAGGACGGTAGAATATATACGATTTCAGTAACTACGAAGGACCAGGCAGATAACACAGCTACTAGCTCAACCACAGTTATTTGCCCGCATGACCAAGGAAAATAATTGAGTAGTAAAAGAAAGAAAGACTGTTTTATTATCAAATAAAACCTGAGTTTCGTGCTCGGTTTTTGGTTAAAAGTCCATAAATTTCACGAAATCCTGAAAAGTGTAACAAGAGGTAAGCAAGACACCGTGCCTAACCAGCTACGAACACTCCAGCGGTGTTAACACCGCCGAAGTGTTTTTGCATAGATTACGACAATCTGCTATCTGACAAATATTTAGTTTTCTCATGACTTGGACTCCTCATCTTTGCTATAGACTGCAAAATACCTCTGGACAAAAACATGGCGGCACTAAGAATCAAGAATATGGAATGCGACTGTGCAAGACGTGAGCCTGAAATCAGAATCAAAAACTATTGAGTCAATACTTGCAGATGTCCGCGATTATCGTCGTAATCGACATAATCCGCTTAATGATAGACTTTAGTACACATTTTTTTCGCCATTGCAGTCATGAGGAACCTTTTAGCACCAAAGAGGGGCTTGACAAAAGGTGTATAATCCTTTTGCAGGCACAAACGATAAACACAGAAGAATAATTTTTAGTGGGGGCAACGAAACAGCGTCTGTGAAGGGGTCACTGGGACGCTGCGGAGCCAGTAGTGAAACCGACCACTAATGTGGTCGGTTTCTATTTTTTGAGTCATAAACTATGTAATGCCGGAGTTAGTGATAGCAATTAGTTCTGTACTTTTGCGAAGATAGGGAAAGATGCCGAAAATAGCTCAGATCGTAATTGTTCTAATCCTGCTGTCGAACTCATTTGGTCTGATTGGCTGTAGTAAAGAGAACAACACAGCCTATGCCCCCGCAGCTCCTACCTCTGTGTCAACACCAGCTTCCGGTCTAATAAAAGTAGAATTATCTATACCTTACGCACCCGCTTTGAATCAGCCAATTGATGTGACGTGCACGGTATCATCACTTTACGCTTTTACAGACATTATCGTGAAAATTACATCACGGCGCAGAGTAACTGCACCAATTGAAGCTAACATAGAGCATCCCTATATCGCCGGAGACAACATAACTCGGACGTTTAATCTTAAAGCCAATCAGCTTATCTCTTTCTCCTCCAAAATGGTGTTTAAAGAAAACGGTTTTTGGAGAATCACTGCCAGTGTTGCATATGCACCAGACGCAGATAAATACTGGAATGACGCAGCCGATCTATATCTAACTATCAACGGCGACCAAGGTGCCATCGGTTGGTCACTGCCTGGTCCATCAATATTCCCGGAGGCTCCGCCTGAACCGCCGGCACTACTGCCCGACGGTACCTGGACCCCGGTAGAGAAACCAGAAGATAACGGAAAATAGCCATTAAATACATTACGAAGAAGATTTATAGGATCTAAAAATTTGGATTGGTTTTTTACATATACAGATATTTTTCCGTTTTGTGATATCTCAAATAATTTTTGAAAGTTCCAAAATTTTTCGAGGTGTATTTTAAGAGGAGGCGATTATGAAAAAAACGATCTCACAAATAGTCCAGAGCATAATTGTTCTGATCTTATTAGCTAGTTCATTTGTCTGGGGTGAAGGTGCCAACGCCGAGAATATAAGCGATTCCGCTACATTACCAGGTGTTGCGAAAACACCGATGTCCGATATCATAAAAGTGGAATTATCTATACCGTATGCACCCGCCTTGAACCAAGCAGTCGATGTGACCTGCGTCGTATCATCAATTTACGATCTTACAGATCTTACAGTGACGATTAAATCAAGGCGCAGAGTAACTGCACCAATTGACGCTGACATAGAGCATCCCTATGTCCCAGGCGACATAATAACTCAAACATTTAATCTTAAAGCCAAGCAACCTGTCTCTTTCTCATCAAAAATGGCGTTTAAAGAAAATGGCTTATGGAGAATCACCGCCAGCGCCGGGGGTAATGAGGATGACTTGTATGTGACCATCAACGACGACCAGGGTGCCATGGGTTGGCCCCTGATCGGTTCTCCGAATTCACAGCAATTAACAAAAGGAGTGATGGAAGCAGTTTCATCCCAGAATACATTGGATCAAATATTTCAGCAAATTCGCAATAATTTGCCTGAGCCGCCGGCGCTGCTCCCCGACGGTACCTGGACACCGGTAGAGAAACATAACAGTATTACAGTGAGAGGAAAATGGTACTTTTGGTGGCAAGATGGAGATATTAGATATATGGATGATAGTAACCCCAACGTACAGTGGGTACGAATCCCTGCCAAAACCTACCTGGTTGAATTAACCGATGCTAACGGTAATTACAAAGCATTAGGATATACCAATAATACAGACGGTACATTCAGCATAGATGGTGTAGACCCCAGCGGAGGTATACGAGCATATTTGTGGTCTTATGTTAAATATCAGTCTGGCTCTGACATTTCGGAATTACGTGTAGTCAATTCAGGGGATAGTCTAACAGGGTTAGACCAGGTCTATGTCACACCACCAGCCGATAGTAAACCATACTACCCTCCCGATGTGCCCGGTAGCATATACGACATTCCAGACGATCTTGTAGTGCCAAAAAACAATGCTCCTCAGTGTGCATTCTGGATTAAAGAAGACCTGGATCGAGCCTATAATAAATGTCCTACACCACCTGGACCCGGCACAGTAAGATGGTCAGAAGGTAGTACAGAAGACACAGGATTTCAGTTATCCGGAAATCATCAGATCTTATTATACGGTCCTGATTGTCAATTTCGTGATACGCTGCTCCACGAATATGGCCACAATGTCATGTTCAACATTTATTGCAAGTTAAATAACGGTAATTGGTATTATCCGTACGGCGGAATGCCGCCTTATCACGTTATGTACCAGAAAATTGATCCTCCGTATGATGTAGGTGGTCCATGGTCGGAAGGCTGGGCTGACTTTTTCCCCCTAGCTGTAAATGGTGACAGTGTATATTCTGGTACTACGTATCCTGAAGAAAATTACGACCTCGAATCACCAACATGGGGTTACTCAATGGTTCGTTACGGTCAACCTATCCCATGGTCTGATGGTGAAAAAGTTGAGGGCCGAGTAGCAGGAACGCTATTAGATATTATCGATTCAAATCCTGATGGCTTCGATAATGTAAATGACACCTTCAATGCTGTATGGAATATATTCTCAAATAATATCTGCGATAGTTTTCTGGAATTTTATAATGCCTGGAAAACGACATACAGCTCCATGCAATTTCTGAGATGCGCCTATCAAAATACTATCGTCTATGATACCGTTCCTTTAGACCAAGCTTTGGATAGCACTTTTACCTGGTCAACCGGCGGAGACGCTAACATTAAATGGTTTGGTGAAAAATTCGAATTTTACAATGACGGCGACGCTTTACAATCAGGTTATTTACATTACACTGGCACAACTGTTAAAACATGGGCTAAAACAGGCGTCACCGGCCCCGGCACCGTGACATTTGCTTGGAAAGCTAGTACAGATCCTAACTACAATATTTTACGGTTACTCGACAATGGCAATAATAGCGGCCTTTTTATCAGCGGTGATACCTATTGGGAACAAAAAGCATACACCTTATCAGCCGGCTATCACGAGTTGACATGGGAATACATAAAAACCGGACCTCCAGAATCGGGCCTGGATCACGTTTGGCTGGACAAAGTTGAATGGCAGCAGGGGACGGCGCTCTCTGTCACTACTAACGCAGCCGACCCGGTTGGCAACACTACTGCTACACTCAAGGGCACACTCACTAATCTCGGCGGCAATCCATCTGCCAATCTCTTCTTCGAGTACGGCACAACTTCTGCCTATGGCACCACCATCACTGCCACCCCTTCTTCTAGTTCCACGGTTCCAAGAGACTTCTCTGCCAACCTTACAGGCCTTATTCAAAACCAGACGTATCACTTCATAGCCAAGGCTGTAGCGGGCAGCACTAACTACTACGGCTCGGATGTCTCTTTCACCACCGGCACCAGCCCCACTCCCCCAACGCCGCCTTCCAATCTTCATGCAACAGGCGTATCACAATCGCAGATAAATCTCACCTGGCAGGATAACTCTAATAACGAGACAGGTTTTAAGATAGAGCGTAAGACTGGACTTAGCGGTACTTATTCTCAAATAACTACGGTTGGAGCTGGCATCCAATCGTACCCAGATACAGGCCTGTCTGCTGGCACCGAATATTGCTACCGTGTCAGAGCCTATAACGCCGGTGGCGATTCGGCTTACTCCATTGATTATTGTGCCATGACGTTGCCACTCCCTGGACCTCCCGCGCCATCCAACGTGGTGGCTACCGCAACATCATCCAGCCAGATACATCTCACCTGGACAAACAATGATGAGACAGCATACCTCAGAATAGATCGTAAGCAAGGGACTGGTTCCTGGATTTATAACTACGCCAACCCGATTCCAGGCACTACAGAGTTCTACGATAACTACTTACTAGAAAATACCACCTACTGCTATAAGCTTATTGCATGTACGCCACCACCGGCTTCGTGTTCCGGCTACTCCAATGAAGCCTGCGCCACAACCCCTCCGTCTTCACCCCCCAGCGCACCTTCTAACCTGACGTCGACGGCGATATCATCCAGCCAGATAAACCTCTCCTGGCAGGATAATTCCAACAACGAGGCGGGTTTTAAAATAGAACGTAAGACCGGTGCAGGCGGCACCTTCACCCAAATAAACACCGTATCTGCCGGTATTATAACCTATTCGGACTCGGGGTTGTCCCCGGACACCACCTATTTCTACCAAGTTAGAGCCTACAACATAGTCGGCGATTCCGGATACTCGAATCAATCATCGGCCACAACTTACCCGGCTGCACCTCCCAACGCTCCATCTAATCTGGCAGCTGCTACCTTATCATCCAGCCAGATAAACCTCTCCTGGCAGGATAACTCCGGCAACGAATCGGCTTTTAAGATAGAGCGCAAAATCGGCGCTGAAGCTACATTTACCCAGATAGCCACCGTTCCCGTTAATACCACCACCTACTCAAACTCGGGGCTGTCCCCTGACACCAGCTACTGCTATAGGGTTAGAGCCTACAACTTAGCTGGAGATTCCAGCTATTCCAATGAAGCCTGTGCCACTACACCGCCTCCACCAGCTACCATAGCTTATAGCCCATCCATGCTTACTTTCTCGACTACCGAGGGTGGGGCTAACCCGCCAACCCAGGCTTTGTATATCTCTAACTCCGGCGGCGGTACTCTCAACTGGTCGGTCTCAGACAATGCCGCCTGGCTCAGCTTGAACCCAACCTCGGGCAGCTCCACCACCGAGGCCGATGAGGTCACCATCTCAGTAGACATCTCCGGATTGTCCGCCGGTACCCATAACGCCACCATTACTATAGCTGATACCCAGGCTACCAACTCTCCTCAGTCCATTCCAGTGACTTTGACCGTTAGCCCGCCACCGCCAACCATCGCCTTCAACCCCTCAAGCTTCAACTTCTCGGCCACACAGGACGGCCCTAACCCACCTGACCAATCTCTAAATATCTCTAACTCCGGAGGCAGTACCCTCAACTGGTCGGCTTCAGACGACGCCGCCTGGCTTAACCTGAACCCAACCTCAGGCACCTCTACCGGTGAGACCGACGTGGTCACCGTCTCCATAGATATCTCAGGATTGACCGCCGGTAGCTACAACGCCACCATCACCGTCTCTGCTCCGGGAGCTACCAATACCCCACAGACTATACCCGTGAGCTTGACTGTTAATCCGGCACCACCGACCATCGATATTAACCCATCAAGTTTCTCCTTCGCAGCCACTCAGGACGGCGCTAATCCGCCTACCCAGTCCTTGAATATCTCTAACTCGGGTGGCGGCACATTAAACTGGTCCGTAGCTGATGACGCTGCCTGGCTTAACCTCGACCCGACCAGCGGTACATCCACCGGAGAAGCCGATACCGTATCCGTGTCAGTTGATGTCTCCGGATTGATTGCCGGTACCTATAACGCCACCATCACTATAACCGATTCGGCTGCTACCAACTCACCGCAGACGGTGCAGGTTAGCTTGACTATAAGCGCGGCACCAACACCTACCATAAGTTTTAATCCACTAAGTCTTAGTTTCTCGGCTACCCAGGACGGCTCTAACCCGCCAGACCAGACTTTGAATATCTCGAACTCGGGTGGCGGCACATTAAACTGGTCCGTAGCTGATGACGCTGCCTGGCTCAGCCTCGACCCGACCAGCGGTACATCCACCGGAGAAGCCGATACCGTATCCGTGTCAGTTGATGTCTCCGGATTGAGCGCCGGTACCTATAACGCCACCATCACTATAACCGATTCGGCTGCTACCAACTCACCGCAGACGGTGCAGGTTAGCTTGACTGTTAATCCTCCGCCTCCCACCATCGCCTTCAATCCATCAAGTTTCGATTTCTCGGCGGTTCAGGGCGGCGCTAACCCAGCAGATCAGTCTCTGAATATCTCTAACTCCGGAGGCAGTACCCTCAACTGGTTCGTCTCAGACGACGCACCCTGGCTTAACCTCGACCCATCTTCAGGTGGCTCCACCGGCGAGGTTGATGTGGTCACCGTCTCCGTCGATATCTCCGGCCTGACCGCCGGCACCTACAATGCCACCATCACCGTCGCCGACCCGGCGGCCACCAATTCACCTCAGCCCGTTCCGGTGAGTTTGATAATTAGCCCGCCACCTCCAACTATCGCTGTTAACCCGTCAAGTTTCTCCTTCACTGCCACTCAAGGCGGCGCTAACCCAGCAGATCAGTCTCTGAATATATCTAACTCCGGAGGCAGTACACTCAACTGGTCGGTCTCCGAAGACGCCGCCTGGCTCACCTTGAACCCGACCTCAGGCAGCTCGACGGGCGAAACTGATACCATAATTATCTCGGTGAATATCTCCGGCTTGACCGCCGGCACCTACAATGCCACCATCACTATCGCCGACCCGGCGGCCACCAATTCGCCGCAAACCATACCGGTGGACCTAACCGTCAGCCCGCCTCCACCTCCCAACGCACCGTCTAACCTGGCAGCCGCCGCCATATCTCCCAGCCAGATAGACCTCTCCTGGCAGGATAACTCCAGCGACGAGTCAGGTTTCAAGATAGAGCGTAAGACCGGTGCCGGCGGCACCTTCGCTCAGATAGCCACCGTTCCTGCCGATGCCACCACCTACTCAGATACGAGTTTGACTGCTAACACCGAATATTGTTATCGCATCAGAGCCTTTAACTCATTCGGTGACTCCGACTACTCCAATGAGGCCTGTGCCACTACACCACCTCCACCTCCTACCATTGCCTTCAGCCCGTCAACTTTCTCGTTTACTGCTACCCAGGATGGCCCTAACCCAGCCAGCCAGGCTTTGAATATCTCCAACTCCGGTGGCAGTACACTCGACTGGTCGGTCTCAGATGACGCCGCATGGTTGAGCCTCGACCCGACCAACGGTACATCCACCGGAGAAGCCGATACCGTATCCGTGTCAGTTGATGTCTCCGGATTGAGCGCCGGTACCTATAACGCCACCATCACTATAACCGACCCGGCAGCTACCAACTCGCCGCAGACGGTGCAGGTTAGCTTGACTGTTAATCCGGCGCCGCCAACCATCGATGTTAACCCGTCAAGTTTCTCATTCGCAGCCATTCAGGACGGCGCTAACCCGCCTACCCAGGCTTTGAATATCTCTAACTCCGGAGGCAGTACCCTCAACTGGTCGGTCTCCGACGACGCCGCCTGGCTCAGCCTAGATCCAACCGCGGGCACCTCCACCGGCGAGGCCGATACTGTAACCGTCTCCGTCGATATCTCCACTTTGAGCGCCGGGACCTACAACGCCACCATCACTGTCGCCGACCCGGCTGCCACCAACTCACCGCAGACCATACCGGTGGACCTGACCGTCAGCCAGCCTCCACCTCCCAACGCACCGTCTAACCTGGCGGCTGCCGCTATTTCTCCCAGCCAGATAAACATCACCTGGCAGGATAACTCCAGCGACGAGTCAGGCTTCAAGATAGAGCGCAAAACAGGACCCAGTGGCACCTATTCTCAAATAGCTACTGTGGGAGCCGATGTCACCACATACTCAGATACGAGTTTGACTGCTAATACTGAATATTGCTACCGCATCAGAGCCTTTAACTCATTCGGTGACTCCGACTACTCCAATGAGGCCTGTGCCACTACACCACCGCCGCCTCCACCAACCATCGCCTTCAATCCGTCAAGTTTCTCGTTCGCAGCCACTCAAGGCGGCGCTAACCCAGCCAGCCAGTCCTTGAATATCTCCAACTCCGGAGGCAGTACCCTCAACTGGTCAGCCTCCGACGACACCGCCTGGCTTAGCCTCGACCCGACCAGCGGTACATCCACCGGAGAAGCCGATACTGTATCCGTGTCAGTAAATATCTCCGGTCTGGCCGCAGGTACCTATAACGCCACCATCACTATCGCCGACCCGGCAGCTACCAATTCTCCTCAGTCTATTCCCGTGAGCCTGACCTTAAACCCGGCGCCGCCTACCATTGCCTTCAGCCCCACCAGCCTGTCTTTCTCGGCTACTGAGGGCGGCTCTAACCCGACTACCCAGTCCTTGAATATCTCCAACTCTGGTGGTGACACCCTCAACTGGGCAGCATCAGACGACGCCGCCTGGCTCAGCCTCGACCCAACCTCGGGCAGCTCCACCGGTGAGGCCGACATGGTCACCGTCTCCGTCGATGTCTCCGGCTTGACCGCAGGCACCTATAACGCCGCCATCACTGTCTCCGACCCGGCGGCGACCAACTCACCGCAGACCGTACCGGTAAGCCTGACTGTTAATCCTCAATCGACAACAATGAGGCTTATCGGCGTAGACACCAGTGCCACCTCCACCGGCAGCAACGGCGTCTGCACCAATGCCGCTTTGCAACGCTTCCTCGCCGACACCACAGGCTCTGTCACCGAATTTAAGGTCAAGGC
>Ga0153916_10000277_pt1 | contig 33282 bp, 33 predicted proteins | sample Opewatmetagenome_FD_109642 | JGI IMG/M metagenome (GOLD analysis project Ga0153916, IMG submission 109642) | Freshwater wetland microbial communities from Ohio, USA - Open water 3 Core 3 Depth 4 metaG | ecosystem: Environmental > Aquatic > Freshwater > Wetlands | place: USA: Ohio, Lake Erie...
ATGACCGAGATCATCCGAGGCGAGATCACCTACCCTGACCTGCCACACAAGCTCGGGCCACTGCGCCATCTGATGTATCGCTGGGCCGATTGGGAGATCGCACGGCACCGGCGCGAGCTTGACCAGCGAGCGACAACGTAGCCGTCAGTTCCTCGCGTTCGGGGACACGCGCTCGCAGGTCGCCGGCTGCGGGGTGGGCGACGCCTGGGTTCCGGACTCCGGCGTCGCGCCGGACGGCAGCGGCGAGCCGCACAGAAGCCTGCGCGTGTCGACGAGCGTGCCATCGACGGCGGCCGAGGTCGCGAACTCGTCGAGGCCTCGGTCAGCGGGGCTACTCACGACCTCGCCGTCGCGATTGAAGCGCGCGCCGCCGCACGGGTCGACGAACAACCCCGGACCGGCGACGCCGTGCGCGCTTGGGATCGTAGCCGTCGAGTCCCAGATGATCTTGCAGCCGCGCGTGTGGCCGTAGAAGCCCGGCGGATAGGCATACCAGGCATGGAGCCGCCCGTCGCTGGCGCGGCCGATGAAGAAGTCGTCGACGATGAAGGGCAGCGGCGCGCCGTCGTACTCGTTCGTCAGGCGCGTCTGCACGAGGCGGCCGACCGTCGGGCCGTTGCCACGCACATTCGCCATGAAGGCGACCACGGCGACCGCGAGCGCGACGATCGAGATGACGATGGCGAGCGCAGCGCCGACGCGGGAGCTGATCAAGGCACCGTGCGCCTCGGCGGGCAGCAGGCGAAGGGCGTCGTGGCGAGCATGCGCGCATTATACGAAGGACAGACACTGGTGCCAGCGAAGCGCGGAGATGGCCCCGGCGTGATGCCGAGGCCATCCCAATATTGCGGTGGTGCTATGGTCAGCCGCCGGAGCTCGCCGGCAGATCCCGCACCTCGTACGGCAGGTCGAAGTCGCTGCCGCTCACGGAACCGCTGACGTCGGTGGCTTCCATCTCGAAGCCGGAGGCTCCTTCCGACTGCGAGTACATGAGGACGCCGTCCTTGGTGAAGCAGTCGGTGCTGACGTCACTCGTCTTGTTGTCGCGCGTCTTGTAGCAGGTGGCATCCTTGCCCGCGACCTGCCGCGACGACTTATCGAGCACCGTGACGTCCATGTTCTCAAGGTCCGAGAACAGCGAGCTGATGCTGCCGACCGGGTTGTTCTTGTCGTTCGGGTCGCTCTTGAAGCAGACGCCCTTGCCAGGTTCGATGCCGAGCAGCGCGCCAAGCTGACCGGCGTCCTTGAGGCAGAACGCCGAGACCGCGTCGGTGGCGATGAAGATCACTTGCATGTCCTGGCCGCCCTGGCTGACGGTGGCCTCGAAGCGGAGGCGCTTGTCGCCGTCCTTGATCAGCACCATCTGGCCGTTGGCGAAGGTATCAGAACCGCTGCTGGTGGCTTTGTAGGTGGCGTGGAAGGTGCTCGCCGCGAATTTCTTCGCGAGGGCGTTGATCTCATCGGACGAGCCGCCGCTGCTGCCGGCGTTCGAGCTGGCGCTCGTTGCCTCTTGCGTGGCGGCAGATGTTGTCGCTCCGGACTTGCTGGCGGCGGGCGAGGCGCCGCCCGCGCTGTTGCTGGTGTTGCCGCCGCTCTTGCAGGCGATGAGCGCCGCCGCTCCCGCCGCCAGCGCGGCGAAGACAATCAGGTTCCGAAAGCTGCGCATGGGTCTGTGATCCTCCTCATCGGTTGGAACCGTTCCCATCGCCCGCGCAATTCTACCCGACCGCGATCGCTGGGCGCTACGCGGACTGGAGCTGCCTGATCATTGAGGAGAGCATCTGCTCGTCCTTTTGCGTCGACGTCGGGATGCCGAACACGGCGCGCGTGGTGGCGCCGCCGTAGTGCTTCAGCAGTTTGGGCACGAGTTCGTCGTACGTGGCGATGGTGCAGAACTGCTCCAACATGTCATCCGTGATCAGTTCCGACATCGCCGCCCATTCCCCGCGCCGCGACATGTCGAACAGCCGCTGGAAGACATCACCCCAGCCGTGCACGTCCAGCACCGGCTTGTACGCCGGCGTCGAGGCGTAGAACGCTATCTGGCGGCGCACCGGCGCAGCGTTCTTCGTAAGCTCGGTGCCGTTGCGGCCGGAGATGATGAAGCCCAAGCCCGCGACGTCGATGTCCCGCAGTGATCGACCCGCCTTCTTCGCACCAGCCTCGACCGCCGGCAGGAGCACGTCGTGCAGGTATTTCGGCGTGTTGAAGCCGTGGAGCCGCAGGCCGTCGCACAACTCGCCTGCGAGGCGGGCGTTGTAGGTGTTGACGGCGGAGATGTAGATGGGGATGTGGGGGTGCTCGATCGGGCCCGGGCTGAAGACGGGCGACATGAGCGTGAACTCGTAGTGCTGGCCCTTGAACGACGGTTTCGTGCCGTTCTGCCAGCAGTCCCAGATCGCGCGCAGCATCAGGATGTACTCGCGCAGGCGCGGGCCGGGCGCCGAATTCCAGGGCGTACCGTATCGACGGACGTTGTGGCTCTTCACTTGCGTGCCCAGGCCGAGGAGGAAGCGGCCATCCGTGAACTTCTGCAGATCCCACGCCATCTGCGCCGTCACCATCGGGCTGCGCGGAAAGCAGATCGCAACCGCCGTGCCAATCGTCAGTCGTGACGTATGCTCGCCGGCCACCAAGAGCGGGAAGAATGGGTCGTGGCCGGTTTCCGGCGTGAGGACGCCATCGTAACCGAGCGCCTCGGCGCGCTTCGCGTCCTCAGCCGCCCTTCGGAGGTCCGGTCCGACCATCGTCTCGATCTTCATCATCAGACTCCTTTCCTGCTGCGCCGTACGCGGCCAGCAAATCGCATTCTCGGCGCTGAGGAAAGGCGACCGTAGCGGCATCCGCGTCCCTCCGTCGATCGAGCCACCTTACTCCCCGACGGGCGGATGCGGCCGATGGCAGGTGGCGCCCGTGCGGGCACCGACTTACAATCCGAATGCTCCTGCGCCACGGAGCACAGACGCACCGGCGGCCCACCGACGGACGGAGGACATCCCATGGCCGACTTCAGCCTCAGTGAAGAAGAACGCATGATCCAGCAGCTTGCGCACGAGTTCGCGGTGAAGGAGATCCGGCCGCGGGCCGCCTACTACGACGAGCGCGAGGAGTTCCCGCGCGAGATCGTCGGGAAGGCGCAGGAGCTGGGGCTGGCCGCCGGGATCTTCGGCGGCGGGACGCCCGGCCTCTCGGGCGTGGTCATCGCGGAGGAGCTGGCGTGGGGCTGCGCGGGCATCGCGCTGGCGATCGCAGCCAGCGGGCTGGCCGCGGCGGCGATCACAGGCATCGGGACGCCGGAGCAGCAGCAGAAGTTCCTGCCGATGGCGATCAGCAGCGGCGGGGAGATCAGGCTCGGCGCGATGGGGCTGACCGAGCCGGAGGCGGGCTCCGACGTGCAGGCCATCTCGACGGCGGCCGTGCGCGACGGCGACGACTACGTCCTGAACGGCACCAAGCGCTTCATCACGAATGGCGGCATCGCCGACGTGCACGTGATCTTCGCCACGGAGGACAGGAGCAAGGGCTGGGGCGGCCTCGCGGCGTTCGTGGTCGAGAAGGGCACGCCGGGGTTGAGCGAGGGGACCGTGTGGAAGAAGATGGGCATCCGCGCCTCTCACACGGCCGATGTGATCCTGGAGGACTGCCGCATCCCGGTCGAAAACCGCCTCGGGCCGCCGCCCGGCGACGGGGCCGGCGGCGCGCCGGCCGTGCCCGCCGCCCTGGGGGCGCTGAAGATGCTGGAGCGGACGCGCCCGTCGATCGGCGCCTTTGCGCTGGGCATCGCGCGGGCAGCGCTGGAGTACGCGACGGACTACGCGAAGGAGCGCAAGCAGTTCGGCAAGCCGCTGATCGCGCACGAGGGTATCGCATTCAAGCTGGCCGACATGGCGATGGCGTACGACGCCGCGAAGCTGCTGGTACACCGGGCGGCGTGGATGGCGGCAACCGGCCAGCCGCTGCTACGGGGCGAGGGCTCGATGGCCAAGTGCTACGCCTCGGACGTGGCGATGCAGGTGGCGATCGACGCCGTGCAGATCTGCGGCGGTTACGGCTACATGCGGGAGTTCCCCGTGGAGAAGTGGGTGCGCGACGCGAAGATCTTCCAGATCTTCGAGGGGACGAACGAGATCCAGCGCCTGGTGATCAGCCGCGCGCTCTCCATGGCGCCCCGCTGATCGCCAGCATGGCGATGCGGCCGTCCGGACGCCGGGGATGGCGCCCGTGGGGCCGCACAACGCCATTGAGGGGCTCCACCAAGCCTCTGCAATCGATTCGTCCATACCCATTCTCTCACTGACGTCAAGCGAAGGTTGGCGCGGGCTGAAGGAGAATCGCACGTGAGCGACGAGGCGCACCGGACGCCGCAGGCGGCGGAGATCACGCTCCGGCAGGCGCGCCCGGACGACGTGGCGGCGCTCGCCGCAATGATCGAGCGGGCGAACCTGCCGCCGATGTTCATCGAGGAGTTCCTCGACGGCTTCGTGGTGGCCGAGCGAGCGGGCCAGATCGTAGGCTGCGGGGGCGTGGAGATGTACGGCGAGTGCGCAGTCATCCGCAGCGTCGTCGTCGAGCCGGAGGCACAAGGCCACGGGCTCGGGAGGCGCATCGCCGAGGCGCTCATGGAGCGCGCGCGGGCGGCGGGCGCGACTGACCTGTATCTCTTCACCGCGGACGCGTGGGCTTTCTGGAAGCGGCGCGGCTTCGTCGACGTGCCGTTCGAGGCGTGGCGCGAGGAGCCGCGCGAATGCTGGCAGTACGTCGTCGTGTCGCAGAGCCGGGAGCTGGAGATGTTCGCCAACATCCACACGATGTGGCGCAAGGCCGGCTGATGGCGCGCATCAGCGTACGGCTGACGCCGCGGGGCGGCCGCGACGCCATCGAGGGCTGGGAAGGCGACGTGCTGCACGTCCGCGTGTCTGCGCCACCGGTGGACGGCAAGGCGAACGACGCGCTGGTGCGGCTGCTGGCGAAAGCGCTTGGCGTCGCGCCATCGCGGGTGACGCTCGTCGCCGGCGCCCAGGCGCGCGTGAAGGTGGTGGAAGTCCACGGGCTGACGCCGGCGCAGTTGCGGGCGGCCATTTGAGCCGCCAGTGCCGGAGCCCTCTTTGATTGACGGTTGTTTTTCTGGTTTTCCTCACCTTTCGCCCCTCGCGTGAAGCTATCGGTGGAGCAGATCTTGCCATCTGTATGATTGATGCGCATCCGAGGCCATCCTTCAGTCCGGCGCACGCTGGGCGGGCACATGGGCCCGCCCCTACGACATGCTGGCGGCGCGCGCGCTGTGCGCAGGAGAAGCGTAGGGCAGCGGCCGGCGAACTCAAAGCCGGTGATGTCAGCGGAGCCTGGGCGCACCGCACCGGGGGAGTCAAGCTGACTGGCACCAGGAACAGTGAGGCGAGGCGCAGCTGAAGCTGCGCAGCTACATATTGGCCGGCGATCGGCGGCCTGTCGGCTAGCGGCGGGGGAGGCGAATGGTGAAAGCGGAGCCGCGGCCAGGGCGGCTCTCGACGGCGACGGAGCCGCCGTGCGCCTGCACGATGTGTTTGACGATCGCCAGGCCCAGTCCGGTGCCACCGCTGCCGCGGCCACGATCCGCCTTGTAGAACCGCTCGAACACACGCGCCTGCTGCTCCGGCTCGATACCGATGCCGGTATCGCACACGCTGATCGCGACATCGGCATCACCGGCTTCCGCCGAGACGGTGATCGTGCCGCCGGCGGGCGTGAACTTGATCGCGTTGGCGACGAGGTTGCCGAGCGCACGCTCCAGCCGCTCGCCGTCGCCCGTGACCGTGAGCGCGCCGCCGACGCCAGCCGCCGTGAGCGTGAGGCCGGCACGCTCCGCCTGTTGCCCGAAGCGCTTCACCGTGTCTGATACGAGCGCGGCCGCGTCAAGCTGCGTGAACCGCATCGGCGCCGTCCCAGACTCGATGCGCGACAGCTCCAGCAATTCCTCGACGAGCTGCGTCATGCGGTCCGTCTCGCGCTGGATGTGGCCGAGGAACTCGAGCGCGGCCTGGCGGTCGTCGAGCGCACCCTCCTGCAGCGTCTCGGCGGCGGCACGAATGCCGGCGAGCGGCGTCCGCAACTCGTGCGAAACGTTGCTGATGAAGTCGCGGCGCATGCCCTCGATTCGCCGCACCTCGGTCAGGTCGTGGAACACGGCGAGCGCCGCCCACGTGCCGCCACCCTGGATGGGAACGGCGGTTGCCTGGAGCCAGCGCTGCGCCTGGCCGTAGGCGACGACGCGCACGCTGCGCTCGCCACGTCGCGCCGCGGCGACCAGCACGTCGTTGAGGTCGTGGTCGCGAACGACCTCGATGAACGGCCGGCCGGCGCCATCGACCCCGGGCAATGAGAACATCTGGCGCGCTGCCTCGTTCAGGTACACCACCGTGCCGTCGGAGTCGATGGCGACCGTGGCGTCGCTGCTGGCGTTCAGCAGCGCTTCGAGCTGCGCGCGCTCCTGGCGGAGATCGCCGACGACACGCTCGATGGCCGCGCCCGCCGCGTTGAGGGCGGAGGCGAGCGCGCCGACCTCGTCGTCGCTCATGGCGGCGCGCGCGTCGAAGCGGCCGCCGGCGAACGATTCGGCGACGATGATGGCGGCGCGCAGACGACGGAGGCGCGGAAGGAAGATGAACGCGGCGATCAGCGCCATCGCCAGCGCGGCGCCGGCGAAGGCGATCCAGGCGGGCCACGCGCGGCCGCCGGTGATGCGCACGACGAGCAGTGCGATGCCGAGCACGGCGGCGTTCAGCGCGAACGCCTGCACCGCCGCGCCGCGCACCGGCGGCCGGCCGTCAGCGGACGAACTTGTAGCCAACGCCGCGTACCGTGAGGAGATGCTGCGGGCGGCTGGGCTCCGGCTCGAGCTTCTGGCGCAGCCAGCGCATGTGCACGTCGACCGTGCGGCTGCCGCCGAAGAACTCGTAGCCCCAGACGTGCTCCAGCAACTGCTCGCGCGTGAAGACCTGCCCGGCGTTCTTGGCCAGGAAGAACAGCAGGTCGAATTCCTTCGGCTTGAGCGCGACGTCGCGGCCACCGCGGCGCACGGTACGGCCGCGCAGATCCAGCTCCAGCTCGCCGGCGACGATGTGCGACGCCTCGTCCTGACCGGCAGATACACGGGTGCGGCGGAGGGGCGCACGCACGCGCGCCATCCGCTCGCGCATGCCGGAAGGCTTCGTCAGGTAATCGTCCGCACCCACCTCCAGGCCGACGACCTTGTCCAGCTCCTCGCCCTTCGCGGTGAGCATGAGGATCGGCACGTCGGACTCGGCGCGGATGCGACGGCACACTTCCAGTCCGTCCATCCGCGGCAGCATGAGGTCGAGCACGATCAGGTCGGGCCGGGCACTGCGCGCCTGCTGCAATCCGGCTACGCCGTCCGTGGCGGAGATGACGTTGAAGCCGTCCTTGCGCAGGTTGTAGGAGAGCGACGACGCCAGCGCCGGCTCATCCTCGACGATGAGCACGGTCCTGACACGGGTCTGCGATGCTGGCGAGTCGACTGGCATGGTCGTTGTGTCACCGATCGTATGCTGGCGTAGCTTCGTCAGTAGCGGGAGACGTTGATCTCCTGGAGCTGTCCCGTGACCATGAAGATCACGCGCTCGCAGATGTTCGTCACGCGGTCAGCGATGCGCTCCAGGTTATGCGAGGTCCAGATGAGATAGGTGATCCGCTGTATATCAGCCGGGGTGCGGATGACCTCCTGGATCAGGGCATGGTATGAGGCATCGTAGAGGCGGTCGATCTCGTCGTCCTCATCGCAGATGCGACGTGCGGTCTCCGCATCGCGCTCGACGAACGCAGTAAGGCTGCGGCGGAGCATGTCGCTGGCCTTGTCGGCCATGTCACCGATCTCGCCGAGGGGACGAGGGAGCGGCTCGTCGCCGAGCATCAGGTTGATGCGGCCGATACCCTCTGCGTGGTCGGCCATGCGCTCCAACTCGTTGGCGATGAAGAGGATGGCGACGAGCTCGCGCAGGTCGGCGGCCATGGGCTGCTGCAACGCGATGGTGTGAATGCACTTCTCCTCGATCTCGTAGCGCTTGGCGTTAATGGCGACGTCATCGTCGATGACGGTATTGGAGAGCGCGTTGTTGCGGTTGCGCAGTGCCTCGATAGAGCGCTGGATGGCCTTCTCGACCATGCTGCCCATGATGAGGACGTCATCCTGCATCTCGCGCAGCTTTCGCTCGAACAGTTCCCTCGTCATGGCGACCGCTCTTTCTATCCGAACCGCCCGGTGATGTAGTCCTCGGTCCGCCTGTCCTTCGGCGCCGTGAACAGATTGTCCGTGAGCCCGAATTCTACGAGGCGCCCCGTCCGGTCCTCGCCCGCAAGCATGAACGCCGTGTAGTGGGACACGCGCGCCGCCTGCTGCATATTATGCGTGACGATGACGATCGTATAGTCCTGCGCCAGATCCGTCATGAGATCCTCGATTTTGAGCGTGGCTATGGGGTCGAGTGCGCTGCACGGCTCGTCCATCAGGATCACGCCGGGCTCGACGGCGAGCGCCCTGGCGATGCAGAGCCGTTGCTGCTGACCGCCGGAGATGCCGGTCGCCGGCTTCTTCAGCCGGTCGTGCACCTCTCCCCAGAGGGCGGCCCGGCGCAGCGATCGCTCCACGACGTCGTCGAGCTGGGCCTTGCGGCGGACGCCGTGCTGGCGCGGGCCGTAGGCGACGTTGTCGTAGATGCTCATCGAGAACGGGTTCGGCTTCTGGAACACCATGCCGACGTGCCGGCGCAAGCGGACGACGTCGATGTCGCTGCCCAGGATGTTCACGCCGTCCATCTCGACGCGGCCCTCGACACGGGCGCTCGGGATCAGGTCGTTCATGCGGTTGAAGACGCGCAGCAGCGTGCTCTTGCCGCAGCCCGACGGCCCGATGATCGCCGTCACGGCGCGGTCGTGGACATCGAGCGTGACGTCGCTGATGGCGAGCGCCTGGCCATAGTGAACGCTGACGTGCTCCGCGCGGAGGCGGATGTCGGTGCTGAGGGGCACCTCACGCGCACCGCGCTCCTGCACGACGGAGAGCGGACGGGCGCTGGTAGTGCGCGACTCGGGCACGGTCACATCTGGCGTCATCGCCGCTCCTATCCGAACCGCCCCGTGACGTAGGCCTCCGTCCGCGGGTCGGACGGCTTCGTGAAGATGGTGTCCGTGTCCGCGAACTCGACGAGGCGGCCGCCGGCGCCGGACTCTTCGGCCAGCAAGAACGCGGTGAAGTCGGACACGCGTGCGGCCTGGTGCATGTTGTGCGTGACGATGATCACGGTGTACTCGCGGGCCAGCTCGCGCATGAGGTCCTCGATGCGGATCGTGGCGGCGGGATCGAGCGCGCTGCACGGCTCGTCCATCAGGATCACCTCCGGCTCGACGGCGATGGAGCGGGCGATGCACAAGCGCTGCTGCTGGCCGCCCGAGAGGTCGATGGCGGGCGTGCGGAGTTTGTCCCGCACCTCGTCCCACAGCCCGGCGCGCTTGAGCGCCGATTCGATGATATCGGATAGCTCGCCGCCGGCGCGGCCCAGCAGCTTCGGTCCGACGCCGACGTTGTCCCACACGGACATCGTCGGGAACGGGTTCGGGCGCTGGAACACCATGCCGATCCGCTGGCGGACATCCGCCGGGTCGACGTCCCCGGCGTAGATGTCCTGCCCGCCCACGAGCACACGCCCCTCGACGCGTGCGCCCTTCGCGACCTCATGCATCCGGTTCAGGCAGCGCAGCAGCGTGCTCTTGCCGCAGCCCGACGGGCCGATGATCGCCGTGACCCTCTTCTCCGGGATGGTGAGGCTGACGTCGCACACGCCGGTGCGGGCTCCGTACCACGCCGTCAGCCCGGTGACACGCACGGTGCGGGCGGCGTCAGAAGCGGCCGGCTGGCCGGCGGCGGCTGTAACGGAGATCGTCATCGCAAGCGCCTTTGCAGGATGAGCCGGGCCGACACGCTGAGCAGCAGCACGAGCATGACGAGGATGAAGGACGCCGCCCAAGCCTGGTCGTGCTGATACTGGAAGGGGCCGGTGGCGTAGGTGTAGATGCGCAGCGGCAGGGCGTCGATCGGCCTGAAGACACTGATGCTGTAGAAGTTGTTGCCGAGCGTGGTGAAGAGCAGCGGCGCCGCCTCTCCGGCCACGCGAGCCGACGCCAGCACGACGCCCGTCAACACGCCACTGGACGCCGCCGGCAGGACAACGGTGAGGATCGTGCGCCATTTCGGGACGCCGAGGGCGAAGGAGGCCTCGCGCGTCATCTGCGGGACGAGCAGCAGCATCTCTTCGGTCACGCGGCTGACGATCGGCAGCATGATCAGCGCGAGCGCGACGCCGCCGGCGAACGCGGTGAACTTCTGGTCGCTGTGCGTGATCGCCTGAACCTTGCCCATGTTCAGCACGACGGCGGTGTAGACGAAGAGGCCGATAGTGATCGACGGGACGCCCGCAAGGACGTCCACCAGGAAGCGGATCAGGAAGCCGAGGCGACCGCGCCCGTACTCGGCCAGGTAGATGCCGGTCGCGATTGCGGGCGGCAAGCCCATGACGAGGGCCAGCGCCAGCAGCACGGCCGAGCCGACGATCGAGTTCTTGATGCCGCCATCCGGTGCGCCGGTGGTGATCCGTGTGAAGAGATCGACGTGCAGGGCGGGGAGACCCTTGACGAGCAGGAACAACAGGATCGCCAGCAGCGGCACGATGACGCCGATGCCGGCGGCGATGATCGCGGCGGCGGCGAGGCGGTCGACGGCACGGCGGCGGCGGCGAGCGGAAGCGATCGCGGTCATTCGATCACCGTCGTGATCTGGCCCTTCGTCACGCGCCAGACCAGGAGGCGCGCGAAGGCGTTGATTATCAGCGTGATGATCAGCAGCAACAGGCCCACGTAGATGAGCGCGGCACGGTGCATGTCGTTCTCCACCTCGCGGAACTGGTTGGCGATCACGCTCGCCATCGTGTACGCGGGCGAGAAGATGGAATCCGGCACATTCGTGCTATTGCCGATGACCAGCGCGACAGCCAGCGTCTCGCCGATCGCGCGGGCGAGTCCGAGGATGGCCGCGCCCAGCACGCCCGAGCGCGCGTAGGGCAGCACGGCGATGCGGATCATTTCCCAGCGCGTCGCGCCGAGGGCCAGGATGCCCTCACGCTGCGAGCGCGGCACGGCGGCGATGACGTCGCGCGAGATGGCGACGATCGTCGGCAGGATCATGATCGTGAGGATCAGGACGGCGGCGAAGATGCCGACGCCGAGCGGCGGGCCCTTGACAAAGGGCAGCCAAGAGAAGTAATCGAGCACGAAGGGCCCGGCGGTGTGCTGAATCCACGGGCCGAGCACGAACACGCCCCACAGGCCGTAGACGACGCTGGGGATCGCCGCGAGCAACTCCACCATGTACGACACAGGCACGCGGACCCACGGCGGAGCGAACTCGACGAGGAAGAGCGCGGCGCCCAGGCCGACGACGGTGCCGAAGACGAGCGCGAGCAGCGACGTGATGAGCGTGCCGGCGATGAACGGGAGCGCGCCGAAGCGCTCCTTCGGGGGATTCCACTCCGTCGACCAGAGAAATCGCAGGCCGAACTTCGAGATCGCCGGCCACGCCTGGCGGGTCAGCTCGTAGATCATCGCCAGGACGAGGAGCAGGACGCTCAGCGCGACGGCCGTGACGAGCGCGCGGAAGAGCAGCTCACGGCGGTCGAAGCGCCCCAGCAGGCGCCCGGAACGCTGAAGGTCGGCGCGCGCGCGTGTGTCAGTGAGCTGCATGCAGCCCCAAGATAAAGCAATGCGGGCAGGCGGGGAATCCCGCCCGCCCGCACATGACGGTCAAGGTTACGACGCCTTCAGGAGCGGCTGGCCGCCGGACGTGATGTCCGTCGTCAGCGTCTTCTCGATCGCCTTCACCACGTCGGCCGGCAACGGCGCGTAGTCCAGCTCCGTCGTCGTCTTCTGGCCGTCGTGGACCGCCCACCACAGGAAGTCGACCAGCGCCTTTGCCTTCGCCGCGTCCGTCTGCTCCTTGTAGAGCAGGACGTACGTGAAGCTGGCGATCGGGTACGCCCCCTTCGTCGGCGAGTCCACGATGCTCACCCGGTAGTCTGCCGGCAGCGTCACCCCGCTCGCCGCCAGCGACGTCGTGTCCGTCGACGCGGTGACGTACTCTCCTGACTTGTTCTTGACCTGCGCCATCGGCAGCTTATTGGTGTCCGCGTAGATCAGCTCCACGTAGCCGATGCTGTTCTTGTTCTGCTTCACCTGCTGCGTCACGCCGTCGTTCCCCTGGCCGCCGAGGCCCGCCGGCCATTGCGGGTTCTTGCTCGTGCCCGGCCCCGCCTTCCAGTCGGCGCTCACCTTGCTCAGGTAGTCCGTGAACACGAAGCTTGTCCCGCTCCCGTCCGACCGATGCACCACCACGATGTCCGTCCCCGGCAGCGTCACCCCCGCGTTCTGGCCGGCGATCGCCGGGTCGTTCCATTTCGTGATCTTCCCCAGGTAGATCTTGGCGATCGTGTCACCGTCCAGCTTCAGCGGCGCCGTCACCCCGTCCAGGTTGTAAGTGATGACCACGGCGCCGAGCGTCGTCGGGATGTGCTGGATGCCGGGAGCCTTCGCCAGCTCGGCGTCCGACAGCGGCGCGTCACTCGCCCCGAAGTCCACCGTCTTCGCCGTGATCTGCTGCACGCCGCCGCCCGAGCCGATCGACTGGTAGTTCACCTCGACCCCCGGCGCCACGCTCGCCTTGTAGTCGGAGAACCAGCGCGTGTACAGGGGATTCGGGAACGTGGCCCCCGCCCCCGTCAGCTTCGCGCTGTCGCTCTTCCCCACGTCCGAGGGGATCGCGCCGCCCGTCGTCGGCGAGCCCGCCGGCTTCGTCGCCGCGGCGGTGGGCTTGCCGGCCGCCGCCGTCGCCGTCTTGTCGCCGCTGCTCGTCCCGCCGCCGCACGCGGCGAGGACGAGCGCGCCCGCCGCCAGCAGCACGAAGCCCGCCCCGAGGAGCCTGCCCGCTCTTCGCTTCCGTTTCGTCACGGTGGTACCCACTCCTTCTTCAAGATGGAATCATTGACGTTCCACGGAGCAGCGTAGGCGCGCCCGGTTAACGTAGCGTTAACGGCCGTTAACCGGCCGTGAAGCTCAGCGGACTTCGGCGCCGGGCACACGCACGAGCCATTGCGTACCATGGGCGGAGCCGGCGCAGCGGACGAGGGGGTCTGATTGGGACGGAGCAGGCAGCTCGGCGCCTCAGCCGCCATCGTATCGACCTGCGTGCTGATCGCCGCGTGCCGCGGCGGCGGCAGCGCGAAACCCACGTCGACGCCACCACCAGCAACGCGGACGGTCGCGGCCACGGCCACGCCGCCTGCGACCCCTACGATCACAGCAGCCGCGCATGGCACGCCTGCGGCGGGCGCTTACCGCGCAACGCGCGCGTTCCCGAACATCGACCTTGCGCAGATGACGGACATGGAGGTCGTTCCGGGCGAGCCAAGCGTCGCACTCGTGCTGACGAAGGACGGCGTCGTCCACCGCGTCGATCTCAGGGACGGCACGGCGGCACCGACGGTCTTTCTCGACATCCGCGACCGGCTGATCCGCAATCCCGACCAGGAGGAAGGGCTGCTGGGGCTTGCGTTCTCGCCCGACTTCACGACAAGCGGCGCGTTCTACCTCTATTCCACGCGCGGCGACCCTCGCCACAACCGTGTGTCGCGTTTCATCGCCCGTAGTGACCGCGCAGATCCCGCATCGGAGCAGCCGATCATCGATCTGCCCGAGAAGCGATTCTCGAACCACAACGGCGGCGAGATCATATTCGGGCCAGACGGCTACCTGTACGTCGGCGTGGGTGACGGCGGCGGCGGGGGCGACCCGGACGGCAACGGGCAGAACACGCAGGTGTTGCTCGCCAAGATCCTGCGCATCGACGTCGCGGGCGGCGGGGCGGGGAGCAGCTACGCCATCCCCGGGGACAACCCGTTCGCGCGCGGCGGTGGCGCGCCGGAAGTGTACGCCTACGGGCTGCGCAACCCGTGGCGTTTCGCCTTCGACCCTGCGACCGGCGCGCTGTGGGCCGCAGACGTCGGCCAGAACAAGTGGGAAGAGGTCGACCGCATCGTCAGCGGCGGCAACTACGGCTGGAACGTCATGGAGGCCACCCACTGCTTCAGCCCGGCATCCGGCTGCGACGAAGCCGGCCTGCGGCTCCCGCGCGCCGAATACGGCCACGACGCCGGCTGCTCGATCACCGGCGGCTACGTCTACCGCGGGCGCGCGATGCCCGAACTGGACGGCTGGTACGTGTACGGCGACTACTGCTCGGGCCGCGTGTGGGCCGTGAACACGGCAGACGACACGAGCCCGCCCGTGCAGCTCGTCGACACGAAGGCGAGCATCACGTCGTTCTTCCGCGACGCCGCCAGCGAGCTGTACGCCGTGACGTTCAACCGGCAGATCCTGCGGCTGGAGCGCGTGCAGTGAGCGGCAGCGTGCCCGGCAAGCCGACCTGTCGGCACACCTAGCACCGAGAGCGAACACGTTACGATGGAGGCAGCCGACGTAGCCTAGAAGGAGCGCAGCCTGCCTTGAGCCGCATCGTCCGACTGCCGCTGCGCGTGCCGTTCACCATCGTGTCGCTCGTCGGGCTCTGGCTGCGCGCGCTGCTGACGGACACGGCGTCGAACGATCTGCCGCGGCGGGTCCTGCAAAGCGTAGGTTTCGCGCCTCGCGACCTGCTGGCGTTCGGCTGGCAGCGGCTGATCAGCTCGGCGCTGTTCACGCACGGGCGGTGGGAGTTCTGGATAGCGATCGTCATGATCGCGCTCGCCGTCGGCGCCGCGGAGTGGGTGGCAGGCACGGTGCGGGCGTTCGCGACGTTCTGGGGCGTACATTTGGCGACGCTGCTCTCGGAATCGCTGTTGATAGCGCTACCCCTAAAGCTGGCCGGCGTCCCGCTCGGCGTGCAGCTCTCCGACGTGCGCGACGTGGGGCCGTCCGCCGGATATGTCGGGGCGCTCGGGCTGGTGTGCGCGCTGCTGCCGTCGCCGTGGCGCCGCTGGAGCGCGATGGTCGTAATCGGAGCACTGGTGTTCATGGCGTTCCTGCCGCCCGAGCCGAACGAGAGCGCGGCGGTGAAGCTGTCGGCCGATCTGGCGCACGTGATCGCATTCGCGCTCGGCTGGCTCTCGTTGTCGCTCTTGCGGCGGGTGCGACTGCAGCCCGATCCGGCGACGGCCGCGCTGTCAGAGAAGGGCGCAACGCCAGTCATTTGAAGAGCAGCACGGCGACGACGACGAGGCCGTAGGCGATCACCGCAATGCGCAGCCAGCGCCGCCCGAGCCGGCGCGCCAGGCCAACGCCAAGGTAGCCGCCCGCAACGGCGCCCGCCGCCATGACGGCGGCCGGCAGCCAGCGCACGGGACCGAAGAGCACGAAATACAGCACCGCGATCGCGTTGATGATCAGCGAGAGCATGCCCTTCATGGCGTTCGAGTGCTGGATGTCGTCCGGCAGCAGGATGCTCAGGAAGGCGAGCGTCAGGATGCCGAGCCCGGCGCCGAAGTAGGCCCCGTAGATCGCGAGCACGAACGTCGCGGCATGGAGCGGCAGCGGCACGTGGTCGGCGCCGCGCGACGCGAGCCGGTGCCCCTGGGCGAAGGCGCCAAGTTGATCCTGAAACGCCATCAGAACGCAGGCGAAGAGGATGAGAAACGGCACGATGCGATCGAACGCCGACTGCGGGGTCGAAAGCAGAATGACCGAGCCGGCGAGCGCGCCCGCGACGCTGGGCGTCAGCAGCGCCAGCAGGCGCCGCCGCTGGCGGCCCAGCTCTGTGCGGTAGTTGTACGAGCCGCCGGCATAGCCCGGCCACAGGGCCACGGTGTTGGTGACGTTGGCCGTCTTGGAGACGTACCCGGCGGCGAGCAGTGCGGGGAAGCTGATCAGGGAACCGCCGCCGGCGACCGCGTTAATCGCGCCCGCGGCGAACGCCGCCGCCAGCAGCCCGAGGTACTCGACGATTGCCATGCTGGGCTACACGATGCCCGTTCGAGCCGCTAGGCGCCAATGCTCCCCACAGGCACGGCGTGTATTACACTTGCGATGCCGGGAACCCCGGAAGGGCCCGCAGCGAATAAGGGGAAACGACATGACGACCGAAACACGTCCGACCACGGGTGGCATCGACTACACGCAGATCGAGAGCGCGATCGGCCTGAACTGGTACGACGCCGACCCGAACCTGCAGCAGCTCGTGGAGCGGCTCGCGGCGCCGGGGGACCGGGCGTTCGCGGAGGAGCACCTGCGGCGGATGGGCGGAGTGATCGGCGGGCCGGTGGCGGCGCGCGCGGAGGTCACGGACAAGAATCCACCGCGACTGGAGAAGTACGATCACTGGGGCAACGAGGTGAACGAGGTCGTCCACCACGCGGGCGCGATCGAGACGAAGCGCGACCTGTGGGAGAACGGGTTCATCGGGTTGCGCTGGACGGAGGAGGTGCGGCGGACGCGCGGGGGGCACCTGCCACCCGTGGTGAACACCGGGTTCTCGTACTTCCTGAGCCAGGCCGAGACGGGGATGCTCTGCGCGATCGGCATGACGAGCAGCGCGGCGGGCATCATCGACCGGCACGCGCCGCCGGACGTCAAGGAGCGCTTCCTGCCCCACCTGACGACGATGAACTTCGGCGAGGCGTGGGATGGTGCGATGTTCCTGACAGAGATCTATGGCGGCAGCGACCTGGCGGCCAGCGATTGCAGCGCGGTCAAGACGAGGGACGGCTGGCGCATCAACGGCTCCAAGTGGTTCTGCTCCAACCTCGACGCGGAGGCGATCCTGGCGTTGGCGCGGCCGGAGGGGGCGCACCCCGGGCTACAGGGGCTGGCGCTGTTCCTGATCCCCAAGCGACGCACGGACGGCAGCCGCAACGGCATGCACGTGCGACGTCTGAAGGACAAGCTGGGCACGAAAGCGGTGCCGACCGGCGAGGCCGACTTCGTCGATGCGGAGGCCTACCTGATGGGGGCGGAGCGCAGCGACGATGACACGGGCGCGCGGGACGGCAAGGGCATCAACCGGATGATGGAGATGGTGCAGGGCTCACGCTTCGGCGTGGCACTGATGGGGCTTGGCATCATGCGGCGCAGCTTCCTAGAGGCGGCGATCTACGCGCACCACCGCGAGGCCTTTGGCCGGCCGATCAGCGACTACCCGCTGGTGCGTGAGACGCTGGTCAACATGGCGGCGGAGGTGGAGGCGGGCTGCGCCATCGCGTTCGAGGCGGCGGAGGCGGGCGTCCGGACCGACGCGGAATCGAAGCGGCTGTACCGAATCCTAGTGCCGCTGGCGAAGTACCGCTGCGCGCGCCGCGGCGTCGACCTGGCGACGCAGGCGATCGAGATCCACGGCGGCAACGGGTACATCGAGAACTGGCCGGTGGCGCGGCAGTTGCGCGACGCCCAGTGCCACACGATCTGGGAGGGCACGGAGAACATCATCTGTCTGGACGTGCTGCGGGCGATGGCGAAGGAGCGCTCCGACGAGGCGCTGTTCTCGCGCGTGGAGCAGGCACTCGGCACGGCTGAGCACCCGGCGATCTCGGCAACGGCGTCGCAGATCGGCCGCTCGGCCGACGAGGTGAAGGAGGCGGTCGCGTACCTGGAGCGAGCACCGCAGGAGATCCGGCTGCTCCAGGCGCGGCGGCTGACGGACTACATGGCCGACGTGACGCAGGCCGCGCTGCTGGTCGAGGAAGCGGCGTGGGAGCTGGAGCACAAGGGATCGGCGCGCAAGGCGATCGTCGCCCGGCACTTCGCGGACATGCGGCTTTCGGAGCATCCGGTGCGCGGCATAACCGCGGGCGACCGCACGGTGATCGACTACTTCGAACCGATCGTGCGGTATCAGCCAATACCGAAGGACGCGCTGCAGGCGAGGTGATGGAAGACGACGGCGGCCGGCGGACGGCGGACGGCGCGAGCGACACGCGGCGCTCCATGACGACGTCCGGCCGGCCGATCCGGATCGTCTACGGCCCGGCGGACGTATCCCGTCACGACTACGAGCGCGACCTGGGCGACCCGGGCGACTATCCGTTCACGCGGGGTATCCACGCCACGGGCTATCGCGGCAAGATGTGGACGATGCGGATGTTCGCCGGCTTCGGCGGGGCCGAGGAGACGAACGCGCGCTTCAACTACCTGCTGGCGCAGGGACAGACCGGCCTCTCCATCGCCTTCGACCTGCCAACGCTGATGGGATACGACACGGACGCACCGGAGGCGGCCGGCGAGTTCGGGAAGTGCGGCGTGGCGGTGTCGTCGCTGGCCGACATGGAGCTGCTGCTCGCGGGACTGCCGCTGGGCGAGATCACCACATCGATGACGATCAACTCGCCGGCGGCGCCGATCTGGGCGATGTACATCGCGGCGGCGGAAAAGGCCGGCATCGCCCGCGCGCGTCTCGGCGGCACGCTGCAGAACGACATCCTGAAGGAGTTCATCGCGCAGAAAGAGTACATCTTCCCGCCGGAGCCGTCGATGCGGCTGGTCACCGACACGATCGAGTTCGGCAGCCGGGAGATGCCGCGCTGGAACACGATCAGCATCTCCGGCTACCACATCCGGGAGGCGGGAGCGACGGCCGTGCAGGAGCTGGCGTTCACGCTCGCCGACGGTTTCGAGTACGTGCGGCGCTGCCTGGACCGTGGGCTGAAGATCGACGAGTTCGCGCCGCGGCTGTCGTTCTTCTTCAACTGTCACAACGACTTCTTCGAGGAGGTGGCGAAGTTCCGCGCCGCGCGACGCATCTGGGCGCGCGAGATACGCGAGACCTTCGGTGCGAAGGACCCGCGATCGTGGTGGATGCGGTTCCACACGCAGACGGCGGGCGTCTCGTTGACGGCGCAGCAGCCCGAGGTGAACCTGGTGCGGACGGCGATCCAGGCGCTGGCGGCAGTGATGGGCGGGACGCAGTCGCTGCACACGAACTCCATGGACGAGGCGCTGGCGCTGCCGAGTGAGAAGGCGGCGACGCTAGCGCTGCGCACCCAGCAAGTGATCGCGCACGAGTCCGGAGCGGCGAACACGACGGACCCGCTGGGCGGCAGCTACTTCGTGGAGAAGCTGACGGACGAGACGGAGGCGGAGGCGTACGCGTACTTCCGCAAGATCGACGACCTGGGCGGCGTCATCCCGGCGCTCGAGTCCGGGTTCCTGCAGCGGGAGATCGCCGACGCGTCGTACCGGTACCAGCGCGAGACCGACGCGCGCGACCGGATCATCGTCGGCGTCAACGGGTACGTCTCCAGCGAACCGCTGGAGATTCCCATCCTGCAGATGGACCCGCGCGGGGAGGCGCGGCAGATCGATCGGCTGGAGCGAGTGCGGCGGGAGCGCGACAGCAGCGAGGCGGCGCGGGCGCTGCGGGCTCTGGAAGACGCCTGCCGGGCGGGCACGAACGTCATGCCACCACTCATCGACGCAGCCAACGCCTACTGCACGCTGGGCGAGATGTGCGACGTCATGCGCCGGATCTTCGGGGGCTACCGGGAACCGACGGTGATTTGACGCCAGCCTGAATCGGGCCATCCGGCGCTGTCGCCTGGGGCGCACGTCAGCGATGCTTCAGGCAATGCTGGAGCCATCGCCATCACCGGACGGCCGCGCACGCCGCCGCCCGTCGCCACTGCGCTCTTTTCGGCACCGTGACTATGCGCTGCTGTGGGTGGGCATGTTCATGGGCAGCGCCCTCATGCCGATGCAGTTCGTCACGCAGGTGCTGTTCCTGTCAGAGCACACGGGGGACAACTCCCGCCTGATCCTGGCGGGGCTGCTCGGGGCGATCCGTGGCGCCGCCATGCTCGCGTTCAGCCTCTTCGGCGGCGTGCTGGCCGACCGCCTCGACCGTCGCCGGCTGCTGATGATCTCGCAGAGCCTGGGCATGTGCGTGAGCGCCGGCGTCGCCGTGGTCCTGCTGACGAGGCCGGGCGGCGACGGCATGACCGTCGCGCTCTTCATGGTGCTGATCTTCGTGGCGTCAGGGTTCGGGGCCGTGGACGCGCCAACGCGGCAGGCGATGGTGCCGGAGCTGGTGGGGCGGGAGGATCTGCCGAACGCGATCGCGCTGGACGCGGTGGCGATGCAGCTCGCGTTCCCGATCGGGCTGCCGCTGACAGGCGTGATGATCGACCTGATCGGCTACGGCTGGACGTATGTGATGACCCTGGGTGCGTACGTGTCGATCATCGGCGCGCTGGCGCTGATGCAGTACCGGCCGGTGCGGCGGGAGCCGCGCGCGCGGCAGTCGGTCGTGGCCGACCTGCGGTACGGCGTGGGCTACGCGCGGCGGCAGCGCGCGCTCATGTGGATTATGCTGACGACGTTCTCCGTGCAGGGGCTGGCACTGCCGGTGGTGGCCAGCCTGGGGCCGGTGTGGACGAGCCGGGTGCTGGGCCTGTCGCCGACCGGCGTCGGGCTGCTGGCGATGACGTGGGGCGTCGGCGCGATGATCGGCTCGCTGGCGATGACGAACGTCGGGCATTTCCCTGCGAAGGGGCTGCTGCTGGCAGCCGCGGCGGCCGGTTTCGCGCTATGCACGGTCGGGTTCGGGTACTCGCGGTTCATCCCGCTGTCGGCGGTGCTGAACGTGGGGCTCGGCAGCCTGTTGACGGTGAGCGGGGTGTCGGCGACGTCGCTGGCGCAGCGGCTGATCCCGAACGAAGTGCAGGGACGCGTGATGAGCCTGTTCATGATGAGCGGAGGTATCTCGCAGCTCCTGACGCTGCCGATCGGGGCGCTGGCGCAGTGGGCGACGTTCGAGCTGACGATGCCGCTGATGGGCTGGACGAGCCTCGTGCTGGTGCTGCTCATCGCAACCACGCAACGGGGGTTGCGCGACGCGGGACGGCTGCCCGAAGCGGTGGAGTTGCTGCCGGTCGCCGTGTGACGGAGGCGCCGCCGCCCGCTATGCTTGCGGCATTGTGAGCGCACTCGCTGGGATCCGCATCCTCGACCTGGGCTGGGCGATGGCCGGCCCGCAGGCAACGAGGATCCTCGCCGACTTCGGGGCCGAAGTGATCAAGGTCGAGAGTCACGCGCGGCTCGACATGGGGCGCACGGTGTTCGGCCCGCACGTCGGCGAGCGCGGAGTGGACAGCAGCGGCTACTTCAACAACTTCAATCGCAACAAGCGCGGCGTCACGCTCAATATGGCGAAGCCGGAAGGCCGCGCCATCTTCGCGCAGCTCGTAGCCATCTCCGACGGCGTGCTCGAGAACTTCAGCTCCGGCGTGATGCGGCAGTGGGGCTTCGACTACGACGGACTGCGCCGCATCCGACCGGACATCGTGTACGTCAGTATGGCGGGGCTCGGTCACAGCGGTCCGTACGAGCACTATCAGACGTTCGGCCCGACGGTACAGGCGCTCTCCGGCCTCACGCACCAGTCCGGCTTCCCCGACATGCAGCCCGCAGGCTGGGGCTACTCCTACATGGACCACACGGGCGGCTACTTCGGCGCCATCGCCATGCTGCAGGCACTCTTCCACCGCCGTCGCACGGGCGTGGGGCAGTACGTCGACCTGTCGCAGGTCGAGGCGGCGATCGCGCTCACCGGCACGGCGACGCTCGACTACGCCGTCAACGGCCGCCGCTCAACGCGCGAGGGCAACCGCAGCGCCTGGCCGCCGATCGCGCCGCACGGCGTCTACCGCTGTGCGCCTGAGCCGACCGACCCCGTGGGCGACGATGATTGGGTCGCGATCGCGGCGGAAACCGACGAGCAATGGTGCGCGCTCGCGGAAGCACTGGGACATCCGGAATGGATCGACGACCGGCGTTTCGCCACGCTCGAAGCGCGCATCGACAACCAGGATACGCTCGACGAGCTGATCGGCTGCTGGACGCGCACGCGCACGGCGAAGGAGGCGCAGCGGACGCTGCAGACGGTAGGCGTACCCGCGGGCCGCGTCCAGCGCTCCCGCGAGCTGTATGACGACGACCCGCAGCTCGCACACCGCGGCACCTTCCCGGTCGTCGAGCACCCGCTGCTCGGCGCGCACCGTATCGACGGCATGCCGGCGCAGCTCTCACGCACGCCGGCGGAGTTTCGCCGCGGCGGGCCGTTGCTCGGCGAGGACAACGCGTACGTCTATGGCGAGCTGCTGGGCATGGGGGACGCGGAGATCGCGCAACTGACCGAGGCGCAGGTGCTCTGGTGAGCCGGCGCGCCCTCGACGGCATCCGCGTCATCGAGCTCGCCGACGCGCACGGCGAGTGGTGCGGCAAGCTGCTGGCCGACATGGGAGCCGACGTGATCAAGGTGGAGCCACCCGCGGGCGCGCCGTCCCGCTCCGTCGGTCCCTTCGCTGGCGACAAGCCCGGTCCGGAGCGCAGCCTCTACTTCTGGCGTTACAACGCAGGCAAGCGCGGCGTCACGCTCGAAGTCGAGCGGGCGGAGGACGCGGAGTCGCTGCGCCACCTGATCGTCGGCGCCGACGTCTTCATCGAGACGCTGCCTCCGGGGCGCGCGGCGGCGATGGGGCTCGACTATGCGACGCTCAACGCCACGAACCCAAGGCTCGTACACGTCGCGGTGACGCCGTTCGGACAGAGCGGCCCCTACGTCGACGCCGGCTACCGCACGACGGACCTGGTGACGATGGCGCTGGGCGGGCCGATGCAGTCGTGCGGCTACGACCCGGAAGACGGCGACCTGCCGCCCGTGCGGCCGGGCGCGTATCACAGCTACCACACGGCGTCGCACTACGCGTGTATCGCGACGCTCGTGGCGCTGTTCGAGCGAGAGACGAGCGGCCGCGGGCAGTACGTCGACGTGTCGGCGCACGCCACCTGTGCGGTGACGGTTGAGTTCGCCAGCTTGTACTGGGAGTATGCCGGGGCGATCGTGCGGCGGCAGACGGGCCGGCACGCACTGCCGGGCCAGACGGCGCGCACCCAGTACATCTGCGCCGACGGCGAGCCGATCAACGTCGCGATCCCGTTCGACGGGCGCGCGTACCAGCGGCTGGTCGACTATCTGCGCGCGGAGGGCCTGGGCGCAGGGCTTGTCGACGAGGCGGCGTACGACCCGGTGAAGCGGCTCGAGACGGGCAGCATCGTTCTCGCCGGGCTTGAGCTGCTCGCCGCGCGCCACACTGCCGAGGAGCTGTTCCACATCGGCCAGCGGTTCGGTATGACGTGGGGCGCCGTCCGCGCGCCGGAGGACTGGCTCGATGACCCGCATGCCGTTGCCCGCGGCTTCTTCGTCGAACTGGAGCAGCCTCAGATCGGCCGCGCCGTACCGCACCCCGGCGCGCCCTTCAAATCGACGGCGACGCAGCCGCGCGTCGAGCGGCGCGCGCCGCTGCTGGGCGAGCACAACGCGGAGATCCTGGGCGAGCGCGCCGGGGCGGAGCGCTACTCGTAGTCGAGCACCATCACCGTCGCCGTCGCCGGCAACGCGTCCCGCGCGACGCGGGTCGTCGTGCTGCCGATGCGCTGCACGGTCTTTCCCTGCAGAAACTGGTCGGCATTGCTCAGGGGCGTCTTGAGCCTCGCCGTCTTGTAGTGCATCGGGAACACGAGCTTCGGCTGCAGGCGCTCGACGACCCGCGTCGCGCCCGCAGCGTCGATGGTGAAGACGCCGCCGACCGGGACCATGAGCACGTCAACGGGGCCGCCGATCGCCTGGACATGGCTGTCGTCGAGTTGGTGCCCGAGGTCGCCCAGATGGACGATGCGCAGCCCGCCGGCCTCGTACACGAAGATAGTGTTGCGGCCCCGCTGGCTGCCCTGCGAATCGTCGTGGTACGAGCGCACGCTGCGCAACCGCACGTCGCCGGCCGTGCGGTCGACGTCGTTCCAGCCATCCTCCGTGAGACCGCGCAGGACGTCGGCGCCGCCCAAGGCGCCGTTGTTATGATCCGCGTGCTCGTGCGTGATGGTCGTCAGGTCGGCGTTCAGCGGCGGCGGCAATGTGTAGCCGATATCGTTGAACGGGTCGAGCGCCAGCATCGTGCCGCCCGGGCTCGTCAGCAGGAACATCGACTGGCCAAACCAACGCAGGCCGACAGCGCCCTTGTCCGCGCCGGCCGCAACGGCCGGCGAGCTGGCGGCGCTGGTCGGCGGTCTCGACGACGCGCCACCTGAGCACGCCGCGACGAGCGCGGCAGCCGCCGCGCCGCCCATCGCCAGGAACTCTCTCCGGTCGTACCTGCGCATTGCCGTCCTCCTGACACCGACGTATGATACGCCCGCCGGCGCGCCAGGGTTTGACGCGCGCTCAGTGCCCGCGCCGCAGCAGCCAGCGCCGGTCGACTGCCGGCCCGCAGCTCGACCACGCCTCGAACTCGACGACGAACGCCGACTCGCCGTCCTCCAGGCACGCTGCCACCTGGTCGCGCAACGCAGCCGCGTCGGCGTCCGTGTGCACGAGGAAGACGTCGCCGGAGACGTGCCGCACATCGGCGGCGCCCGCGTGCTCGATCAGGGCGCGCTCCACGATGTCACGCAGCGGCCGACGCGGGGACGAGGCCGTGACGCACTTCAGGCTGCCGGGCCCGACCTCGTCGATCACGCCAGATACCGGCGGAACCAGGCGATGCACTTCTGCCAGGCGTCGGCCGCGGCTTCCGGCCGGTAGCTGGGGCGGCCTTCGCTCATGAAGGCGTGGCCGGCGCCGTCGTAGCTGTAGAACTCATGCGCCTTGCCGAGGCGCGCCAGCTCGGCGTCGATCTTCGCGACGTCGGCGGGGTTCGGGTTGCCGTCGTCCTTGCCGAAGAGCCCGAGCAGCGGCGCGGCGATGCCGCCGCTCTGGTCAAAGGGCGCGGGGCCTTCGCCCCAGGGCGTCATGATGTTGCCGCCGTAAAACACGACGGCCGCCTTCAGGTCGGCGTTGCGCGCCGCCATCATGTACGCCACGCGGCCGCCCATGCAGAAACCGGTGATGCCGATGCGCTCGGCACGCACGACTGCCATGGTCTTCAGATGCTCGATCGCGGCGTCGACGTCACGCTCGATGCTCGTGTCGCGGAGGCGCATCATGCGGCGCATCGCATCGTCGCCGCTGTCCGGATCCTCGCGGTGATACAGATCCGGCGCGATGGCGACGAAGCCCGCATCCGCCACACGATCGGTCATCGTCTGGATGAAGTCGTCGACGCCGCCAGCGTGCTGGATGACAACGACGGCCGGATGCGGCCCGGCGCCGCCCGGCGTCTCGATGTAACAGCGCATGTCGCTGCCGTCGACGTTCAGCGTGTCCCAACGTCCGGGCATGATCCCCTCCCATCGGCCACTGACCAACCCTATGCGGCGCCGCCGGTCACGGTTGCCGCGTCACGCCATATTCTCGGGCCGCAGCCGGCACGGGCGCCAGTGGGCGCGCGCCGGGAATGCCGGGAGTACGAACATCCCTGCAGGTAGGGCCGACTGTCCCTACGCCCGCATCGATCCGGCCCCGTACCCTACAGTGGACGAGCGGAGGAGCTGAATGCCGCGCTGGTTGTTCCCGGCGGTCTCGGGTCTGGTTATCGTCGTCGCTGTCGGCGTCGGCCTCGTGGTCTGGACGCAGAGCGGCGATTCGGCGGCGTGCGACAGGGCGCAGCTCTCAAAGGCGCTGCAGGCGGGCATCCAGGCCGCCGACCAAGGGAGCGCGGCCACCTTCGAGCTCGAGCGCCCGGCGGCCTGCACGGAGCAGGATCTCGCCGACGTCGTGCCGGAAGTGACGCGGAGCTGGCACATGATGCCCGGCGGAGCGATGATGCGCGAAGCGCGACACACGGGGCCTTGAAGAAGATGGCTGACGATCAGGGCGGGGGCACCTGGGTCGAGGATCTGATGCGACAGTTCCGCGACGGACTCGTGCGCGGGCTGTACGACGGGCTGTACCAGCTCGAGGGAGAGCCACTGCGCACCGTGATGGACGCGCAGGCGCGCGTCTGCGTCCACGCGTTCATCGCGCTCGCCGACCTTTCGGCCGACCTGTCCTTCGACGACTTCCTGGAGCGCATGCGGATCGCCGGGCCCAGCCGCGTGCGCGTCGAGCGCACCGGCGACGACGAGCTGTTGTGGACGGAGCTGCACGCCGGCGAGTGTGTGTGCCCGCATGTCCGGCAGGGAGCCATCAGCCTCGACCCGAAGTTGTGCCTGTGCGGGGAGACGTGGGTCCGTCTGCTCGTGGAGCGGCATGCGCACCGCCGGGCGGCGGTGGAACTCGTCGAGTCGGTCGCGACGGGCGCGCAGAACTGCGTCTACCGCATCACGCTGGGGGAGCCGGTGCCGCCGCCGGCAGCCGGTCTGGGCTAGCCCTAGGGCCGGCGCGCAGCGCTCACGGCCTCGACCTTGCGTACGAGATCGCCGATGCCGATGGTCTTCAGGTGGAAGCCGGCGGCGCCCGCCGCCTCTGCCTCGTGCCATTCGGCCGGCGTCAGGTAGGCGCTGAGGACGAGCACCGGGACCTCGCGCGCCACTTCCCTGCACAGCGCGAGCACGCGGCAGTCTTGTCCGAGCATGTCAAGAAGCACGACGTCAGGGGCGTAACACCGCACGAGCCCCGCCACGTCATCCCGCAGGGTGGCTGCGGCGACGACATGCACCTCACCGCTGCGTTCGAGCGGGCGGCGCAGCCCGTCCCGCACGCGGTCGTCGTCAGCGACCAGCAGCACGGTGACAGGCAGACGGACACACTGACCGTTCATGCGCGACTCCTCCGGCTCGCGGCGGATCCGTTGCGTCATTGTCGCTAGCCGAAGAGATGCGGGATAAGGGCCCACAGGCCCGGCGTGGCGGGCCGTTCAGCCCGCCCATTTCAGGCGCACGAGACTACGCCCCTACGCGCATCTGGCAGGGTTCAGCGCGGGTAGCGGCTGGCGTGGCGCGCGACGAAGGCCGCGGCCTCCGAGCGTCGCCGCAGGTTGAGCTTGCTGAGGATGCTGCTGACGTAGTTCTTCACGGTCTTGTGACTCAGGAAGATCTCAGCAGCGATCTCCTTGTTGGTCTTGCCTTCCGCTATGAGCGCCAGGATCCGCTGCTCCTGCCCCGAGAGCTGCGAGAGGTCGTCCCGGCGCAGCTCCTGGCCACTGCGCAGCCGTTCCATGACGTTGGCCGTCACGGCCGGATCGAGCAGCGACTCGCCGCGCGAGACGGTGGCGATGGCGTCGGCCAGGGTCTGCCCGCGCGTCTGCTTCAGGAGATAGCCAGAGGCGCCAGCCACGATCGACGCGATCACGGCTTCCTCGTCGGCGTAGGACGTGAGCATGATCACCTTCACGTGCGGGTCGTTTTCGCGGATCTCCCGGCACGCCTCGACGCCGGTGCCGTCGGGCAGCCGCACGTCCATGATGATCACGTCCGGCTTGCAGCGCGCCGCCTCCGTGATGGCCGTCTGCACCGAATAGGCGTCACCGACGACGCACATCGACTGCCGCCGGTCGAGCAGGGCGCGCAGCCCCTCCCGGACGACCTCGTGGTCGTCCACGATCATGATGCGAATCTGCTCAGGCATGGGCGTACGCTCCTTCCAGTGGCACAGCGACGCTTACGCACGTGCCGGCGCCGACGCTGCTCGACAGGTCGTAGGCGCCGCCCATAGCGCGCACGCGGTCGGCCATATTGCCGAGCCCGCGGTGGCCGAGTCCGCCCGGGCGGAGCGTGTCGAACCCGCGGCCGTTGTCGCGGATCGTCATCGTCAGCACGCCGTCGGCGACTTCCAGCCGTGCCCACGCACGGCTGGCATGCGAGTGCTTGGCCACGTTCGCGAGCGCTTCCTGCGCGATATGGAACAGGTTCTCAGTGACCTCGTGCGGCAGCACCGGCACGCTCGCGCGCTCGACGTCGAGGTCGATCTCGATGAGCGAGTTGACGTGGATGTCACGCGCCAGTTCATGGAGGGCGCCGACGAGGTCGTCGGCGCGGAACGCGGCGGGGCGCAGGTGGAAGATATAGCTGCGGATGTCCTTGATGACGTGATTCAGGTCGTTGACCGCCTTGTCGAGGCGGGTGGCGACGAGCGCCGGCTCCTCGGCGACGAGCTCGGCGCAGTCCTCCAGACTAAGGCCCACGCCGTACAGCGACTGGATCACTCCGTCGTGCAGGTCCATGCCGATGCGCTCGCGCTCCTCCAGGATCGCCAGATCCTGGGACCGCGCCAGCAGGCGAGCGTTCTCGATCGACGTCGCGGCCTGAGCGGCAATCAACCGCACCATCTCCTCGTCCTCGGCCGAGAATTCGTCTCCGCCCTGCTTTTCGGTGAGATACAGCCGCCCGACGATGTTCTCCTTGTAGACCACGGGCACGCCCAGCAGGGTGTGCATGGGCGGGTGGTGGCGCGGGACACCGACTGACCGGGGCTCCTTCGTCAGATCGCGGAGGCGCAGGCTCGCGCCCTCTTCGATGATCACTCCGAGCAGGCCTTCGCCGCTCGGCGGCTGGCCGATGCGCGCACGCTCCTCCTCGCTGATGCCCGACGTGATGAACTGCTCCAGGCGGCCATCCTCGTCGAGGATGGCGAGCGCACCGTACCGCGAGCTGGTGATCTCTCGCGCCAGATCGACAAACTTCCGCAACAGCGGATCCAGCGTCATCTCGGACGCCAGCGAGAGGCCCGCCGCGTGCACGGCGGCGATCTGACGGTTCCGCTGCATCAGTCGACCCTGGATCCGCTTGAGGATGCCGAACACGACGAGTGAGAACATCGCCGATCCGGCGAAGATGACGGCCAGCGTGATGGCGACCTGGGCGTACTCCGACAGCCAGGGCTTAAGCAAGATGTGCAAGACGACTTCGACAACAGCGATGAACAGCGTCGGCGCTGCGATGGTCAGCCAGCGCAACTGGCGCAGCGCAGCGTTGACGGGCACGTCGTGATTCGCGAGCGTTACGGACACCGGCGGCGCACGCATCGTCCTCATCGTTGATTCACCGATCGCCGCGCACGGCTTCCGTCATGCCGGCCTTCCCGAATACGAAGGTTCTTCCTGGTCCAGCCACAGGTTGGCGAACAGGAAGTTCGAACCGAACCATGTGGCGTTGAAGTCGTTCTTCACGTAGTTCCACTCCACGCCGCGGGTCACGGGCGAGAAGTAGTCGAGTCGCGCAAGCACGTTCTCCAGCAGATAGTTCTGGATGTCCAGTCCCAGCTTCTGCCGCTGCGCGCGGTCGAACTCGGCGCGCTGCGCATCGAGCTTGGCGTCGAGGGCGCTGTCGGACAGCAGGAACGAGTTCTTCGTGCCGCCGGTGTGGAAATAGGGGTAGACCCAGTCGTCCAGGTCGATCCAGCCGTTGTCGTACCCCCAGCTCGAGGGCATCGTGCCGTCCTTCTCGTCCTGAGCATTGTGCAGGAAGGCCTGCGCCAGCCCGTTGTAGCCGGTCGGGTCGACCTGCTCCTCGATCGAAAGGCCCAGCACTTCCTGCATCTCGCGCTTCATCTCGGGGAGCGCCTTGTCCGGAATCGGTGAGGGCACGCCCGCGAAGATCATCTTCACCGACGAGGGGCCGCTCCCTGCCGCCCACAGCTTCTTCGCCTCGGCGATGTCCGCGTCGCGGCCCGCCTTGTCGGAGCGGTAGCCCGGCTTCTGCAACAGCTCGCTCTGCGGGATCGCCCAGTACACGATCGGGTACGACACCGGGCCGACCACCAGATAGCCCTTGAGGCCGGGCGCGCCCGGGTACATCTGCGCGCCGATGCGCTCGCGGTCGACCGCCAGGTGCATGGCCTTGCGCAGCCGGAAGTCCTTGAAGGGAGACTGTTCCGACATCCACAGGCGAGTGTTGAGGAAGCCCGCGGTGCCGGACTCCGTCATCCTCATGCTGTCCTTGTGCTCGTTCGCCACACGCTGCGTCGTCGAGTCATCGGCAAAGCCGGTGGCATCCACTTGCTTGCTGGTCAGCGCCGCCTCCTGCGTCGAGTCGCTCTGGGGCGTCCACAACGAGTCATACCCGTCGATGAACGGGCGGCCGGCGCCGATGCCGCGGGGGCTGTCGTCGCGCGCGAACCAGTCCGCGTTGCGGCGCACCTTGACGTACTGCACCGCCTTGAAGTCGTCCAGGTAGAACGGACCGCTGCCGATCATCGCCTTGTCGCTGTTCATCGTGTCGTTCGAGTCGACCAACTCCTTGGCGACGATGAACGAGTTGCGATCCGCCAGGTAGTGGAGGAACGGCGCGGTCGGCTGCTTCGTCGTGATCTTCAACGTGTACTTGTCGACCAGCTCGTACTTGTCGATGGTGAGCCACTGGCCCGCGCGGTAGTAGAGCGACTTCTGCGGGCTCTGCAGGTTCGCCTGCCGCTGCATGCTGTACTGCGCGTCTTCGGCCGTCAGCTCACGGCCTGCGAGGTTCGGGTAGTTCTGCTGCGCGCGCGGGCTATTGTGGAACTTAACGCCGGGACGGATCTTGATGATGTAGGTGAGCTTGTCGGGCTGCTCCGGCATGCTCGCCGCCAGGTCGGTGCTCATCACCTGGTTCGCGTCGTCGTCGTACTGGAGCACCTTGCTGAAGACGGCCGAGTGCATGCTGTACATCGGCCCGAACTGCGTCTGGTGCGGGTCATAGGTGTCCAGCGCGAGCGCATCAAACGAGAAGGCGCGGAAGATGCCACCCTTCGTCTTCACTGGCGTGGACTGCGCCGCGGTCGGGGTCGCTTTGGGCTGCGCGCCGGAGGGCGTCTTTGTGCCGCCGCCACCGCTGGTGCAGCCAACGACAGAGATCGCGGCCGCGCCGGCGCCCAGCACGGCCGCGCCCTGGAGCACGCGGCGCCGGCTGATGCGTGCCTCCTGCATCCTGCGCCAGTAGCTGTCTCCCTGCATGGTTCTGCTCCTCCCTCGTCTTTGCACGCCGCATCCGTCGTACGGCGAACGTCTCCCTAGATGCGCAGCCTCGGATCGAGGACGTCGCGCAGCGTGTCGCCCAACAGGTTGAAGCCGAGCACGGCGAGCGTGATTGCGGCGCCGCTGAAGACCGCCTGCCACGGCGACGAATTGATGAAGTTGCGGCCCGAGTTCAGCATCATCCCCCAGGACACGCCGGCGTGCGTGAGCCCGAGGAAGGCGAGGCTTGCCTCGGCGAGGATGACGCTGCCGATGCCGATCGTGAAGACGACGATGACCGTGCCCATGGTGTTCGGGAGGATGTGCCGCACCATCAGCCGCAGGTCGGTGGCACCGAGCACCCGGCCGGCCTCGACGAACGGCAGCTCGCGCAGCGTCAGCACCTTGCTGCGCACGACGCGCGACACCTGGGCGACACCGACGAACGCCAGCGACAGCACCAGGTTGCGCGCGTTCAGGTCGAACGCGCTGCCGATGAGGAGCAGCAAGAGGAGCGAGGGGAACGCCTGGAACGCGTCGAGCACGCGCTGCATGAGCGTATCGACGATGCCGCCGAAGTAGCCGGAGACGACGGCCAGCATTGCGCCCACGGCGACCGCCAGCAGCATCGTGGGCACGCCGATGCCCATCGAGCGGCGGGCGCCCCAGATGATGCGCGACCACACGTCGCGGCCGGCCTCGTCGGTACCCAGCCAGTGCTTCGCGCTCGGCGCGCTCTTGGAATCCTGGACGTACTGGTCGAGCGCGGTGGTGGTGTTGTACCCCTTGTCGCTGGCGACGTTTGGGTTGTAATGGGAGTTCTGGATCTGGAAGGACTGCGCGGGGTCGTAGCGAGCGACGAGCGGCGCGCCGACGGCGGCGACGCAGATCAGCGCGACGATGCCGCCGCCGATCGTGCCGAGGGGCCGGCGCACCGCCGTCCGCAGCAGGCGCTGCCACGCCGGCCGGCGGGCGACCAACACCTCGGTCGCGCCCGCCATGGCAGCGATCCCGCCCGGTGCTGCTATCTCTCGTGCCATCCTTGCTCCTCTCCCGCGCCGCTCACGAGTAGCGGATGCGCGGGTCGATCCAGGCGTAGGCCAGGTCGACGACGAGGTTCGTCGTCACCAGCGCCACCGCGACGATCAGCACTACCCCCTGCACGACGGGGAAATCGCTCTGCTCGAGCGAGATGACGATGAACTGGCCGGCGCCAGGCACGGAGAACATGCTCTCTAGGACGACATTGCCACCGAACAGCACGCCGATCAGCAGGCCGATAATCGTCACGACCGGCGCCATGGCATTGCGCATGGCATGCCGGGTGAGCACCGCGCGCTCGCGCAGGCCCTTCGCCCAGGCGGTGCGCACGTAGTCCTGGCGGAGCACCTCGAGCAGCTCGGAGCGGAGGAGGCGCATGATCACCGCCGCCTCGGCGAAGCCGCCGGCGAGCGCTGGCAGCGCCATCATCTTCAGGTTCGCGGCCGGATCCTGCCAGATCTCGCGGTACGCCGTCGGGATCAACGGCGGCGTCCAGCCCACAACCTTCGTAGCCAGCAACAGCAGCAGCGTGCCGAGATAGAAGGCCGGGATGGCGAGGCCGAGGACGGCGGTGAAACGGAGGACGTAGTCGACCCACGTATCCTGGCGCACCGCCGCGACGACGCCGATGGGCACGGCGATCGCCAGCGAGATCAGGATCTGTAGCGCTCCCAACTCCATCGACGCGACGAGGCGGCCGCGCAGCTCCGATGTCACGGAGTGGCCGGTGATGAACGATGTTCCGAAGTCGCCGCGGGAGATCTTGCCGAGGTAGTTCACGTACTGCCGCCAGAGCGGCTTGTCGGTGCCGAGCTCGTGGCGGATGGCCTGCACGGCCTCCTTGTAGTCCTTGGTGCTCGACATGCCCTGCGCGGCGCGCTGCTCGGCCCAGTCCGGGCGGATGTGGCTGGCGAAGAAGACGAACGTGACCACCAGCAGGATGACCGGGATGTTGAGGAGGACGCGCTGGATGATGTACTGCTGCATGCTTCAGCCCGCCTCCATCGGGTTCGGGGCGTCCGGCGTCGTGCCGGGGGAGAAGAGCGGGCCCGCCTTCACCCGGCTCGGCTTTCGTTCAAGCGTGCCCGGGTCCTTCGTGAAGCCGCCGAACATATCCTTGTGCCGGTAGGCGATTAGCGTATCCATCAGCTCCGACGGCTCACCGCGCTGGCGCTTCTCGATCTCGGTCTTAAGAGTATCAAGTGCGGGCCATACGTCAGGCCCGAAGAGCGACTCCAGGTACTCCTTGGGGATGCGCGGGGTCGACTCGTCTATGTCGCCGTTGGGCAGCAGGCGCGGCGGTGCCAGCGGCGGCACGTAGTAGAGGTTCGGCTCGGTGCCGAACTCCGGGTGGAGGCGGATCGCCACCTTCCACTGCTTGACGAGCCGGTAGACCGCGCTCGTCTCGTCGTCCAGATAGCCGAAG
>Ga0153916_10000279_pt1 | contig 33178 bp, 31 predicted proteins | sample Opewatmetagenome_FD_109642 | JGI IMG/M metagenome (GOLD analysis project Ga0153916, IMG submission 109642) | Freshwater wetland microbial communities from Ohio, USA - Open water 3 Core 3 Depth 4 metaG | ecosystem: Environmental > Aquatic > Freshwater > Wetlands | place: USA: Ohio, Lake Erie...
AGAGATAAATTACTAAGATACCCCAGCCAAGAAAATTAAACATGCCAGAAAGTAGAGCGATCAATGTTATCACCACGCCGATTGCATCGTAAATAAACAGGTCCAAGATGATCGCCCGGCGGGCTTGTGATTCTCCTGCGTTCCTGGCGAACCAGGTTAATAAGAGCGTGCCGATGAGGGCTGCCCCATACTCTCGAGAAGGAAAAGTTCCGTCATCGGTTACAGAAGCCCCGAAGAGTGACCACCCAAATGTTGGCGCCAATAACAACAAGCATCCAAGTACTAAGCAAACAACAGCTTTGATGATCATTAAAGTTTTGAGTTTCATTTTATTTTCTCCTTTAGCTGCTTAATTTATGAGTCTATTAGATTGTTGGTTGACTTTTAGAAGTGATGTAATCTGACCACTGTCGTCCCACGAGATTCTTGATGCCTCCTTTCTACAACTCTTTTATATTTATCCCTGGACCTCTCCTTCCCCTTGTTTCTTGATGAAACAAAAACGTCCACACCCAAACCAGTACTATAAAGACAATCGATAATATCCATATAGAAACGGTTGTTTGAAAGAGAAATAATAGCTTGGTGTTTTGTTCCATCCTGATTGCTCCTTGCCTTTTGGCACCATCTTTCTGTATAATAGAGTTAAGGCGTTAATCAATCGCTAAATTTGCGCTAATCGATTACCGCGCTTTGTGTTTGATTAAGGGCGGAACTATTCATCCTAACTAATACACTCGCCCCAATAGAATTATTCGAATTGCCAGGGTGAACCAAATGTTAGAGATAAAAACACTCGGTGGACTTGCTCTGAAAGTAAATGGCCATGCCCTCAAGGACCTGGGTTCACATAAGGCAGAGGCAATATTGATCTATCTGGCAGTAGGGGGCGGATCCTGCAATCGGAATGTCCTTGCGACTTTGTTCTGGCCCGATAATGCCGAGAGCCAGGCCATGACCAGCTTGAGAGTGGCTTTGACGGTACTCCGAAAAGACTTGGATAATTACATCGAGGTAAGGCGCGATACAGTGGGAATAAAGCCCGGTGCAAATGTGTATCTTGATGTAGCCGACCTGGAAGCGAAGCTGGCGAGTGGTGACGCAGAAGGAGCACTGCAAATTTACCAGGGCGAGTTCCTGCAGGGATTCTATATCCGCGACAGCCTGGAGTTTGAAGATTGGCACCGGTGGCAACAAGAGCGTATATACCGGTTGGTTACCAGCGCACTACATGCTGCGATCTCAAATGCCATTGAGGTGGAAGACTACAAGAAAGGCCAGGCCCTTGCTCAGCAGTTACTAAAATTAGATCCGCTGGATGAGCTCGCCCACCGTAAATGTATCCTACTATTCGCGCTAGAAGGGCAGCGGGTAAATGCGCTGGCGCAATATGAAAAATGTAAAACTGCACTACAAGCTGGATTGGGTGTTGAACCTGCACAAGAGACTCAGGCACTATATACCCAAATCTCCCAAGGCGCACGACCTGAGAGTGCAGCTGTGCTTGCCCCGACATATATCCTCCCCTGCCCACAAACGAGCTTTATCGGTCGTGAGCAGGAGCTGGCGCAAATCATCAGTTTAATGGGCAATCCAGCTTGCCGGATGTTGACATTGGTGGGGCCGGGCGGGGTCGGTAAGACGCGTTTAGCACTCCGTGCTGCCACCAAATGCCTTCAATCCTTTTCTGATGGTACCTATTTTGTCGCGTTGGAATCAGTCACGTCACCAGATTACCTGGTTCCTGCGATAGCTGATTCGATCCATTTTAATATTGATTACTTTGTTTCGCAGCTGGAATCCAAGTACCAACTATTTGGTTATTTGAGTAACCGGTCAATTTTATTAGTATTGGATTGTTTTGAACATCTGGTTGCTGGTGCAGGATTATTATCTGAAGTGATCGATCATGCTCCCCATCTAAAACTGCTGGTGACTTCTAGGCAGAGGTTGGATTTGAATGGCGAGTGGGTTTTTCCAGTGGTGGGCCTGCCGGTTCCCCAGATCTCAAATGGAATAATATCAGACGATCCCAGTGCTTTGAGTTTATTTGAAGAGCGCGCCCGGCAAGCCAAAACGGATTTTCATCTTTCCAACATAGATCAAGGATATGCGGTTGATATCTGTCAGTTCGTGGAGGGAATGCCACTGGGGATCGAATTAGCTGCAGCCTGGACTCCCGTATTATCGACGAAGGAAATCGCTAAAGAGATCAAAAAAAGCCTGGATTTCCTCAACTCGTCGGCGCGTGATGTGGCTGAAAAACACCGCAGTCCACGAGCGGCATTTAATAGCTCCTGGCTATTACTCAATGATGGACAACGCGATGCTTTTTGTAAGCTTTCTGTTTTTCAGGGAGGGTTTGATTGGCCTGCAGCACAGCGGGTGGCTGGTGTAAGTTTAACCCAGTTATCCAACCTGTTGGATCGTTCTATGTTGGGCAGGGATCATGCGGGCCGTTATTACATGCATGGGCTGCTCAGACAATATGGTCTGGAACTATTGAATACAACATTATCAATCAGGGATGAGATTTATAACCGGCATTGCCTCTACTATATCGGTTTTTTATCCCAGCGGGAATTGGATTTAAATGGTCGTAAGATGTACACTGCCTGTAACGAGATCCGACAGGAGAAGGAAAACGTCCGCTTGGCATTAAAATGGGCGCTTGTAAACTGGGATGGGGAAAAGTATCGAAAAATCCTCATTGCACTACTGGCTTTCTATGTGGTGCATGGATGGCAAGAAGGAAGGGATGCATTCCGGGATATCGCTCAAGCAAGGAAAGAAGCCCTCCTGGCTCAAAACTCGCTGGATTGGTCGAAGGACCCGATCTATTTGAGTGCACGCATTCACCAGGCATTTTTACTCTGTAATTTGGGTGTGATCGACGAAAGTGAGGCGATATCAAGAGAATGTTTGGAGCCCTTGTACACGCTTGGTTTAAAAGCGGAGCTCTCTGAATGTTTGCAAAACCTTGGAACTAATGCATCCTTTCGTGGCGAGTATGAGCTCGCCAGGGATCGTTTGGAAGAGGCAGTTTTAATAGGGAAAGAAAGTCAAGATTTCATCTGGCCCACTTATCTGTTATGGCTGGGACATACCTACTTCCTGCTTGGAGAATATGAACGCGGCATGGAGAGCTTCCAAAAATGCTATGATTTATTTGATCGCCAGGGAAATTTATGGGGCAAGGGATTTGCCCTAAGTAAGATGGGGTTGGCCGCAGATGGTCTGGGAGATTTCTTGCAGTCCATGCAATATCACCGTGAGGCGTTTTCCATATTTGAGCAAACCGAAAATATCACCGGAAAAGCCTATGCTATCAGTCGCATGAGCATGAGCGCATACTTCCTTGAGGAATACACTCAGGCAGTTCAATATGGGATGGAAGGTTACCAAATATTTCAATCGCTTGGTCACCAATGGGGAATGTGCACTTCACTATGCCGGTTAGGGTTTGCCTATATTGGGCAGGGAGAAATAATAAAGGCTAAAGGCTGTTTCGACGAAGCCCTCGAGCAATCACGGATTTACCAGATGACACCAGTGAGCATGTATGCTTTGGTTGGTATGGCAGCTACTCTGGCTCAAGTAGGGGAAGACAAAACAGCGGTAGAGTTATTTCAATATGCGCAAAGCAACCTTCAGACTCCTGCTCTTTATTTACAACAAGCTTCCCGGTGGATTGCCCAAGCGGATCAGAAGATACTTCCCAATGTAAAAACCGCGCTAACCATGGGTGATAGTGCCGATGGACTTGATGACGTTATCGATAAAGTATATAAAGCATGGGGGCGTCATACATTGTGACAGCTAAATCGAACATACTTTGATGTCCAAATAGCTGATTTGTTGGATCGGCCAACCAGGAGCGGTCAGTTTAGCTACCCAGTACTGCCTGCTTGTCTCTATCCTCCCGCCATGGCACCCACCACCCGTAGAGGCTCCTTACCTGACGCTACCTCCTCGGGCAGTGGGTTGGTTTCTGACTCCTGTGATAAATCCTCCCCACAGGCGAAAAAGCGGATGAAGGGACGGCGTTGCAGGGTGACCTGGTCGCGGATCGTCCCTCGCAGCATGGGGTAGCGGACTTCCAGTGCATCCAGGAGCATGGATACGGTGGTAGGACCCACCACATTCAGCTCGACTTCGCGGCTGACGTTTGCCAAATTGCATAGCTGCATGGGCAGCACGACGCGGATCATGGCAATGTTTGGACTTCCACCGATAGCACTGGAGGGAGATCCCTAACGATAGGCGCCCAGCTATCGCCAGAATCATCTGAAGCATACACCTGCCCACCTGTGGTGCCAAAGTAAACGCCACAAGGATCCAACGCATCGACCGCCATAGCGCTGCGGAAAACGTTCACATAGTAATTGCTTTGCGGTAACCCTTTGGTCAGCGCTTCCCATTCATTTCCACCGGTCCGGCTGCGGTACACGCGAAGCTTCCCATCGGGAGGGTAGTGTTCCGAATCACTCTTGATAGGTACAATATAAATCGTCTCTGGCTCGTGGGAGTGCACGGCGATAGTGTATCCAAAGTCGGTTGGCAAATTACCGCTGACCTCATGCCACGACTCACCTGCGTCGTCCGTGCGCATGACATCCCAGTGTTTCTGCATGAAGAGCACATTGGGATGTGAGGGGTGCATGGCGATGCAGTGTACACAGTGGCCAACCTCCGCATCCGCGTCAGGCAGTTCAGAGTTAGATTTCAGACCCTGGTTCACCGCCCGCCAGGTTTGACCACCATCATCGGTGCGGAAAGTGCCTGCAGCCGAAATAGCGGTGAACATGCGCTTGGGATTAACTGGATCCTGGATAATGGTGTGCAGGCACATACCACCCGCGCCCGGTGCCCACAAATTCCCTTTGACGCTACGCAACCCGGCGAGCTCCTGCCAGGATAGCCCGCCATCGCTTGAGCGGAATAGTGCAGCATCCTCCGCCCCTGCGTAGACCGTTTCGGGATCGGTAAGCGAAGGCTCGAGCTTCCAAATGCGCTTGAACTCCCAAGGGCGCTGTGATCCATCGTACCACTGGTGCGTGCCAGGAGAACCTTCATAGACAAACTTGTTGCCTACTGGTTCCCAGGTTTTGCCGCCATCGTTGGAACGCTGGATCACCTGCCCGAACCAGCCGCTGGTTTGAGAGGCGTACAACCGGTCGGGGTTAGCCGGTGATCCTTTGAGGTGATAAATCTCCCAGCCTGCTAATTGAGGTTCGCTGATTTCCCAGCGTTCACGCCCGGCATCTGAGGTCAACACAAATGCACCTTTGCGTGTACCCACTAAAACCCTGACTTTGCTCATATTATCTCTCCCTTCCTTAGCAATTTTCGAATAGATATTAATCCCAAAATATACGAGATGCTCTCGCCTGATATATTTATTTTACATACGGTAATAAGCTAGATAATTTGGGATTATTGGTATTTCTTTGGGGTTATCCAATTACCCTGGTGTCTGCCACCTTGGATCGTTTACTGTGCTTTATCCTGTGGGCTGTACCAGGTTGATCAGGTTGCCACATGTGTCCTCGAACAATACCGAGGTGATAGCGCCCATGGCTTGCGGTTCACTGCGGAATTTCACCCCGCGAGCCTTGAGCTGTTTATATTCCTTCTGGATATCATTGGAGAGAAATGCAGTCAGCGGTATTCCGGCATTATATAACGCGTTTTGATAATCCCTGGCTGGTGGAAATCCCATTGGCTCAAGCACCAGCTCGACCCCTTCGGGTCCATCGGGTGAGGTGACGGTCAACCAGCGATATTCCCCAATTGCCATATCCGTCTTTTTAACGAACCCCAATACCTCGGTATAGAACTTCAATGCCTTTTCTTGATCGTCCACCATGACACTGCTTAGGTTAATTCGCATATAATCCTCCTTCTAGGTGCTGGTTTAATACGCCACCCTTGGATCATTGCTATAGGCTTATATATTACCACAAATTTTATCTAATTAGATGTGATTACCCGGGATTATTATAGATTGAGAATGAGGAAATCTAACCAATAGAAGAAACAGCTTTCATAAACTACTTTTCAACCCCTCAGCAGCCTTTTTCAGCCGGGCAAGTGCATCATCCACGCCACTTGCTAATTGCTTTGAAGCCAGCCGTTCCAGGATTCTTCCCCACCATACAGGCAAGTAGTGGAAGGCTCAGCCAAAGGAGACTCGGCAGGTGTTGTCGTCCAACCCTCTGACGACAATGTGATTAGTAATCGTAATACCAAGCAGCAGGGTGGTGGTCAGGTTCAGGTCTTTCCGAATTGAATCAACGCTCTCAACTCGGAAGCGTACCTGCCAGCGTCTCCCTAGAGCTTGTGAGTGGGCTCTGATCACCTGACCAGGTTGAGCAGGACCAGTTGGTGAGATGATGTCCGTGGTAGCGTCCCACCACTCTGTGAGTAGGAGGCCGGATCTGCCAAGAGTGACCAAACTATCGCGTCTGAAGCATGAACAGTGGCAATCGGACAAACGCCTAAACTCATCTTACTTCTCCACATCATCGATAAGGATCACATTTTAGTTCATGCACCATCTTCAGACCCAACTAAATTGCATCAATCCCCGCCATTCCAAGGATGTGCCAAACCATCAAGGTTAACCACCTGGAGGGTTCTTTCTTTTGACCAAACTCCCAATCCTTCCAGGCAGTCCAAACGGATTCAAGGGTGTAGCGTCCTTGCTCATCTGCCTTGTTTTTTAGTATCCCGAGCATGTCAAGCAGGCGTACGTCTTCCCTGAGCCAAGGGAAGCGGATCAGCACATTCAGCACATGTAGAAGGTCATACCACACGAACGGCACTTTGAGCTTACGAAAGTCTGTCCCCATGTAGAACATATATGGGTGTTGCATGGTGCTCTCGCTCCATAAATTCAGCTGGGTATTGGCGGCTGTACGGCATTCAGGGCTGTCACGCCAGTCTTCCATCACGGAGAGTGCCTTCAGCATGGCCAGGTTCGCAAACGGGCAGGGGTCGTCTTTTCGCCCTGGGCCGCGGAATTTGCCCAGCTCCTTTGAAACAGCACATGGCCAGCCGTTATCGCGGATCAGCCCGACCAGGTGGTGGATAGCTGCCTTCACCATTGGGTCGTCCTTCAGGCCGAATTTAACCAGGGCGTACACGATGAGTGGTGCATCGCATAAAGCCCAAGCCCGTTGATCCTGGCCCGATCCCCCAAAGTGGACCGGGATGTTCGTAGAAAGCTGAAACGGGCCTTCGATTGATTGGAGCTCCAGGATGCGTGTGATGATCACGTCCATACCAGGATCGTTAGCGTTGAGTCCCAGGTCAGCGATGAAGGTCAGCTTGTGGAATGGCTGCCCGGCACTCTTATGGCTTGAGATGACCGTTCCAGGCCAACCGGATAGCTCAGCTAGCAAACTATGTACCTGGGAGTTTTCCAGCATTGCCTCCCGTGCCAACCTGACCTGAGGGTGTTCCTCAGACTGCCCCAGCAATTCGCGCCGTGTACGGTATCCGATCCACGGCTCACCTTCCAGCAGCCAATCAATGGGAGCATTCATGCGCTTTTCCTTTCCTCAAGGTTTATCATCTCTATCGGGATATGGAGACACCTTTACAAGAGTTCACTCACCCGATTTTATCATTTTTCACCTACGAGGAATCACACTGCTGCTGACCAGACCCTGAGTATGATTATCTACGTTCATCCTAAATTACCTGCACCCAGCGGGATTATAATAGCTCCGGTGACCATCCCCGGCGAGACCATTCACCTCTCGCCTGCACCACAACCTCAAATCGGCTCCAGGAGTCTAGCATGACCCAAACAACTACTCTCCCTTCCCGTAGTGAAGTCCCGCTCGAGCAGACTTGGGACCTTGCCTCCATTTTCTCCACCCCCAAGGATTGGGAAACTGCTTGCACTCAGCTGATCAGTATATTACCCACTCTAGCTGCCTACCAGGGTCACTTGGGTGAAAGCCCTCAGAAGCTTTTGGAATTCATCCAGATATACCAGGAAGCTGGCACAGTAATGGGCAAGATCAATGTTTATGCCAGTAATGCTTACTCAGTAAATACCCTTGACCAAGATGCGGCGGCCCGTAATGGACAGGGGCGCAGCTTGATGGCCAAGTTTGGTGCTGTAACCGCCTTCTTTGATCCGGAGCTCATGAAAATCGGGTTTCCCAGATTACGTAAGTGGATGAAGGAAACACCTGAGCTCGCCTTTTTCGCTCATTATGTGGAAAAGCTGGAGAAGCGCCAGGCTCATGTGCGCTCTGGTGAGGTCGAAGAGGTGATGGCGCTGGTCAATGACCCTTTCTTTGCGGCCACTAGTATCTATAACGCCCTCAATAACGCCGAGCTAACCTTCCAGCCCGCGGTAGGTGCGGATGGCACCCAGCTCGAGGTTGGTCAGACCAGCATCAGTGCTCTGATTACCCATCCCGACCGCGAAGTGCGCCGTACTGCCTGGGAGAATTACTCTGATGGCTATCTCAACTTCAAAAGCACCCTGGCAGCCACCCTCACCGCCACCATCCGGCAGGATGTGTTCAACGCCAGGGCACGCAACTATGAATCCTCCCTGCAGGCTTCCCTGGCACCCAACAATGTGCCGGTGGAGGTGTTCCACAACCTGATTGGGGTCTTCAAGAAGAACCTGCCCACCTGGCATCGCTATTGGCGCTTACGCAAGAAGCTTTTGGGCTACGATAAGTTCCATGTTTACGATATCAAGGCCCCTCTCACCTCCCAAAAGCCGATAGTCCCCTTTAAACAGGCGGTGGAGTGGATCGCAGAGGGGATGGCACCCTTGGGTAAGGAGTACGTCGACATCCTGCGGCATGGCTGTTTGGTCGATCGTTGGGTGGACTATGCCCGCAATAAGGGCAAGCGCGAAGGCGCCTTCTCGAGTGGCTCGATGGGCACGCGACCGTTCATCATGATGAGCTATGCTGATGATGTGTTCAGCTTGAGCACCCTGGCACACGAGCTAGGTCACTCGCTTCACTCCAACAACAGCCGGCTGTACCAGCCATTTATCTACAGTCGTTACTCGCTCTTTGTAGCTGAGGTGGCATCTAACTTCAACCAGGCTATGGTGCGTCGTTACCTGTTTGAGACCCAAAAATCTCCTGAATTCCAAATCAGCCTGATCGAAGAGGCCATGTCTAATTATCACCGCTACTTCTTCATTATGCCCACCCTGGCTCGCTTTGAGCTGGAGCTGCACACACGGGCAGAGAAGGGGCAGCCCATCAACGCTGATATCCTCATCGGGCTGACCGCCGACCTGTTCAAGGAAGGCTACAGCGATGAGGTGGAGTTCGACCGCGACCGGATTGGCATTACCTGGGCGCAATTTGGCCACATGTATATGAATTTCTACGTCTACCAGTATGCCACCGGTATCTCAGGTGCGCACGCCCTGGTGGATGGCATCCTTTCTGGTAGGCCCAACGCCGCAGCTAAGTACCTGGAGTTTCTAAAGCTGGGTGGCTCGATGTACCCCCTGGATGCCCTCCAGATGGCGGGTGTTGATCTGACTTCCCCCGAGCCCGTCGAGAAGGCTTTTGCTGTACTGGCCGGGTTGGTGGACCGGCTGGAGAAGCTGCAAAGCTAGAATATACGAGGTGGCATGAAAGTTAAACTGCCTCAGCAAGTGCCTTCCATAAGGCTGCGCCTGAAATCACACCGTAGCCTTGTCGCTTGGTTCAGCTTCATAAGCCTGATCCTGGTTCCTGCCCTGGCATGCAATCTGCCATCTCGTCAGCAGGGTGGGTTATCCTTTTCTACGAGCCAGCCAGAACCCAGCTCGTCAGACCTACCTTTTTCTACCAGCGAAACAACCTCATTACCCGCCACGCCAGAGATACCCACCTCCCCCCTGGCATCCCAAACACCAGGCCAGTACGCTCACCAATTTTGGGGCCTTGAAACTGCCACACCCGGCTCCGGTATGCCGGGTACATTACTCACGCCCGATCCAGGAATTATCCTCCCACCGTTTATCTATTTGTCCCAGCCGGGAGATACTCTCACCGCCCTGGCTGCTCGCTTTGGGGTCAGCCCTGACCAGATCAGTCCCGCTCAACCCACCAGCGGCTTATTACTTGCCGGGCAGCAGCTCACCATCCCCAACCTGCTGGGCGAACCACCATACCCAAGCGCCTTGCTGCCAGATAGTGCCATCATTTATTCCCCATCGTCGGCTGGCTTTCAGATTGATGCCTACATTTCCCAGGCGGGTGGGTATTTGAGCGCCTATCGGGAAAAGGTAAACGAGGATGAATGGATGACCGGGTCTGAGATTGTCCGGCGGGTGGCATTGGAATCTTCGATCAACCCGCAATTGCTACTGGCCTTTCTGGAATTTCGTTCTGGTTGGGTGCGCGGCCAGCCCGTTGACCCCGCCCATGTGGATTATCCCATCGGATTTTACGTCCCTGATTATCGTGGCTTGTACCTGGAACTTTCAGTGGTTGCCAAAGAGCTCAATATTGGCTATTACGGCTGGCGGCAAGGCACACTGATGGATTTGATTTTCCCTGATTACACCCATGTGCGGATTAGCCCGAGCTTGAATGCCGGTTCAGTGGCTTTACAGACGTTGACCTCCATGTTCTACCGCCAGCAGCAGGATTGGCTGGAAGCGGTCAACGGTCCGCATGGATTCCTGGCAATATATGTTGAGATGTTTGGTGATCCCTGGCTGGCAGATGCCAGTGTTGAACCGCTTTTTCCACCTGATATATTACAGCCTACCCTTGAGCTTCCCTTTGCCCCCAACGAGTATTGGAGCCTGACCTCCGGCCCGCACATTACATGGAGAACCGGTACCCCCCGTGGCGCATTGGACTTCGCCCCCATCACCGGTGAGCCACCTTGTGTGGTCTCGACCGCCTGGGTGACCGCCTCAGCTCCAGGGCTTGTAGTGCGCTCTGAGCGTGGGTTTGTAGTCCTTGACCTAGACGGTGATGGGCTGGAACAGACCGGCTGGGTGCTGGTGTATATGCACGTTGCCGAACAAGACCGTGTGTCACCTGGCACCTGGGTGGAGACCAATACTCCTTTGGGACATCCATCCTGCGAAGGTGGGCAAGCGACTGGAACGCACGTCCATCTGGCGCGAAAATACAACGGCGAATGGCTGTCAGCCGATGGTCCAATACCCCTGGTGCTGAGTGGTTGGGTGGCTCATGCCGGTGAGCTGTCATATGAGGGAACTCTGGAAAAGGATGGCCGGATCGTCTCCGCTCGTCCGGATGGCTCCTCTGGCTCTACCATCATCCGGTAATGTTCAAGGTTATAATGTTCAACGAATTGACCAGATTTCAGGTGAGTAATTGAGGGAAATATGAATGAAACTCCTATCAAATCCGAATTGTTGGCTGAATTGGACCAGGAATGGGCAAACGTCGAGCGCATTTGTTTCGGTATGAGCGAGGCGGATATGCTCGCTCCCGGCGTCGAGGGCGAATGGTCAGTCAAGGATATCCTCTGCCACCTTTCTGCGTGGGAGAAATACCTGCTTGACCGGCTGAATTACGTCCTCACCGGGCAGCACCCGCTGTACCCTGCCATGAGCTCTTGGGATGATGTACACCGCTTCAATGCGCAGGTGTATGCTGATAACAAGGACCGCCCGCTCACCTCGGTAATCATCGAATTTCGCAGCCTTTACCGGGGTGTGATGACCGTGCTTGAGTCTCTGGATGATGAGGTGCTCAATCAGCCTTATACCTATGACTTCCCGAACGATGCTCTCACTCTGCTTCAGCTGATCCGGTCCAATACCAATGAGCATTATCGCGAACACTGTATTGCCATCGGGAAGGAAAAATAGCTATGCTTGAGATGCCTGAAGCCGTGACAATTGCCCGCCAGATGCAGGAAACGCTGACTGGCAAGACAATCCAGCATTTTGAACGTGGTGTGCTGGTGCATAAATTTCTCTGGCTGAGCAAGCCTACCGAGGAGTACGATGTCATCCTCTCTGGCAAACTGATCACCGGTGCTGGCAGCTATGGGCGCTCGATCTACCTGTATGTAGGCGAGGCACACTTATTGTGGTTCGGTGAGCTGGGCGGGCGCATCCTGTACCACCTACCGGATCAGCTCCTGCCAGCCAAATACCATCTACGTTGGGATTTCGCTGATGCCTCCGCCATGACCTTCACCCTGCAGATGTGGGGTTTCGTTAGCCTGCTGGAGAGATCTGAGCTTCATAAACAGCCACATGCTGAGGTTGGTATTCCACCTCTTTCAGAGGGGTTCACACCGGAGCACTTCGACCAGTTGTTGGAAGAGTACCCTGAGAAGACCAAGAAAGGGATCAAGGGTTTCCTGGTCACGAGCCAGCACGTTAATGGCATCGGCAACAGCTACCTGCAGGATATTCTCTACAGAGCTAAGATCCATCCGGCTCGCAAGATTCCCACGCTTAATATTGATGAGCGCATGAGACTCCATGCTGCCATCCAGGATACGATGGCAGAAGCGATCAGGTTGGGTGGTCGTGAGGATGAGCGGGACCTGTATGACCACCCCGGAGGCTACGAGCGCTTGATGAGCAGCCAGACGGTTGGCAATCCATGCCCCACTTGTGGCACGCACATCCAAAAAATTTCTTATCTCGGAGGGGCGTGCTATCTTTGCCCCACGTGTCAGGTGTAATTATGAACGTCCCCAAAGTTATGCGAGCCATGTTGCTAGAAAAGCAGCGCCAGCCGTTGAAGCTGGTAGAAGTCCCAGTGCCGCAACCCAGGGCTGGTCAGGTATTGATAAAAGTACATACTTGCGGTGTGTGCCGTACTGACCTGCACGTCCTGGATGGTGATCTGACCGAACCCAAGCTGCCCCTCATCTTGGGGCACCAGATCGTCGGTACGGTCGCTGGCTTAGGCGCGGGAGTGGAACGGTTTGCCCTTGGTCAGCGCATTGGTGTTCCCTGGCTGGGCTACACCGATGGTACTTGCCGATACTGCTTGCGAGGTCAGGAGAACCTGTGCGATCACCCCGAGTTCACTGGCTATACCCTGGATGGCGGCTATGCCGAGTATACCGTGGCAGACCAGCGCTACTGTTTCCAGCTGCCAGAGTCTTACAATGACATTGACACTGCCCCGCTCTTGTGCGCTGGCCTGATCGGCTACCGCACCTACCGCATGGCAGGGGAGCACGCGGAGCGGTTGGGTATCTACGGATTTGGCGCGGCCGGGCACATTATCGCCCAGGTGGCCACTTACCAGGGCAAGCGCGTGTTTGCTTTCACACGCCCGGGGGATGATGCCACTCAGGCTTTCGCCCGGCGGCTAGGAGTTTATTGGGCGGGCGGCTCGGATGAAATGCCCCCCGAAGAGCTGGATGCAGCCCTGGTGTTGGCGCCGGTGGGTGCGCTCATGGTGACCGCCCTCAGGGCAGTAGCCAAGGGAGGCATGGTGGTGAGCGGTGGCATTCACATGACGGATATCCCATCCTTTCCTTACCACTTGCTGTGGGAGGAGCGCACCATCCGTAGCGTGGCTAACCTCACCCGAAAGGATGGGGAGGAATTCTTGCAGATTGCCCCCCAGGTACCGGTACGGACCGAGGTTACCCCATATCCACTCGAGGGTGCCAATCAGGCATTGGATGACCTGCGTAGCGGCAAGCTGGATGGGGCAGCGGTATTAACGATTTGATTGTTGGGGCGAAGGTAAGAAAGATCACCACAAAGGGCACAGAGGACATCAAGGAGAATTATTTTAGGGAAAATCAAAAAATACTGCATCAGGTCGAACTTTTATGGTTGATCTTTTGACCAAATCGATGGATTTCCGAATAAATATTGATTAAATTTATGCCCTTCGCCTCAGTGAAATTATTATTTTATTCTGCACTCAAAGTTTTACCTTTGTGACCGTGGTGTGCTTGGTGGTTTTCTTTTATTAAACCCACTGCACCAATTGCTCCAACGTGCGGCGATGGCGCCGATTGGGGAACTCACCCGGGTAACCAATGGACAGGATGACTACTGGCACCTGCCTTTCCGGTGCCCCAATAATCAAGCGCACCGCATTCTCGTCGAAGGCTCCCACCCACACACTCCCCAGACCCAGGTTTGTGGCTGCCAGCATGGCAAAGGTGCAGGCGATTGTAGCATCCTGCACAGTATATAGTTGAGTGCCACGCTCCGAATAGCGTTCCTCAGTAAGCTGAGGGTAAGTGCAAAAAACCAGTGCCAGGGGAGCACTGCTGATGAATTCCTGAGTCCCAGCAGCGCCTGACAATTCATCTCGTTTTTGGGCATCAGTAACCACGTAGATTTCATAAGCCTGCAGGTTGCCAGCAGATGGTGCTAAGTTGGCTGTCTCCAAAATCTGATGTAGCTTTTCGGCTTCCACAGGTTGGTCTGTAAAATTGCGGATCGAGTACCGGTTTTTGATTACATCGGTAAATTCCATTGTGTATTTCTCCTCAACGTAAGGGCGTCTACCCTTGGATGGTGAATTTATTAGCAAAATTAAGCGAGATAAATGAATGGGGAAAATAGCAGAAAGAGAATGAATTATATGAATAACCCTTATAGAAGATCAATCTATGAGTATTTCTTTGTGCATATCGTGATTCTATGTTGATCCTTGAAATTCAATAGTGCGTAGTGAAGTTTACCCCACAAATCTGTGTGCCTAAAACGTGTTTCACTTACCCTATTAATAAATCCTTCTGCTACTTCACCCAGTGGGTCAATTGCTCCAACGGGCGGCGGGGATGTTGATCGGGGAATTCACCTGGGTAACCGATGGGCAGGATAACCACTGGCACCTGGCTATCGGGTGCCTCGATGATCAGGCGCACTACTTTCTCATCGAATGTACCAACCCAAACACAACCCAACCCCAAGTTGGTGGCTGCCAGCATAGCGAAGGTGCAGGCGATCGTAGCATCCTGCACGGTGTACAGGCGGGTGCCGCGTTCAGTATAACGCCCATTCGTCAGCTCGGGGTGGGTGCAAAAGACCAACACCACGGGGGCCTTGGCGATGTATTCCTGTGCCAGAGCCGCGCAAGAAAGCCCATCCCGCTTCTTGGCAGCCGTGACCACATAGATTTCATAAGCCTGCAGGTTGCCAGCTGAAGGAGCCAGGTTGGCTGTCTCCAGGATTTGCTGTAGCTTCTCCGTTTCCACCGGCTGGTCTGTAAAAGTGCGGATCGAATGCCGGTTCCGGATTACCTCGGTAAATTCCATTACTAATTACTCCTCACCACAAGGGGTTCCGCCTTTGGATGGTATATTGTAACCCAAGAAAGTGTGGATGAACAAATGATCGATTGACCCACTCTTGTATTCAGTTCATATCTGATACAATCAGGTGCAATTTACACCATTCTTTTCAGGACTTTTCATGCTTTCTTCTGCTTCCGCTTTACCTGTCCCAGAGCCTCTCACTCTCAAGGATGGAACTCAGATTGTCATCCGACCCATCCGCCCGGATGACGCCGAAGACCTACAAGCCACCTTCCAGCGCCTTTCAATGGAAAGCATCTACCTGCGCTTTCTGTCCTTTAAAAAGGAGCTGGCAGACGAAGAAGCCCGTTCTCTCGCCACTGTGGATTACACCTCCCGCATGGCATTCGTAGCGATTTGTAAAGAAGATGAGCGAGATATTGTGGTGGGCGTAGCACGCTATGCCTTGCTCGATAATGTTCATCCTGAGATTGCTGAGTCGGCGGTGATGGTGGCGGATGAGTACCAGGGGCGCGGCCTTGGCAAGCTGCTGCTGTGGCGTCTGGTCAACTATGCTCGAGCCAGGGGAATTCGGTACTTGCGCGGTAATCTTCAAATTGGTAACGACCGCATGCTTGATCTGGTACAGCGCAGTGGATTGCCCCACAAGACGCGCTATGTGGATGGGATATGTGAAGTGACCATCGCTCTCGAAATTCCGGATGATGGTTCTTGAACAACCTCGATCTACCCTCCCCGGTTGACTTGGCTTCGACCTTCGATACAGAGCATCGTGCTCTCAATACCCACAACACTGACACCGAGCGCGCTATCTGCCGTAAATATTCAACTCTGGTGCGCAAAGCTCCCGCTGAATATGTGATGGCATTTGCCCGCCAGCTGCTGTTTAAGTATGGTTATCGCTGGCAGGCATATGAGCTGATTGCAGGGCACAAAACGGCTTTCCAGAGCCTCCATGCGGATGAGCTGGAAGAGCTCGGCCAGGGCATCAACAGCTGGTGGTCGACGGACTCATTTGCTCGCACCCTGTCTGGTCCGGCCTGGCGTGATGGGCAGATAACCGACGAGCTGATTGTCGAGTGGGCGAAATCGACCGACCTGTGGTGGCGAAGGGCTGCCCTGGTGAGCACGGTAGCGTTTAACATCCGCTCGCAGGGTGGCAAGGGAGATGTACCGAGGACGCTCTCCATCTGCCGGATGCTGGTGGCTGATTATGAGGATATGGTGGTTAAAGGACTGTCGTGGGCATTGAGAGAGCTGGTGTATTTCGACCTGCAGGCTGTGGAGGGGTTTATTCGGGAGCATGAGCATGTCCTGGCTGGCAGGGTTAAACGTGAGGTGGGCAGTAAGCTTCGCACGGGGTTGAAGAACCCGCGAAGAAAAAGCAGGTAAGTTCAGAATTGTTCAATAATCCAAAAAGGTAGCAGGCAGGATGCAGGTAGGGGCGGGTCGCGACCCGCGACTTCGAAATGTTTCGTTGTCTTACAATCCCCGGCCGGTTTCCATCTCGTCTTTCACGGCTTTGTACAGCGTTTCAGCTTTTAACTCGCTTAAGGTATAGCAGGGGGCTTCCAAATGATCGGCCAGCAATTGCGCCAGACCCTGATCAAAGGCGGCATGCTCCATATTGACCACGACGCAGTGGATGTCATCGGCAGCGATCTGATCTGCCAATCTATGGGCCTCATCCTGGGGCGGCATAGAAGACATGGATACGTTGCCAGCGCCGTCAGTCAGCAGGATGACCAGCGGCTGGACATCCGGGTGAAGTGTACGCTCCCGCAGCAATGTTTGGTGAGCCATGTACAGCCCGGCGGAGAGGGGTGTCTTTCCGCCTACAGGGATATCTACCAGGGCGCGCTGCGCCAGCATGACCGAGTTGGTCGGCGGCAGCACCATCGTCGCCCGATCTTTCTGGAATACGATCAAGCTCACCCGGTCACGGCGTTGGTAGGCATCAGTGAGCAGCGAGAGGATGGCTCCCTTGGTGGCTGACATGCGCTCAGCGACTGCCATGGACCAGGAAGCATCCACCACAAACAGGACGAAATTAGCCGTCTTTTTTACCCGCACCTTACGCTGGAAGTCACTCGGGCGAATGGCGAAAGCCACTCGCTTGCGTAACTCCACGCGTTCCTTTTGGAATGGTGCTGCCGCTCGGATGGTGGCATCGAAGGCCAGGTCATCGGCTTTGCCATTTGCCGGGCGCGCCTGGATGTAGCGCCCGCGTTTGCGGTCGGTGTGGGTACGCGAACGTCGACCAGCCCGCTTGCGGTAAAGCTGGTCCAAATTGGTATTCAGATTACGCGGCCGGAAAGATTCACCAACCTTGACTTTCTCTCCCCCATCCCACCAATACGCATTCCCTACATCGAAGACACTCTGCCGGGCAGGCTCACTCTGGTTCGGACTCGTTTGGTCTTGCTCCGAGGTGAGGTTTAGGTCTTTTTTTTTTATCAAAGTGTGGAGTATGATCTTCGTCCTCCGCCACTGGTTCTGGCTCTCCGCTACTGACTGATGAGCCTTGCAGTTGTTCGATACGCTCTTGAAGCTCATCTTCCGAGACAACTGCTTGTTGGAATGGCCCTTGCCGGATGCGATGAGGCAGAGCCAGCTCGGCTGCCAGGGCAATATCGCGCTCAGTGATGGATTTTCGACCTTCGAAGGCAGCCTGGGAGCGAGCCGTTTTAAGGATCACCAGGTCTGCCCGATGACCTTCCACGTTGAGTGAGGCAGTTAGAGCGGCGATCGAAAGCAAGTCACGGCTGCTGTAGGTGACTTTATCCACCAATCCGCGTGCCATCTCAATCTGGTGGGAAAGCTCTTTTTCCTTATCAAGCCACTGTTTGCGGAATTTCTCGGGGTCTTCCTCGAAGGCCAGGTTGCGCTCCATGATCAAAACACGTTCACGCGCTTCGCGGATACCGTAGATCTCGGCCGAGTGGGCAAAGCGGTCCAACAATTGTGGGCGCAGGTCCCCTTCCTCGGGGTTCATCGTTCCCACCAGGATAAAGCGTGCCGGGTGAGCGAACGAGATACCCTCGCGTTCGACCACGTTCACGCCCATGGCAGCTGAATCCAGCAGCAGGTCGACCACATGGTCATCCAATAGGTTGACCTCATCGATATATAACAAACCACGGTTGGCAGCTGCCAGCACGCCCGGCTCGAAGATCCGCTCGCCTTTCTGGATGGCAATCTCAATATCCAGGGTGCCCACCACACGGTCTTCCGTGGCACTGATGGGTAAGTCAATGAAAGCAATGCGGCGCTTGACCACTTTCAACTCAATGCCTTGGGATTTACGCTCCTTCACCCAGTCCGACCAGGTGAGAGGTGCTTCAGGGTCATCGTTGAAAGGTGAATCAGCGAATACTTTAATTTCGGGTAATAGGGCTGCCATGGCGCGGGCAGCAGTAGATTTGCCAGTGCCGCGCTCGCCGCGGATAAGCACTCCACCAATACGCTGGTCCACTGCATTCAAAACCAGGGAGCGCTTCATGCGTTCCTGACCGACGATGGCTGTGAAGGGATAAACGGGTCGCATTAAATTGTTAGGGTATGCCTCCTACCCAGCAAGCGTATATTATACTCTCATGTGAAAGTATTGCAGTGTTAATTTAAATGGGATATCCCCGATTTGATCTACGTATGATCCTCTAGCTTAATATCCTTGAGCTCCATCCAGGCAGGCTCAGGGTTGGGCAAAGTCCCGTACTTCAGCCCACCCGCAGGAGGCAAGGCAGCATACTGGTTATCGATCCAAATCACCATGCTCAATGGTCCATGGGGCACGATATTGGTCTGAAGGAGTGCTGCTCCATCCAGGCTGATCCTGACCTGACGGGCATCCCATTCCAGCATGTATTCATGCCAATCGGTTACGTTGGTATGGATCAATGCAGCATCCTGGTGGATCACTCGCTGTAGAAGCCTGCGGACAAACTGAGCAGCCCCTGGGATAAGGGTCAGCGCTAATACCGGAGAAGCTAAAGCCAACAAAGCCGTAGGTACTTTATTGGAGCTGAAGGTGGCTGCCAGGAAACCATTGGCTGGCAGGTCATCCCTGAGAGAGAGGTAATTCTGGGGCGAGGCATGGAAAAACCAGGTAGCATCCGGCAGGGTCGGGAAACGCGGTACCACTCGGTTATAGGCGAGCATGAAGCTAAAAGGGTCGTTCCAGAGGCCAAACCCCCATGTGCCGGGCAGTTCTTCAGCAGAAACGCGTGCTTGCAGGCTCAGCGTGAGAGGAGGCTTCCAGGGGAAATCACCTCTCCGCAATGAACCGTGGTCATCCAGCTGCGCCAGTTGATATCCACCACTCTTCTTGGCAGGGATTTCCAGGTGCCAGATGCCCTCCGCTATTTTCAAAACCCGAGCGCTCGGGGACTTGCTGATATGCAGATCAGGTGGATTATGGCTCATATCAGCGCTATCATACCATGCCTGGCACCCCAAGTTCTTAGCCGAGTAAGAAATCCCACTTGAGTGCCAATGATATAATTTACCCATTATTGGAGGTACCATGGAAATTATCTGGTATGGTCTATCCTGTTTTCGCCTGACTGAACGCAATCTGGCAACGGTCGTTACGGACCCCTATGATAGTCAGGTGGCGGGTTATGAGCCCCTCAAGCTGAGGGCAGATATTGTTACCGTCAGCCATGAGGCACCAGGGCATAGCTACACCTCCGGAGTTAAGGGATTTTCACATCTGATCAATACGCCGGGTGAATTTGAGATCGGGAATGTATTTATTACCGGCATCCAGACCAACGGGTACGGAAAGAATGTTGAGGAACCGCGCAACACCCTGTATGTTTTCGATTATGAAGGGGTGACGGTGGCACACCTGGGCGACCTGCGGCGCGTGCCCACGCAAACAGAGATCGAAGCCTTAGGCACGGTGCACATCGTTCTGGTGCCTGTGGGGGGCGGAGGAGGGCTAAATGCCGCCAAGGCGGCTGAAGTCGTTAGCTTGTTGGAGCCTGGTTTCGTTATCCCCATGCATTACGGTAACTCTGTTTGTAATTTCAAGCTGGCGCCACTGAGTAAATTCCTTAAAGAAATGGGTCTGGGTACGATCAAACCCCAGCCATCACTCAAAGTTACCAAAAGCATGATCCCTGAAGAGACTCGAGTGGTCGTGCTGGAGTACCAGCATTGATCGAATTGGAGTAGCATCATGACCGTCAAATTAATCATGACCTGGGATATAACCCCTGGTCGCGAGCAAGAATATTTTGAATTTGTGGTGCGTGAGTTTATCCCCCAGGTACAACAGCTTGGGATGGAGTTAAAGGATGCCTGGCTCACCATGTATGGCGACCAGCCACAGATCATGGCTTCCGCACAGATGCCTGATCTTACTGCAATGCAGGGCATCCTTGACACAAAAGAGTGGCAGGGGCTGATCAACCGGTTGTTGGACTTCGTCGAAAACTACCAATACAAAATTGTCCCCGCAAAGACCGGCTTCCAAATGTGAGATTTCGTATCATATAGGATCTTTCCCGTTCGTTATATCCTGGGTAGACCCTTTGATCTTTACTTTCAGTGTAGAGGAATATGACCAACATGATATTGCTCTGGCAAATTTTCGTTCTTTTCACCCGTGTGGCAATGTTCTCATGGGGGGGAGGCCCAGCTTCACTCGCCCTGATGCAACGTGAAACCACCAATGCCACCTGGACACCCCCAGGTGCGACTGACCCTGTCCCGTGGATCACACCGGATGAATTTGCGGATGCTGTTGCAATAGGCAATGCTATCCCCGGTCCGATCGCACCCCAGGTATCTGCCTACGTAGGTTACAAGCTAGCTGGTGTACCGGGGGCCGTTTCGGCTGCGGTTGGGACGGTTATTCCAACCACCCTGTTGATGCTCGTCCTGATCGTTTTCTTTTTTGGGATTAAGAATAGTGTTGCAGTTAAAGCCATGCTCCAGGCTGTCAGACCAGTAGTGGTTGGTTTGCTGCTCTGGACGGCTTATGATATGGCGAATACCGTTTTTGGTGCCAAGAAGTTAGGTTGGGGTCAGGCGTTAGCCCAAGGGTGGGATAAACTGCTCTTCGTGGCCGCAGCATTCGTTTTATTGACCTTCACGAAAATCAATCCCGCCATCATCATCCTGTGCACGGCTGCGCTTGGCTTCATCTTTTATCGCTGACCACCTTTGCGGTAGCTTCACCCCCAAACAGGATTACTACCATTGGATACTGATCTATTCTCCACGCGTTTACTCGCCTGGTATGCCAGCCATGCAAGGGCACTCCCCTGGCGAGGCAATCACGACCCATACGCCATCTGGGTGTCTGAGGTTATGCTTCAGCAAACGCGGGTCGAGACGGTCATCCCTTACTTTGAGCGCTGGATGCAGCGGTTCCCAAGCATCGAAGCATTGGCTTCGGCTTCACTGCAGGAAGTGCTGTCAGCATGGGAGGGTTTGGGTTACTACGGCCGTGCCCGTAACCTGCACCGCGCAGCTCAGATGGTGTGGCAAAATTATCATGGTCAGCTTCCGGATGATCCGCACCTGCTACGCAAGCTACCCGGAGTGGGTCGCTATACAGCAGGAGCAATTACCTCAATCGCTTTTGGTCGCGATGAGCCTACACTGGATGGTAATATTCGTCGGGTCTTGGCACGTTACTACAATGTAAGTATAGATGCCCGTTCGACAGCCGGGGAGACGGAATTATGGAAGCTGGCAGCTCATCATTTACCGGTTGGTCAGGCTGGAAAGTATAACCAGGCATTAATGGACCTGGGAGCCAGTCTATGTACTCCAAAATCCCCTGATTGTGCTCATTGCCCTCTTGAGGATGCTTGTCAGGCGAGGGCACTAGAAATTCAAGAACAACGACCGGTGTTTCTTCCCAAACTTGCCATCCCACACCATATTGTTACGGCGGCAGTGATCTGGCGGGATAACAGGGTGCTGATCACCTGCCGGCCTCCGCATGGATTGCTCGGAGGCTTATGGGAATTCCCGGGTGGCAAACAGCAGGAGGGTGAAGACTTGTCAACCTGCCTGCGACGTGAAATCTACGAGGAGCTTGGGGCAGAGATCGAGGTTGGTGCGCAGCTGGGGGTATTCCTGCACGCGTACACCCATTTTCGGGTCACACTTTATGCCTTCCATTGCACCCTGCTGCAGGGGGAACCGCGGCCGATTCAGGCTTCAGACTTGCGCTGGGCCTCACTGGCTGAATTATCACAGTACCCAATGGGTAAAATTGACCGCCAAATATCAAAAACCCTGTTATCATCATGGTCTCTATGAGTGTTCCACTCTTAATTGATGCCCATCAAGACTTGGCTTGGAATATGCTTACCTTCGGGCGGGATTACACCCTCTCAGCAGCTGAGACGCGCCAGCGTGAACAAGGAACGATTGCTCCCCAGGTCAATGGGGATACCCTGCTTGGTTGGCCAGATTACCAACGTGGAAAGGTTGCGATAATATTCTCCACAATGTTTGCGGCACCGATCCGACGTAAGCTGGGTGATTGGGACCAGCAAAGCTATGCTTCTGACGAAGAAGCACACATGCGTTACAGCATCCAATTAGACGCCTATGACCGGCTGGTTGATGAACATCCCGCGATGTTCCAGAAGATCGAAAAGCGCGCCGACCTGCAAGCCGTCCTGGCACATTGGCAGAGCGAAGACACCGAGGAACATCCAGTCGGTTTGGTGGTCCTAATGGAAGGGGCGGAAGGCGTGCGTGAGCCAGCAGATCTTGAGGATTGGTACCGGCGTGGTGTGCGCATCATTGGCCCAGCCTGGGCGGGGACACGCTTCTGCGGTGGCACGCGAGAGCCAGGGGGTCTTACCAAGGAAGGATACGCCCTTCTGGAGCGTATGGCTGAATTTCGTTTCACACTTGACCTCAGCCACATGGATGAAAAAGCTGCCTTGCAGGCGTTGGATAGCTATCCTGGGGCAATCATCGCTTCACATGCCAATGCCCTGGCTTTACTGAAAGAAACAAGCAGTAACCGGCATCTTACTGATAGGGTTATCCAGGGTTTACTGGAAAGAGACGGTACGATTGGCATCGTAGCTGCCAATGGCTTCCTGCGACCCAATTGGAAGGAGCTTGGGGGGAGAACCAGTGTTACATTGGATTACGTTGTTGGACAGATGGATTACGTCTGCCAGATGTCAGGGAATGCATTGCACGTTGGCATTGGCAGCGACTTTGATGGCGGGTTTGGCTTACCGTCTGTGCCTATAGAAATTGAAACTATTGCTGACGTACGCAAAATTATTCCAATTCTGATTCAAAAGGGGTATACTGAGGCTGATATTACTGCAATTCTTGGTGGAAATTGGCTGACTCATCTCCAGAATACCTTACCGGAGGTCGTGTGACAGAGGCTCCACCTGTTCGTAAGACGAATGGGAGATTCCGCATCCGTTTAGGATTGGGGACAACCATACTTGGTTTTATCATTTACTTGCTAGGCGCTGAGCCTGGACTTTTTGGAGTAGATCGCAGCCCAGTGGTTGGTTTTGTACAAATTGCTACGTTCATTGTGGGGCTAGGTATCATTTGTTTGGGGGGATATATCAGTCTGGCAGCACTATGGAACGGCGGACAGAAATCAATCGCTTCAGATATTGGCTTGCGCCTGGTCAGTACAGGATACGTCATCGCAGTCGCTTGCGGCATGGCGGATATATTCGGCTTTGGTAGCAACAATTACCCCACTGTACCTGTATTTGGTATCTACCAACAGATTGGTTTTATTATGGGTGAGGTGGTCATCGCGATTGGTCTGCTTCTACTGATCCCATATAAAAAACCTAAGCCCCGCATAGGCGACCTTCAATCGTAATTCTTATCTCAGGAAAGGCACCTTAGCCAGTAACGGTTTTTTTAAGCCCCATAGCCGCCAGCATTTCATCATTGGTAGGGAATTTATAGGCTGGCAAGCCTGATTTTTCAGCTTCTAAAACTTCAACCTCAACCAGCTTTTGTAAGTCAGATTTATGAATGATAGGCTTATTCAGCTTGTCCAATTTAGCTTTAAATTCGTCCAGGATACTGATAGGGTCCACCAACCTTGGTACAGATTGGAGATAGTCCAGCACGGCCTTGGCGCCATTCTCACCATCCTTACGCGCCACACCCACCAACCCGCTGCTGGCCTCGCGTGACCAGCCTGCCACAAATACACGGTCAACCGGACGGTTTAGATCTGGATCATAGGCTTCGAAGGACAACCCATCCACAGGGTGAAGTGGGCTGGGGTTCTTAACAAATGCATTATGGCGAACCGGTAAGCCAAACGATTCGTCCACCTTGTCACCGATGCAGAATATTACCGTGTCCACATCCAGGATGCGCTTTGTCCCCAATCTCCTGGCTTGCACTTCCCCTTCTACGCATTCCAGAGTGGTATCTTCTACTTCCAAGCCATTCACGTACCCTTGCTCATTTCCAACAATGCGGCTGGGTGAAGCTAAAAAGTCAAAATAGAAGCGGGACTTTGAGACAGCAGGCAGCCCTTTAGGTAATGCGGAAAGGATATAGTCTTTCGCCTCATCCACATTCTGACCAACTGAATCCGCGATGGGCCTGGCACGTTCGATCTCTGAAAACAATTTTGCCAGGTCCAAGTTGTGCACCACGATTTTCAGCTCTTCTTTCGAGAATTTAACTTCGTTTGGACCTCTGCGTACCACAGAGATGACTTCATCGACCTTCAACTCACGGATCAACCAATGGGCCATGTCCAGCATCACATTCCCTGCACCGATCAGGGCTACGCGCTTGCTGATCCGGAAATCCTTAGTACTGAATGGTGGTAGTAAATTGTAATGAAATACCAGGTCCTTGGCATGATACACCCCCACCAAGCTTTCGCCAGGCAGACCCAACCATTTGGTCCCTTGCGCGCCGACGGTCACCAACAATGCCTGAAAGCCTTGGGCGCGCAAATCTGGCAAGCGAAAATCTCCATTTTCACCTACGACGACGTTACCGAAATAATCGATGGAGGGAAGGTCCAGGATTTGTTGGAACTGTTTACGCAGACCTTCTTTCATCTTGTACTTGTCATAATAAATGCCATATTCTGCCAACCCGCCCGGGATAATATCCCGGTTCAGGAGCACAACATGTACATCGTTCATGGCAAGGAGTCTGGAAGCAAAGAGCCCAGCTGGGCCTGCTCCAATGACCGCGACGAGGTATCTCCCGAAAGTTTCCTCTGCCAAGTTCTAATCTCCTCAAAAAGACGGCTTTCGCCGTCGGAGTAATTTTATCTAGCTCGCCTGCAAAATGGATTTACATGGCATGTGATCATTCCCGCCAGAGCAGGCGCCTCTCAATATTTTAGCTTGAGGGGGTTAATTTCACAAGAGAAAATTACGGATTCGTACACCAATTTTTTCCATACCCGTCGCTGATAATAAGCTTTCCTAATCAGCCTGTTTGTGCTATATTCAGCTTATACACATTCAGGAGGTAACTCATGGATAATACCAAGCCGGACCAGCCGGAAACAGAATTCGAACCTCAGCCAGAAGTCCAGACTGAAATAAATCCCGAATCTCAACCAGTGCCTGAGACGGTATCCGAGAGTTATTTAAACGAACGGATCAGACAAGCATTCGATCGAATAAAACTGTGGTTTGCGAATGTCAAAGATCATTACTTCCGTTCTCCACGCCTGCAAAAGCTCACTTATCAAGGCAAATATTTACCAGCCTTCTGGACGGTGGCGTGCATTTTTTCGTTGCTGGTAAATATATTTTTAATCGCAATACTGATCTCATTCGGGCACAATTTCTTTTCACTTAAAGCTCTCATTGCAAAAGGTCTGGTGAGTGGAACATCCGAGAGTCTGGCACTGATGGATAAAGCGCATATCGTCACTACGGTCCCTGTTCAGACGAAAGTACAGTTACAGGATGACCTACCGGTAATCTTTGATCTGCCGATTAATCAGAGCACGCAATTGTCATTGTTACAAGACACACGAATCCCTGGTGCTACTATCTACCTGAATAATACAGCGGTTGCGACGGATCTCACCCTGCCGGCAGGCACACCCATCCAAGCAAACTTTAATATGACCATCCCCGTCGACACAACCGTTCCTATGAGTGTAACGGTCCCTGTTTCCTTGCAGGTTCCAGTGGATATTGCCGTTGACCAGACCGATTTGCACCAGTCCATCGTTGGGATGCAGGGAGTAATTGAACCCTATAAAACCTTAATGGGTTCGGCTTTCAATTCTCCAAAAGATTTTTCTTTATGCAACCAATGGTGGTCAGGCTGGATGTGTAGTATTATCTTTGGCAAACAATAACCCTGAAAATTATTGAATGCAGAATTCCTACCCAAATAAAACCACAAGCTGAAGATATGATCGAATGAATGAATCGCTCACCCAATTAAAGCTATCCAATGGCTTGCAAGTCTTGCTGAAAGAGATACACACCTCACCCATCATCAGCCAATGGATTTGGTACCGCGTTGGCTCACGTGACGAGGTGCCAGGACTTACCGGGGCGTCACATTGGGTGGAACATATGATGTTTAAGGGCACTCCTGAATTCCCGCTCGGTGTCTTGGATCGGGTGGTATCACGCGAAGGGGGGTATTCAAATGCCTTTACTTTTTTAGATTGGACAGCATATTTCGAGACCTTGCCAGCAGATAAGATTGACATTGCATTGAGGCTGGAAGCTGATAGGATGTTCAACAGCGTTTTCGAACCCAATGAAGTCAGCTCTGAGCGTACAGTGGTCATCTCAGAACGTCAGGGAAGCGAAAACGAGCCACTTTTCCGCTTGAGCGAAGAAGTACAATCCGCAGCGTTCCGGGTTCATCCCTACCACCATGAGATCATCGGGGATTTAACGGACCTCTATTCAATGCAACGTGAGGACATATTCCATCACTACCGGACTTACTATGTGCCCAATAATGCAGTCCTCTCCATTGTGGGAGATTTTGAGACCCAAAGTATACTTGAGCGCATACGGGAGCTTTATGAGCCACTTGCTGCAGGTTCACAGCCGACGCGTCTGGTGCGGATTGAGCCACCTCAAGCAGGTGAACGGCGCGTGTCGGTGGAGGGACCTGGCGAGACAACATACCTACAGGTTTCGTATCGGGCTCCGAAAGCAGATGATCCTGATTTCTTTGCCCTAAATCTTTTGGATAGCTTGCTCACTGGTCCTACCAATCTGAATATGTTCGGGGGTGGCGTAACCAATAAAACCAGTCGCTTGTATAAAGCGCTGGTGGAGAAAGAGCTGGCGGTCAGTGTAAATGGAGGCTTGCAGGCCACGATTGATCCATACCTATATACAACGGTGATCACAGTGCACCCCAAGCACACAGCCAGTGATTGCATCGGTGCCATGGAAGCAGAGATCAAACAACTGCAGGATGCCCCTCCGCCTGTCGTAGAGCTTGAGAGAGCGTTGAAACAAGCCCGCGCCATCTTCGCCTATGGGAGTGAGTCGATCTCTAATCTGGCTTATTGGATGGGATTTGCTGAGATGTTTGCCAGTGTCGATTGGTTCACAACATACCTCGAACGCCTGGCCGCGGTCACTCCAGCAGATGTCCAGCGACTCGCCCAGACTTGCCTGCGACCACAGAATCGCACCCTGGGTGTGTATCTACCCAATACGACTACTCCATAATGACTGAAACCAGTTATCGTCTATAGCTGTACAAAACAGGAGCATTTGACCCTTGACCATCCATTCACTCCCAGGTCCTGATGATATCGTCCGGCGAGAGCTCTCCAACGGCATCACTGTCCTGCTCCGCCCCAACTTCCACAGTCTATCCGTGGTGGTCACGGGTTACCTTTCTGCAGGCGCCATTTTTGAACCGGACGACAAGCTAGGTTTGGCTAGCTTCACTGCCTTGGCTCTCATGCGTGGAACGATCCAACACGACTTTCAGCAAATCTATGATGGTCTGGAATCGAATGGTGCCAGTCTTGGCATCGATGGCGGCACCCATTCAATTGGGTTCTATGGTCATGCTTTAGCAGAGGATCTGGATTTGCTCGTCGGAACTCTAGGAGAAACTTTACGCCAGCCGGTCTTTCCAGCTGATCAGGTTGAACGGCTGCGTGACCAACTTCTTACCAGCCTGGCTATACGTGCTCAAGATACCGCTGAAGTAGCTTCACTCATGTTTGCTGAGCTGGTATATGTCGGGCACCCTTACAGCCGGCCCGAAGATGGCTACCCGGAAACAATTCGCTCGATCAGACGAGAAGACCTGGTTGCATTTCATGAGAAGCATTTTGGACCGAGCGGAATGGTCATTTCCATTGTCGGCGGTGTTGACACAGAGCAGGCGCTGGAGTCGGTCACCCGTTTTTTGGGTGATTGGGAGAATTTAAATCAGCCTATCCAGCCTGACCTTCCATCTTTGAAGCCATTGAGTGGTACGATTTCCCGACAAGTGAACATCCCCGGCAAGTCGGAGGCGGATATTGTGATGGGAGTGGCAGGACCACCCCGCCGCTCTCCCGACTTTTTGGTGGCCTCACTCGGGAATAACATTCTGGGTCAGTTTGGGATGTACGGACGGATTGGCGAATCGGTTCGAGAGAAATCAGGGCTGGCATACCATGCCTCATCCAGCCTCAGTGGCGGGATTGGTCCAGGGCCCTGGCTTTTTATTGCTGGGGTTGACCCGAACAACATCGAAAAAGTTATTGCGCTTGTGCGCCAGGAGATTACCCGTTTTATTAATGAGCCCGTGACCAGTGAGGAGCTCGCTGACAGCCAGGCAAATTATATTGGTCGTTTACCCCTCTCGCTTGAATCCAATGCTGGGGTCGCATCTGCTCTGCTAAACCTGGAGCGCTATAGCTTAGGGCTGGATTATTACCAGCGCTATCCTGATCTGATCCGCGGGATCAACCCGGCGGAAATTTTGGAGACCGCCCAGCATTATCTCCACCCAGATCGTCTGGCGATTGCCACTGCGGGATCTTTTGATACACCTGGATAATTAAACGGGTATGGTATGCCAAGTTTGAGAACGGGCGTCGACTTAATCGAAATTGACCGTTTCACTTCTGCTTACCGCAGATACGATCAACGATTGTTGCAACGCTTATTCACTTCCGTAGAGCTAGCTGAAAATGGTGAGAACATGGCCTCGCTGGCAGCCCGCTTTGCAGCCAAGGAGGCGGTAGCAAAAGCATTTGGCACAGGCATCGGCATGATCTCGTGGCATGATATTGAGATCTGTCGGGGAGCCGCCGGGGAGCCAATTCTGAACCTCCACGGTTCAGCTCGGATATTGGCAGAAGAGCATCATCTATATACATGGTCGCTCAGCCTGAGCCATACCCAGAAGCATGCGATTGCATTTGTCGTCGCCATTGGTGAGTGAGGATCTATGCAATCGTAAATTTTATATCCATTATCCTGGCCGAGCAAATTGTAACTTAACAGCTCCCTAACTATCAAGAAAGGATGAAAGAATGGAACAAATCGTCACCCCGTGGGAGAAATTACTCCAGCTGCTGCCCTTTATCATCCCGTTGGTACTGCTCCAACTGATATTGGTGATCGTAGCGCTGGTGGATTTGAGCAAACGCGAAAAGGTGCGGTGGTTGCCCAAATGGCTGTGGGCAATCATAATCATCATTGGTGAGTTGTTCGGTCCCATCATTTATTTCATTATTGGGCGGGAGGAATAAAAGCATGCATGCAGTAAATACCGAGGAGCTGCGTAAAGTTTTTGGGAGCTTCACTGCTCTGGACGGCTTGAACCTGAGTGTGGAGGAAGGCACCATCTTTGGCTTCCTCGGTCCTAATGGGGCAGGCAAGACCACCACCATTCGTATCCTCACTGGGCTGGCCCACGCTACCGCTGGGCGCGCCAGGGTGCTTGGAATTGAGGTGACTGCCCACCAGCATGAGATTGCCCAGCAAATTGGCTACCTACCCGAAGAGCCGGCATTTTACGCCTGGATGACCCCACGGGAATTCCTGGACTACGTGGGACGCGTGTTTGGATTGCCCACCAAAGAGCGCTCAACCAGGACAAATGAGCTTCTGGCCCTAGCAGGCTTGGAAGAAGCCGCCAAAAGACGAATAGGCGGCTTCTCACGCGGTATGCGCCAAAGACTGGCATTAGCCCAGGCGCTGATGAACCGCCCCAAGGTGCTGTTCCTGGATGAACCCGCCAGCGCCCTGGACCCCGAAGGACGCAAGGAAGTGTTTGATTTTATCGAGCACCTGCGCGGGCAATGCACCGTATTCATGTCCACCCACATCCTGGCTGATGTGGAACGGGTGTGTGACACAGTGGGGATCATAAACCGGGGCAAGCTGGTAACCGAAGCCCCTTGCGAGGCGTTGCTGGCCCAATATGCCATACCTGCCTTTGAATTAGAGGTGGATCAGAAAGCTGAGGCTGCTCTGACCTCCTGGAGCAACCTAGTACAGCGTGAAGCCTGGGTTAAAACAATCTCAATCCATGGCCCGGTAGTGCGGGTGATCGTGAATGATGTTGAAGTAGCTAAAAGGGAACTACTGGCTTCAATCACAGGGACTGGATTGATCCTAAACAGGTATGAAGTCGTCAGACCTTCATTGGAAGACGTCTTCCTGCATTTGGTGGGTCAGGAGGAGGAACAAGCATGAGCATTTTTGTTGCATTCCGTAAAGAGTGGCTGGAATTAGTCCGTAGCCGTCGGCTTCTCATCGTGGCTGTCGTGTTGATATTCTTTGGACTGACTTCTCCATTGGCTGCCAAATACATTCCGGAGATCATCACACTCACCCTGGGAGCGGATTTATCCAAGCTCATCCCTACCCCAACCGTATTGGATGCAATTTCACAGTACGTAAAGAATATGGGGCAATTTGGCATTATCCTGGCGTTGCTGTTGACGATGGGTGTTATTGCGCAAGAGAAAGACAAAGGTACCGCTGCCATGATGTTAGTCAAACCTCTGCCGCGCGGAGCCTTTTTAGGGGCGAAGTTCCTTGGTTTAGCGGTAATGTTCGCAATCTCCCTGGCGATAGCCGGAATTGGTTGCTACTACTACACTCTGCTTTTGTTCGAGGCAATGGATATCGTACACTGGCTGGTGCTTAATCTATTATTATTTGTGTATGTGTTAGTTCCCGTAGCGATTACTCTATTGTGTAGCACAATAACCAAATCTTTAGCTGCATCCGGTGGTATTGCCTTAGGGGTGATTGCCATCGGGGGTTTACTCGGAACCATCACAAAATTGGGCAAGTACCTGCCAGGTGAATTGATCACCTGGGGCACGCGGCTGATGAAAGGTGATACTTCTACATCCTGGATTGCTTTTGGAGTCAGCCTGGTCTTGATCGTGGTCCCATTAGTGGCAGCCTGGCTTATCTTCAATAGGCAGGAGTTGTAATTGGCGTAGAATAAGGCCTGATTACAAAGGCATTAACTATATATTGAGCATTTTCCCTTGCTAAATCGCATGTCTTGGCGGATAATATCTTCCTAAGCGGGCAAGCATTCTTTTCCGCAGTTTGATAACTAAATATTGGAACCCAGTAATACCACTTTCCTTGCCAAAGGAGGCGATATGAAATCCAAGTTCCTGCGCGTGCTCATAACCATCATCAGCATCCTGGTCGTGATTGCCATCGTCCTGAGTGCGGTAGGGGTTTACCTCGCACGCAGCTCTTTTCCGCAAACCAGTGGTGAAGTGAAAATAAGCGGTTTGGATTCCCCAACTGATATTTACCGGGATAGTTATGGCGTCCCGCAGATATTTGCTTCGACACCTCACGACCTGTTTTTCGCCCAAGGCTATGTTCACGCCCAGGACCGTTTCTGGCAGATGGACTTTTGGCGCCATATCGGCTCAGCCAGGCTGTCTGAGATGTTTGGCAAGGATCAATTGGATAGGGACATCTTCCTACGAACGTTGGGTTGGGCGCGTATTGCCCAGCAAGAACTGGATACAATGAGCGCCGATGAGCAGGCGCTCTTACAAGCGTATGCAGATGGGGTGAATGCTTACCTGGCAGACCACAAGGGGACAGCCTTAAGCCTGGAATACGCCATCCTCAAGCTGCTCACCCCGGGTTACTCTCCTGAGCCATGGCAACCCCTTAATACCCTCACATGGGGGAAAGTCATGGCATGGAATTTATCCAGCCAAGGCGTGTCAGAGATCGAGCATGCAATCTTATTAAAAACTCTAACCCCACAGCAGATCGCGGAGATTTTTCCACCTTACCCGGCTGACCATCCAGTGGTGGTACCCAATTTTTCAATCAGCACCACGCCAAGTGGAGCGGCTATTCCATCACAAGGAATCCAAACGCTGATTGACCTGGCTCCAGCTTTCCAGAGTCTGGCGGCAAGCATGGCAAAGGTGGATGCAGTTTTGGGACCATCGGGCAATGGCATTGGCTCCAATAATTGGGTGATTGCCGGGAGCCGGACTGCTACGGGGAAACCCTTCCTAGCTAATGATATGCACCTGAGTGAGCAGATGCCTTCCATCTGGTACGAGATAGGCTTGCACTGCTCACCTGTGAGCTCGGCATGCCCATATAACGTCACCGGTTTTTCTTTTGCTGGATTGCCGGGGGTCGTTGTTGGGCATAACGACCGGATTGCCTGGGGGTTCACCAACGCGGTGCCAGATGTGATGGATCTGTATATCGAAAAAATCAACCCTACCAACCCCAACCAGTACGAGGTCAATGGGCAGTGGGTGGATATGAAGCTGGTACAGGAGACGATTAACGTGGCAGGAGGAAAGCCGGTTCAATTAACCGTGCGCTACACCCGGCATGGACCCGTGGTGTATGATAATCCAACGGACCAAAAGAACATTCAAGATACCTGGGGTGTAGCTTTACCAACCAATTTTGCCATATCCATGCGCTGGACTGCCCTCGAGCCGACTAATATCTTTAAAGCCCTTATTGGGATCGACATCGCT
>Ga0153916_10000280_pt1 | contig 33100 bp, 33 predicted proteins | sample Opewatmetagenome_FD_109642 | JGI IMG/M metagenome (GOLD analysis project Ga0153916, IMG submission 109642) | Freshwater wetland microbial communities from Ohio, USA - Open water 3 Core 3 Depth 4 metaG | ecosystem: Environmental > Aquatic > Freshwater > Wetlands | place: USA: Ohio, Lake Erie...
ACTGATGCGAATTTGGCCATCCGTAGGGCCTCCCCGAGTGCAGCTGCCCAGGCGTGTTTGCATATTGCTCACCCATCGAATAGCATTCCATTGGATTTTGCCGTCAAAGTGTTTTTGGTTGATTGCTTCAGCCCGTTGATGGAGGTCTGCATCGGTACGACGGGAGTGCAATGCAATAAATTTATCCAGTTGGCTGGCTACCTGCTCAAGTAAAGTACCGACTCTGCGTTTTGGCAGCCGGTACGGAACCCGTAGCAATAATGAGCCATCCGGCATGCGTTCCCAGCGGGAAGTTTTCGTCAGGCGTTTGTCACGCCTGAGATTGACCTGGACCAGATGATCGTGTCTGTCTCGGATCGTATAGCGTTGGTCTGGCATGAATAAGTTACGTGGTCGAGAATCCAGGCAGCTCAAAAACCTGCTCACCGATCTTCACCAGGTGGTTAGGCATCCATGCCACTCCGAAGATATCCAGCATGACGTCCTTCTTCATCGCAGCGATGTAGATCTCGCTAATCTGGCTGGCAACCTCACCCCATTTTTCATTTACAGCCTGCAAAGCAGCTTCTTTTTCTGCTTCGAGTGCTGCAATCTGTTCTTCGAAATCCTTAATCGCATTCACCGATTCTGTCACATCGCTTTTAGCTTGTGAAGTCATGCGAGCCTTGGAGATGGAGGATGTGATCGCACGTTTACGACCTCGACCAAACAAGCCAAGCACTGTTTCGGCGACATTTACACCCGTTTCCAACTTTCGACTGGAGAGTTCTGCTTTATCCTGTTCAAGCTCACGCTGCTCGCGTTCCAATTTGTCTTGAAGTGCCCGCAGTTTGGTCTCAAATGGTGCAGAGGTTTTCTTGAGCTCCAACTCGCGTGCCTGGCGCGCCGCATTGGCACACTGCGTCTGAAACTCACCTTCCGAGGTCTCCGGTCCAGCATATAGCTTGAGAGTTTCATTGCCGCGTACTGTCACCTGGGTGGTGCGGTATGCCCAATCAAGAAAGTCCTTCTCCAGTGCGTTTATTAGCTTGACATCGTTGAGGGGGGTTTCCAGTGGGGCGAAGCGTGCTTGCGGGTCTGGTGCCTGGTCAAGCTTCGATGATTCGATTTGATTCGTCAGGTAATTATCCCAACGGACGATTCCGCGACGGTCGGGGTTTACGACCAAGGCGGTTTTGAATATATCGATATCGAGCTTGTATTTTAAATTATATAAGCGGGCACTTGCCTGAGAAAGGATCACCGGGCGATAGATCAAACCCTGACTGAAGGCTTCCGCAGGGAATTCTCGACCGGCGGCTTTGAATGCCTGGGTGAATGTAAGGTTATTGGGGAGGAAATACTCCGCGATCCCTGCTGGAATAGTTGGTCGGGTCGACGAGAACCCAGATGTTGGCATGCCAGACGAGGTGGATGCTGCGACGGGAGTGGGTAATGTTTGGGCATGCGCGGGTTCTCCCATCTGCCCGCTGGCAGCAACTGCTTGAGATACTGCGGCTAGCGGCATTGAAGGCATCCAGGTGGCGCTCACCAGCTTATTCAGATCAGGTATTTGGGTACGCGTTAGTGGGCCAGTCAGGTAATTCATTGCCCAGCGCGTCTGGAACAACGACGGACCCTTGGCGTTCACATTGTGCAGCAGGAAAACGCGCTTGCCTAGGGTGGAAATTAGGCGATCATACTCTGCTCGATTAAGGCTGCCAGACATGGCACTATCTAATCCGTCCAACAGGCGCTGCTTGTCCTGATCTGTCTGTAGCTTCCCGATCATCCATGTCCCAGCATTTGAGAGGGCCTTGTAATCCACATCCACTGGGTTCTGAGTGACCAGCACTTGACCGACGCCAAACGCACGGGCCTGCTTCAGCATGCGTAACATCGGTTGTTTAGAAGGTGGGTTAGCCACCGGAGGCAGGTAACCGAAAATTTCGTCAAAATAAACCAGGGCGCGCAAAGAAGTTGTGCCGGTCTGCGAGCGCATCCAGGTTTCCACAGCTGAGTAAAGCAGGGTGACGAAGAACATGCGCTCAGAATCGCTCAAGTGGGCAATGTAAAATACACTGTGGCGGGGTTTGCCATCGGGTGTATAGAGCAAGGAAGGTATATCTAGCGGTTGCCCCTCAATCCATACCTGGAAAGCCGGTGCAGCCAGGATGTTGTTGAGCAGCATGGCTAGCTCAAAGCGGTCTTTTTCCGGGAAGAAGGTATTTACGTCGAATACGCCCAGCTTGGGGAAGGGAGGGCTTTGGGTCTGTAAGATCAGCTCACTCAGGTCTAGGTCTTTGCCCTGGCTCCAGGAATTTTCAAAGATGTTGGATAGCAGGATGTGCTCGCGCGAGCGCACCGGATCGATGTTATCCATACCCACCAAACCCAGCAAGGCAACCACAGTGCCTGAGATTCTTTCGCGCAGGGTTTCCTTGTTGCTCTCCCATGGGATTGATGGGGCTTTCAATGACGCCAGGATGTTGATCGAGATGCCTGCATCTGAGCCGGGGGTGAAAACCGCAAATTGAGCTGAATTCGAGAGGTTTAACAAGCGCGCTTGGTCGATACCCCAATCTGTAAGTCCTTGTTTCCATAATAGCGCAGCATCTTCTGCGGCTTGCTCCAGGGTCTTGCCTGCCCGGCGTGCCTGATCGGGGTTCACCCAGGGTTGGAAGTCCTGTGGCAGCAGATTTGGGAAGTGCAGCAGGGTGTTGGTCATGTCCCCCTTGGGGTCGATCATCAATGCCGGGATATTATTCAGCGCTGCCTCCTCCAAAAGATCAATGCAAAGCCCGGTCTTGCCTGAACCAGTCATGCCAACCACCACAGCATGCGTGGTCAGGTCTGCTGGTTCGTACAGCAGGGACTGATCAGTGGTTTTAGTTTGCTGAGGGTCAAATATCCTTCCCAGGTAAAATTTACCGTTCATTTCCATAGTTTTCACCTTTGTGCCAAATTAAATATTTTTCGATATTCTGCCAGGAACTGCGTTGCGATATCTTGATTGTGAATTATAAGGGTATTTTCATCGTTATTATGTTCAGCATTATTGCTGAAGTTATACGAGCCGGTGATCACGATCTCATGGTCAATGATAATGACCTTATGATGCATCAGGCGTGGATTTCCATCCAAACGCACGTCAATGCCTGCATTTTTCAAAGTATCAAACTCGGTGCCTGCATTGGAATGGTATTGGTCTTCATCAAAAACCCCCGACACGTTGATCCCTGCTTGAGCGCGTTCGATCAAAGCCTGCGCCAGCTCATCCATAGTGAAGGAATATGCCAAAAAGGATATACTCTCCTGAGCGGCATTGACTGCGGTCAGAATGTGTTCCAGCGTACCATCCTCAGGGGAGAAATAGACTTCGATGGGGCTCCCATTCACCGTCATGTTGGGGTTGGGCGTGCCAGCTGTTTTATTAGCACCAAAGTGGTCGTCAATGAACATCTGCTCGAACTCGTGCGTGTAATCCTCCGCCAATTTGGATGACTGCAGACGGATGAGGTTGTTGTTATCCAGGTAACCACCACCTGTGGTGAAGTTCATCGAACCGGTCCATACTTCGGAGCGGTCGATGATGGCGAACTTGTCATGCATCAGGCTTTCCTGCCGATCAGCCAATACCTCGATCCCAGCTTCTTTGATTTCCTGGACCTCCTGCTCGTCCATGTTATCGCTCTCGGTAACTAAACGCACCTCAATACCTCGACGGTGAGCGCTGATTAATGCGTCACGCACAGACCACAGATTGAGGTCATAAATCGCCATATCCACACTGATGCGTGCCTGGTCGATGGCAGCTGCCAGAGATTCATCCGGACCGCCTCGGTATGAAGAAGCTGTAGGGCTTTCCGGGTCGGTGAAGTAAACTGTATGCCAGCTCTGCACCCCACCTGTTGGAAGAATGGATGTGACAGTTTCCTGCGAGCTTGCACCAGGTACGCAAGCGCAGGTAATAAAGATAAACACCAGGAGGGGCAGCGTGATTTTAATCAATTGAGGGAACTGTTGAAGCGTTATGGGAAAATCGTTCTATGGAATGATTATAGCTTAAAACGAAAAACTTCTCGGTCTCTCCATCTTGCAGAGACTGAGGAGCGTGGAAATATAAATCTCGGAATCGCTCGATTTTATGAGCGCGATTCACCAGTATTGTGAACGAAGGTATTGAGCTACTTTAAAAGATTTGTACTATCCGGTTGCGACCATTTCGAATAAAAAAAAGAAGCCGACCTGGCTTGTTCAGATCGGCATAAGCGAAGTCGGAATGATTGGATAGCCTCTAGGGTAACTGAATGAGTCCAATCATATTTCCATCGGTATCTTTTGCAGTTGCAACCAGCTTACCTCCCCCGACGTCATTGATATCTTGTACTTTTTGTGCGCCCTCATTGATCAAAGCCTGCAGGCTTTTCTTGATGTCGCTGACCTGATAGAAGCTGACGGCACCTGTCATTCCCTGGTCGAAGCCATTCGGGACCAACCCTATATCCTGGTTTCCAACCTTAAAACCTACATAATATGGCTGATCCATAATAGGCTCGACATCTAAAAGTTTGCTGTATAGCTTCTTAGCCCTGGCAATATCCTTGACGGGGTAGAGGATCGTTGTAATACCTTGGTTCATATTTTGCTCCTTTCTTTTTATCCTGATAATCCATGCAGAATTCCAATCAGCAATGCCGTAATCCACAGGAGCCATTATTGGACGCAGGTAATCTATTTGGGCTTCTTTTTCTGGCTTGACTTTATCTCAGCCTTTTTGAGATTTTCGGTGACTCTAAATTTTACGATTTTGCTGATCAATTCCAGTGGTAATGGTTTGTCTAAAGGAAATTGTAAAGTGCCTTTACCATCTACATACCTTGAAATTTCGTTATTGAATGCTTGAAGCACACTTACAAAAGTTCCTGGATAAAACCCGATATGATTTCTATGTGCAGCAAAATAGACCAGATTTCCATGTAGGGTAAAAGCAGGCAACTGATAACGTATTTTCTCTTCTGCTCCAGGGGCAGCGGCTTTTATGGTCGTCCTTAATTCTTCCAGGATTTTTTGGATCTCCATAGGGAAAGTTGCTATATATTCATCTACTGAGGTGAAGCGTACTTTACTACTCTCCATGTTTCCTCCCAGTTTTAGAATGGAACCAGATAGCTGGCGGTTAAGCTGTAGGCACTGTGGAGGTGGCTTGTACCGGCACAGTCACCGTTGCTTGCAGGAAGCCGATATACATCAGGATGGCGCCCAAGAATTCACTCAGATATAGAAAATCGGGTAAGCCCAATTTAATAAATGAGCCACCCATGGCAGGCAGGATTGCTCCCACAGCAATCAGGATATTACCCACCATGCGATTGAAAAGCACTTTCTTACGCCAGAAAATGAAGGCAGAGTAAATCGCGCCTCCAACCAGAGTGAGTGTGCCATAGGTATTGAGCAGGATGGTTAGCAGAACCACGATGCCTGAACGGGTGAGGATATCTCTATATTGGGCAGATAACGGTTGTGCTGGGTTATAGCTGGCAGCCGCAGGAGTGATAGGTGCCAGAAGGACCAGCAGCACAGACAGCAAGCTGACGATGATGAGGACGATGTTCAAGGTGGGGGCAATGCCTCGACGGCGCACCAGCAGGTTGATTGTTCCTTGACCCAACCAGGCAGCCGTCAGCATGGCACCGCTGAGATACCATAATTTTAAGGCGATGGCGTTAAAAGTGAAGAGCGTGATGACTTCGGTTAATGTGCCAATCCCATATAACACCAACCCGATGCTCCATAACAAAAGATGAGCCCCGTGCCTCACACGGAAGCGGTTGAAAACAGCAACTGCAAATGCGAAGGTAATGACGGTTGAAAGAATAGGCAGGTAGTGCATTTTTTACTCCATTGTTTAGATTGGGATTCCAGCTGCAATTGAATTAATGGGTTCCGTGTTGGAAGGCTTCGTAAGTATCCAGTAATGTGATGATGATTAAATCGGAAAATGAGTTTATCTTGCGGAATAAGTCTGCCCAGATTTGCGGCGAACGTACATCTGCGTTTTCATACGCGGTAAGTATGGCGTCCATGACCGCCGTGCGGAAGAATTGGAAAGCGTGCGCCGCCTCCACGCTGGTTAATCCCACCCGCTGGCCACGCGAAGCGTATTCATATCCAAGCGAACGCGCCTCTGCCTCCAGACCTTCATCAATCGTGGTTAAATGCCCAATCAATCCTTGCACCAGCGAGCGCCCGCTTAAGCGATATTGCTCGCGGGCTTCATCATCCATCTTGCGGTACCATTTTTCTTCTTCCAGGTTGCTTTCGCTGATTTGTACCCGGGTGTTCCGTAAGACGTTGGCATACACGGAAGTCGCTTCGGGCGTTGAGCTCTCCCACCTGGTATGCATACGTATCTCAATGTCGGACCGGCGGAAGCGCCTGTGACCACCTTGTGTACGCTGAGAAGGCAGGTATCCATGATCCGCCCACGCCCGAACGGTGCTCGGATGAACACCCAACTGTTTTGCAGCTTCACTCAAACTAAGCCAGTCATCCATCAAATCGCCTCAAATAAAGGGCTTCTGGAAAGATTGCCCAAATGTATCAGGTTATGATTAATCTTACAATGTAGATTTCCTTAGAATTTGTATAAAAGATTCTTAGGAAGAAAATAACAAAAAAACTGGCTGCGGTGTACCCGCCGCAGCCAGGATCTCATATTTTCAATCCTTGGGGGTATGGATTTTACGGGGTCAGATCCCAATAGGACATGTGGGCCACCCGATAAGTGTAATTGGCAGTCAACCCGGGGCTGACGAAAACCCCATACCGGCCAAATTTGTACTTACTGTCAGTCACCTGAGCGATTTGGTGCCCGTTGGCATACACAGTCAGCGTACTGCCAATCGCCTTGATGCCCATGACGTTTTCCTTGTTGGCACCAGCCAGGAGGTAGTTGCTGGGTGTCCAGCTCAACAGATCCACCGCAGTGTATGGGCTGGCACTATCCAGACGGAAGATCCAGACTGCACCATCACACGAGAACGCCACCACGTACCCATAGGAGACCCCAGCCAGGTGCTCCGGACCGCGGACAATCAATCCATAAGCATCCTTGCCAGAGCAGCTGCCTGAGTCAAAGGTCGATTGCAGGTAAAAATCGGTCAGCTCGCGCCAGGTGAAGTACCAGGTGCTGAACCCGGTGACCTTCCCTGTGACGTAGAATTTGGCATCCGTTTCAACGATCTTGATGTAGTTTGTATCTGGGAGCAGCCCGGTAGCCGGGTTGGTCCAGTCATTGATATTTCCACCCGTCATCGGGTCATCAAAGGTCGGGTTGCCGTAGGTTGCCACCGGATCAAATGTACCTGCTACAGGAGTGATGTTGGGAGTCGGACCAGTTTGCAGCGGTGGGATTTCCACCGATAGCGAATAACTGGATTTGCTATTTGCGGCGGTCAGGCTGATGTAGTAATCCTGGGTGGCAGGCAGGGTGCCGGACCATAGGGTATCCTGGGTTGTGTTGGTCAGAAATACTTGCGAATTTGCCCCAAAGATTCCCAGGTAAACATCCGAATTCGGTGACGCGACTTTCACACTCATGGTTTGCGTAGCACTGGCCTTCAGCACGTAATACAGTGTTTGCCCTGCTTCCAGCTCACCATTGATCAACGCCGAAGTTCCTCCTGCCGCGAACTGGATACGGATAGCCTGTGATAGTGATATTGGAGTGGGTGGCACAGCAGTAGGTGGTACGGGGGTGGGGGGAACAGGCGTAGGTGGGGCTGAAGTGGCTGTTACAATCACTGGGATGGGCGGGACGGATGTATCGGTTGGCTCTACCGCCACTTCAGTGGTCGATGTCGGAACGGAAGGCTCCACTGTTGTGACGGGCGGTGGGCTGCCGGCTGCCGGTAATTTACAGGCTGTGATGATCAATGCCAGTATCACCAGCATTACACATGTGAAGATGATTTTCTTATTCATGGTCGCCTCCTAAACATCCAATGCGAATATCCCAATAATGATATTCTACATCATTTTGCCATTCACTTTAATGAGCTTCAATAACAATTGGGTTGCACCTATGAAGCCTATTCTAGGCGTTATATATCCGAATGGCGGCACTGCCTTCCAATGGGCAGTTATGCTCACAAATCCCGCAGCCGATGCAAAGATCGCGAAGAACACTTGGTCGTTGTACCGTGCTGGTCTGCCCGCTGGAATCAGCCACTTGAGCTTCTTCCAGACGGATGGATTTCTGCGGTGTGGGGCACATCTCCTCGCACACAATGCACGGAACACCACTGGCCCATGGCAAACAGCGGTCGTGGTCGATGCTGGCTTTCCCAATCACTGTCAGGCGTTTTTCTTCCAATTCGAGCAGCGGAATGGCACCCGAAGGGCATACCTGGCCGCAAGCTGTACAGCCATAATCACAATAACCCACGCGTGGCACTACCAATGGGGTCCATAACCCTGCCAGTCCCGCCTCTGTCAATGCCGGCTGCAGGGCAGTTGTCGGGCAGATTTTCATACACTGTGAGCAGCGTAGGCAGGTGGAGAGGAACCTGTCTTCATCACTTACCCCCGGTGGACGGATGCGCCAGGGGTTATCCTGCCGTAAGCGCAGGTCAGTGCCTAAGAGCAGCATACCTACTGTCCCGGTCGCTAGCGCTCCAATTGCCTGCCTGCGGGAGAGGTCGAATTCCTGTCTGGGGGCAGGCTTCAGGGTAAATTTAAAAGAGATATCCGCTGGTTTACAGTTAGCCATGCAGTCCAAACAGACGGTGCATTCCGATGGCATAATGTGGAAATTCGATGGAGTCGTGTCGACCGCTCCCGGCTTACACACGATGGCGCAACGCGTACATTCAGTGCAGGCTGAGCCAATCACCGGGCGAAATAAAGGGACCTTCGAGAGCAGTCCCAGCAGCGCACCCAGCGGGCACAGATAACGGCACCAGAAGCGGTGCGCCAGCAGGTTCAAGGCGATCAAGCCAAAGAAAAGCGCCGCAATTGCCAGGCTTTGAGCGAAGGCGGGCTGTTCCACGGGTAATCCAGTACCTCGTACCAGTCCCTCGAACCCATCCAGGGCGGGGGTCAAGAAATTTAGATGATATAAAGCCGTCTCGACGGAATTGACCGCGTAAAAGATGGCCGGCAGGATGGCTGTGGTCAGCGTGCGCGTGAAGATGGCGATTGGGTCCAGCACCAGCAGGGTCAGCCCACCAAATAGAGCTGCTGCCAGGCTGGTTGCCAGTAGGATGTATTTCACCAGTCTCCAGCGAGGCGATAATGCAACCGCCCGTTTGCGTGCCTTGCGGAAGGATACCCATTCCAGCAGACTACCCATTGGGCAGATCCAGCCACACCACACACGACCGATGATTATTGTCAGCCCGACCGTGACCAGCGCTAACCCCAGCTTTGGGATCCACTGCCGGCTGGCGAGCATGGCGCCCAATGCCGAGAGTGGGTCCAGCCGGAAGAAGATGTCCGATAATGGTGGAGCAACCCGTTGCTGCACCACCGCGAAGATAAGATAGATGTAAAAAACAAAGAAGAGGATTTGCGCGGCTTGTCTGACTCTCCGCCAACCGTTCCAGGTCATCCGAGGTTGATCTCCTGAATGTTTATGCTGCCCAGGTCCATGGTGCCCAGTCCCAGTTCTGAACTCGCTTGGATATAGCCGATATCTGCACCAGTGAGGCCGAACAGGGTGGTGGCGTAGGAGTCAGCCGCCACAATATCCCGGCTGGCGATGACTGTATCCAATTGCATAACGTCTGCCAGGTCTCCGCCGGTAGGGCCATGGTTGGTTAAGATGCGTACCGCATCCACCACCGTGAGGGCTGGTCTCACAAGGCTGGTCAAGTCGGCAATGCGTTGGGAGAGGTTGATATGCATTAAATTGCGGTCCAGGATCACGCCCATCAGGTTCTTTCCCCCCAATGTCAGCCTGGTGGACCCGTGGTGCTTGGCAATCGGCACATTGATCAGCAAGTCGGCTTCAAGGATATCCGGGTAAATTTCCACCTCGGTCAGGTCCCTACCCTGGGGGATATCCACCCTGGTGTACTTGGGACGGCTCATGATGTGCATCTCGCCGCCTGCCGCCTCGACTGCCTGTGATATGCCTGAGATCTCATAAGCTGATTGAGGTGTGCCTCCGAACGGATAGTCCATCACCCTTACACGCTTGGCACCTGCCTCCAGGCACATGCTGACCAGTGTGGCTACTACGGTCGGGTTGGTGGTGGTAGCGTATTCCGGGGGGTAGTAATCCGTGCACATGTTGGGCTTGATGATAACGTCGAAACCGGAGCTGACGAAGCTCGCCATACCTCCCAGAGTGTCGATGGCAGCCCGCGTGATGGATGCCGGGTCTGGTCCGTGTGCCACCACCAGGTAGGCCGGGACGGTCGTTGGAGTAGGTTCTGGATTGGGCGGAGTTTCCGTGGGGTTGGTGTCTGCCGGGGAGGTTTCTACCGGATTGGTCTCGGTTGCAGTAATCCCTGCAGTAGCACTGGGCAGTGTTGAAGGGGTGGCTCCGGTTTTGGCTGTTTTAATTGGCAGGGACGTGCTTTGCTTTGGGGAGCAGCTTGCCAGAGCCGCGCCAGCCGCCATGGTGGCAGTGAGCTTGAGGAACGTCCGGCGAGAAATAGGGGGTCGGCGTTTCATACATTATCTCCGTAAACGATAAAATTGGGAAATACCAATAATTACCATCAGCTGGCTGTATTATAAACGCATTTCTTCTCGACTTTGATCAAACCAGATCCTCATCTTGCATTTCCTCCTCATCTGGTGTATTCTCTCTCACAGCCATGAAACCCTACCCCGTCCCTGCCCAGGAGATTCGCCGTGAGCTTACTGTGGCGAACTCGCGCTTCATCTCCACCCTCGCCCCCGTTTTCTCGGTGGATGAAGCCAAAGCCTTCATCCTACGCATCAAAGCCGAGTTCCCCGATGCCTCACACAATGTGCCCCTTTATATTATCGGCCATGGAGATTCGGAAACTGCCCACTGTTCCGATGCCGGTGAGCCCTCTGGCACGGCTGGGCGACCTGCCTTGGCAGTGTTGCGTGGCAGTGGCCTGGGGGATGTAGCCGTGGTGGTGACGCGCTACTTTGGTGGCACCAAGCTGGGCACCGGTGGGCTGGTGCGGGCCTACTCGGGGGCGGTGCGTGTGGTGGTGGAGAGCGTGCCAAGGGCTGAAAAGGTGCTCACCCATACCATCATGCTGGTCTTTCCCTACACCTACCTGGAACGCGTGCGCCTGCTGGTAGCATCCCTGGCTGGTACGGTGTTGGATGAGGAATTTACCGCAGACGTGACCCTCACTGCCCGCATCACGGTCGAGAAATTGCCGGCTTTTCAGGCATCTATAAGCGATTTGACCAAAGGCAAGGTGCAGGCGGAGGTTATCGCGACCAAGGAAGTCCTGATGCCCCTATCCCCCTGACAGATTTACAACATCATCAGTACACGCTCGTGGGTGCTAAGTTCGTGGTAAATGGCATCCAGCTGGTCCTGGCTTTCAGCATTAACGTGCACCGTCAGCGAGAGGAACCTCCCGCCTCGGCTGAGGCGTGTAGTGACCACCTCTCCGGTTGCGATTGTGGCGTGCTTCCTTATTATGGACAACACCAGGCTCTCAAAATCATCTTGATTGGCCCCCATGACTTTTACGGGAAATATGCACGGAAAATTCATAAATTGGTCCGTCTTTGTTGCAATCCTATAATGAATGATCCCTAGGGAATTACTGTTCCGTCCCAGCCTGCCAGGCGGGCCGAAAGCCACCACAGTGCTTGACCCTTTAAGTAGCAGTTCAGCGAGTGTGAGTGAGCACAACCGATGGCTGGAACGGGGCAATAACCTGGATGAGTATCGCACCAGCTCTGGCACCACGGGCAATTATCCGAAGGATTTGGGTAAAGCGTGCCGTCCGGCAGCCAACTTTCGATATCCGCAAAGTCATAGAGGATCTTATTGTTTACCATGACGTAATCGCGTACCATGTTGTTATTGCGGTTAAGCACTGCTTGATTAGCACTATCAGTGTGACCTGTCATGTAAACGAATTTCACCCCTGGGTATTCAATTTCGAGCTGTCGCATCAGATCCAAATAATGTTGGACTTCGCCGACGTCCAGCCAAGACATCTCACCACACCAAGACCACATGAAAGCATTTGCCTGGGGAGCCGAGTTCAACATATTGCGAGCTGTATTGAGGAATACAGTTGGATCCCAGGCATAGCCACTGTTATTACCCATGCGCAGGTAAGCCGGGTCACCCTGGTTGGGTGGAACCATCGATTGCTTGAGGAAGTTGTAGTTGGGAGGATTGACAAACGTGCTCAGGTACTCGGCACCTGCCCAAAGCTGGGTGCCATGCGAGGTGGAGCCATAGGACCAGATGACTTTCTGCATGGCAGTCTGGATCCATATGGGAGGGATGAGGGTGATATCCCGGCTATTATGGTCGATGATGATGGCAGATGGAGGTTTCGCTTTGCTCATGTATGGGAAGAATGTAAATAGGGAGTCTTGAGGATAGTCAGCCCTTTCTCCACGGAGAAGAACGGGTGAAGATGCCATAACTGAAGTAATCTTGGCAGATACCAAGACTACCATGATAAACACCAGGATTGCCGCGGTAACAAATAACCAGGGTTCCTTTTTATAAGTTTTCATGGGTTCCTCCTTGTAATCAGCTATGGTTGAGCTGCCATCCCGGCAATCATCTCCAGCATGTGCGCATAATGCGAGCCCTTCCAGTATACCTGGTGGCAGGAAGGGCAGATGCGGAAGTCATCATAATAGAGCTTGGTCAATGGCTCCAGGCGCTCGATGATGTCCTGCTTGGCGACCAGCTGGAGGGGGCTGTTGCAGCGCAGGCAACGCTGGAATGGCTTCACCTGTCCGAACAGCTTGAACCTCCGCAGCACCTCCACCGCCTGCTGGCGTGGGTCTGTCTGATGGATGCAATATCCACGCCGGATTGCTTTGCGCATTAAAAGTCTCCGGTCGCGCGTTAGCAATACCCGTTCCTCCTCACTCGCCACCCTAGAAAGCTCGTCATCCTGATAGTCGTTCCGGTACAGGCTGTCGAACCCCAGCATACGCAGGTAGGTTGCCAGCTGCCCGAGGTGATTATCGAGAATAAAGCACGGCTCGTCACTCATGGGAGTGTCAGCAGGGTAAACTGTTACCTGGTCTCCATCATGCAATCGGCTGTTGGATTCCACCGGTTTCCCGTTGACCAGCACTCGCCCGATCTCGGTATGTGGCACACCGATCGATTCGATCAGGTGCTTGAGACTCTGGTGGTCTTCGAAGTCTAGGCTGAACGTTTTGTTTTTACGATAATGCGGTAGGAAATCATTCAGCTCACCCATGAAGGTGAAGATCGCTCTGATTAAATATAATTTTTGGTTCAAGTCATTCCCGGATATGTTTCAGGTGCAGGGCCGACCAGTCGTCGTCGATGGAGATCATCGCCACACCCTGCAGGCCAAGGCTGCCTGCATAGGCGTTGATCGTGTCGCGGTTGATGTCGGTTTTCACTTTGGAGGTACCCTTGTGGTAGCTGACCCACAGCATACCCCTTGGAGCCAATAGCTCCTTCAGTCGCGAAAGCTGTAGTTCCAGCTCGGCGCGGTTTATAACGAAGACCTGGATCACCTCCACCAAGCAGCTTGAATCGCTCAGGAGGATAGTCCCTTCGGGGAGCTGACCCAGCAGGGCCAAGTAGCCTGCGGGTGGGTTGATGAGCAGGAACTTATTGCCAGATTTGATGAACAGTTTTTGGACGATGGATTTATCCGACATTTTTCCTCCTGGATTTACGAATTACTTCTTCTCCCAAATAGGTATGAGGTTACCCATCCCAATGGGAAGGCTAACAAATGTGCCATGTCAGCCGATAATTTTACTGCTTGTGTTTCACCAGGTCGAGGTGGAAGGAACAGGGATATGATCAGGAAGACTAATATAGATCCAAAAACCACCCATCGCCATGGCCTGGGTATGAATGTAGCTATATACCCAAGGCTACCCATATACCCGGCCGATGGACCGACATCGCGTGAAAAGAAAAGTGATCGTGCTTGAATGAAGCCAAGCTGGTGCAAAGGTAACAAGAACATCAGCGATTCGAGCATCAAAGTCACTAGGTGCACTCCCCAAAAGGTGAGTATAGCTCTCCAGCTACCGCTCATCCATTCGGTCACCCCGCTGGTGAAGGCAACCATGGCGAAGGCAAACCAAAAGATGCTGCCGCCATTGGTCACGAGTGCCGTTAATATCAACCGCTCCCAGCGGAAAAACCAGAAATCACGCGGCGCAAAACCGAACCGGGTCACCCAGGTCCTTGTCAGCTCCTGGAAATAGCTTTGCGTCCCCCATGCCACCAGCAGCAATATAATGACCATACACAGGGTGAATGGAATACGCCTGATAATCTGCCGTAACCGGGTGAAACTGATCTTTAAGTATGGCTTGATGGATCGATCACTCATTTGGGACGCTTCAAATAACCCCCAAGGAGCTCCGTCCCTGAATCAGCCCGCATCATGGCAATGGTAACGGCTGGCAGGCTGGCAACACTTGGATAAACCAGGTAGCGTGGTGACCAGGTCGGATCAAACTTGGCTTTGAACTCGTGCAGCCCCTTGAAGTTATAGAACTGGTTCACGTGTTCGTAAACATAGTGTAAGGCACGCTCGATGGTCGGGTCGGTCGGATTTTCACCAATCCCTGCTAAACCACTCAACCCCAGGTTGAAAGTGAAATACCCTTGCCCTCTTGCCCATTCAAACAACGAGACGAAGAGGAAATCCATCTGCCCCTTTTCAGCCTGAGGGCGATGGCGCATCAGGTCGATGCTGGCCTCGCTGGCTTGGTACTCGGGTAGGACGTTGGCAAATGCATCGATATAGCCAGCTGGGTTACGGATCACGATTATCGAAGTGCTGTTAAGGTAGTCTTCATCGAACCAACCCAGCGAAAATCGTTTCTCAGTCCCTTTCACGGAGGTAAGCCATTCATCGCTGATCTGGTGTAGCTCAGCCAGGAGGCTGGCTGGGTGAGGCGGTTGGAGCACTTCCGCTTGGTAGCCCAACTTTCTCATCTTATTAACCCCCGTGCGGATATTCTTCTTTTCACCCCCAGCAATGTTAAAGGTTGAGAGGTTAACGATCGCCTCGCTGCCAATGCACAGGGAATGATAGCCTAAATCATGATATGCCTTCAGATAATCTGGAAGCACCTGATAAAATGCTGGCTCCCAATCATTGCGGTCGCAAAAGGCGGCAAAGCTGGTGATGCAATTGGCGATATCATCTGAAGGACCGATCGGATCCCCCAAGGTAAGGGCGATGCGTCCCTCGACCACATATCCAATTACTGAGCCTCCCGGGTTGAAGTAATACAACTTGTCATTAAAGAGAACCATCCGGGCAAGTGTGCTGCAGCCATAAGCCTCAACGATTTCCTTGGCCTTCAATCTTTCTTCAGGGGTGGCACCGTGCCGCACCAGGACCGGTCTGATCAGCATGATCAGGGCATAACCAATGGTGACGGCGCTCACGATATAGATCGAGCCGACGAAATAGCGGGCGAATCGAGTGGTTGGCACTAAACCGGGGTTGTAAAACTGGGTGAACATCACCACGGTCTGGCGTATCGCCCCCCAAATGCTGAAACTAACTGGTTGACCATTGACGATGAAATGGCGGTCAAGCAAGTAAAAGCCAAGCACGCCATAGATCAAAGTGAAGATCAATGCTACCAACAGGGTAAACAATCCCTGACGCGTGGAGGGAGGGTCGGAGCGGGCATGAAAATGTGCCTGCAGGTAGATCAGCCAGATTGCCAGTACTGCACCCAAGGTAGCCTCTTCGTAATCCAGCCCCTTGAACAAGTGGACGGGCACCGATATGATCAGAATGGTGACCGTCAGAGCCCAGGCGAGGCGTTTACGCCTCCACAGACCATTGGCAAGTAAAAGCAAGGCGAAGCCTGCCAGTACTGAGGTCAGGTGCCCTCCGATATCGACACCAAATGGTGAATATTGTTCCAGGATTATCAGCCGGTTATGCATGGAAGGCGTCAAACCAGACAGCACATCAATGGTGCCCATCCCTGCGGTTAGCAGGGCAACCAGACGCACCCCCCAGACGGAAGTCTGGGCGGATTCCTTTGCTCCAAAGGATTTCAACCGACGCAGCACGATGAGCCCAATACCCAGTGGCAGCCAGAAGGTTAAGCCGCGAAAAGCCAAAGAGATGACCGTTGCACGTTCGATCGGGACGCCCAGGGAGGTAAACACCAGAGTCATCATACCTTCGACTACCCCAATTCCCTGGGGCGTAATGGATACGATCCAAAACAGGATCCCCATGGAGTAGCCTGCCACGAGCACACCGAAATGTACCTTCTGGTGGAATGCTAGGAATAGGACGAACAAGCTGGTGAGGTCCACCAGATGGGCGGCAAAAGCGATACCAACGGTTTGTAAAAGCATGCCTGGTTGAGCTGCGATCGCTATGGCGGCCTCTGTGAACTCAGCTGTATTATGTTCGACCCACGCCTCATCCAGAAAATCTGGACGTTTGAATAACCTGGCAATGCGGTTGGCCAGCCGTTGTACCCAGATGAGGAGACGGTGCAGCCATTGTTGTCGCCATAACCCGAGCAGTAACAATGCCGTCAATCCACCAATGATTACCAAAAGGAATACAGCTGCAATGCTTTCGTAGAATTTCAGGTTGTGTTGGGTGAACAGGTAGATCATCCCAACCATCAATACGACCAGGAATGCGCTGAAGTCAGCCACCAGCACGAGCAGGGTACCAACTGCAGCCCTGGCAGCCGACTGACCGCGTCTGGCAGCATCATCCGCAAACAATGCTGCACTGCTGGCCCCTCCGCTGGGCGCAGCCACATTCATAAAAATGGAAGCAAAAGTCACCGGGAGCAAATCAGCCAACCGGCTCTTTACTCCCACCGTCAGGAACGCGGATTGGTATAAAGCGGTATAGATGATGTAATATACAACTTGTGCTAAAGCTGCAATTGCCACCCACTGCCACTGACCCCCAAGAAGGGTGTCAGCCAACTTCTTGATTTCACTGAGCCGGCTGATGACCACCCAGACGAAGAGGACAACCAGAATCCAGAATATCCAGCGCCGTTTCATCACCATGATTATATCCCAGCGTGTAAAATAGTAGATATGGTTGAGCCTAAGTATGTCTAAACCACCAAATAATGTTCATTCATCCCCAAAGTTGCGCCGCGGCATCGATTATATTGGTGTAGGTGTCGGCGCATTGATTGTGGACGATCAAGGTCGATTGTTTCTTTCACGCCGGGGGAGCAAGGCGAAGAATGAGCGTGGGTTATGGGAATTCCCGGGTGGGTCGGTCGAATTTGGCGAAAAGCTGGTTGATGCACTACGGCGCGAGATGCGCGAAGAGTACGGTTTGGAGATTCAGGTTGGTGAGTTGTTGGATGTGGTAGACCATATCCTGCCGGAAGAGGAGCAGCATTGGGTGTCACCGGCATTTATTTGCACGATTACATCCGGGGAACCGCGCATTCTGGAGCCAGAGAAGTGTTCTGAAATTGGTTGGTTCAGTCCAGACCAGATGCCTGAGGAACTCACCTTGATCACCCGCATCAATTGGGAACATTATCGGCGACGGATCGAGCCTGAAGGTTGAACCCTGCGAGTCAGGGTTTGATTGGCGATTTATCTAGCGTTTACGACTTTTGGGAAGGTGCTGGGTAAGCCCCGGAAATTCAGGAGCCCCCAATGACCGCATGCGTCGCTCCTCAGTGATTTGGCTGAGGCGTGGTCCTTCGGTCCACTCACCACCGTTCAGCTCGGTAGTAGCAATTTGAATGGCTTCTTTCGGGCTGTTTGCCCAAATACTCTTGGCATATGGCTCGATGGAATTTGTTGGATATACGCCCGTCTTGTGCTTTTTCTTCACACCCTGTTTATTGGCAAACAACCCTTCAATGAAATATTGTGGCATAGGTGTCTATTATTCGCCGAACAGTTGTGGGGGAGCTTGGATGGCCACCACTTCACCGCGGGCACACACTTGACCTTGGGCGGATAACCAGGCATCCATAACTACCTTGCGCCCTTTGATCTCTTTAACCCTGGCGCGCACTTCCAGGGGTATGCCCAGGGGGGTGGGCTTAAGGTAATCCACTTTGAGTGAAGCAGTGACAAAACGAAACGCTGGGAGGGTATCCATGCTGCGCCCCTCGGCTTTGTATGCCGCGGCTGCCGCTGTGCCGGTGCAATGGCAATCAATAAGCGAGGCGATCAGCCCACCATAGACATAACCAGGTATGGCAATATGATAAGGTCTGGGTGTATAGGTGCAAACAGTTTCTTCTCCATCCCAATAGCTCTTGATCTGCAAGCCCTGTTCGTTTAAACGCCCACAGCCATAACAATAGCTCACATTATCGGGGTAGTAATCTTGGAAAGCATTTTCATTCATCATGCTGCTCCGATTTCTTTGGCACTTAAGATTAAGATTTCAAACCCGTATTCTACCAACAGGTCCAGCTGAACCTGGTCACTGCAGTTCATATTATCACCAGCTTCGATACGTTCCACATATCGCAGGAGTGAGCCGCGCAGTCCGCTAGCCCGGTGAGCATAAGTAGAATCGGCCGAAAGGTGCTCCAGGCGGTCGATCAGACGTTTGATCAGCTCTAAATCCTTGTCATCCAATGATAAACCCAATTAATGTTGTACGATTACATCGAGGCTGTTCCTTACCATGATATGATGCGCTTTGGGGTCAGTTTGATGAGCAGGTTTTCAGGATCATTCAACCAGGATTGCGGCTCAGGCTCCTTGACGCCTTCTGGTCCAAGATACCGTATATATATACGGCTGGCAATCTCACTCACCTGCTGGCGCGGTTGGGTTACCAATTCAACCGTGCCTTCCAAAAGCACAGCCTGGAGCTTACCACCCTCTTGTTTGGATTCGATCAATACTGCCCCGCGTGGATTATTCTTTAGCTCCCGAATCTTGCGTGTACTGATAAAACTGCTGATCCAGACACTTTCACCATCCCAGGCAAACCATACCGGGACGACATGCGGTTGCATGGTCTTTGGGTCGGTTGTTGCCAGGCGCGCCAGGACGGATTCTGCAAGCACAGATTCAATCAGGGCTCTTCTATCACTTTTAACTATCTCTGTCATCAGCATTCTCCGGTTGATATCCTGGCTGAGTATAGTACAAATTCTTGCCGCATACAACACCTTTAGAATCACGAGAGCCGGGTATCTGACCCGGCTCTCAACAAGGAGGAGAAGAAAAGTCCTGCATTGTGTAGATCATATCAAATATAGCCCATCGCTGCTTGACGGTATGCATCCATTCACCCAACGTTTACCCACCAATCCCTGTATCACGGCGCATGCGTTTGATTTCGCTTCGTTTTCGCTTGGTTTCAAGCCGGCGTAAAATGGCAGCATGCGAGGGTCTAGTTTTGTGGCGAGGCTTGGGAGGTTCGCATGCTTGCTGGATGAGGCGTACCAGCCTCTCCTGGGCTGCCTGACGATTGCGCTCCTGCGAGCGGTGCTGCCTGGCTTCGATGGTCAACACTCCCTCTGAGCTCAGGCGTTTGCCTGCCAGCTTGATCAAGCGTTGTTTCACGTCCTGTGGTATGGATGGGGAGCTTTGGACATTGAAACGTAATTGGACCGCGGAAGATACCTTGTTGACATTTTGCCCTCCGGGGCCGGGTGAGCGGATGAAATTGAGCTCGATTTCCTCGTCATTAATCTGGATCGAGGGTGTGATTTTGATCATTTGATAAGTATATCAGCGCTTGTACGTCGTTGACACCCAAAACGTTTTGGGATAATATACGAAAACTTATAGGTATTTGGGTAATTTAAGGATTGAATAATTTACACATACATATCTCTCGGTATCCTGGATGGTCTCGTAGAACTTCCGATTTTTATCTATCCACACGCCGGTTGTGATCACTACCACTGAAAAAAAGCAATATAATTCATTACCGGTCCCTGCTGTTCTTTTTTATCACTTTTCGACGTCCCCATGCGGGTTGATCCAGTCGAAATCACGGATTTTTCATTAATTTCTACCATGAGCGGCTGGAAGGACCAACGGCTCATTTTATTGGAGGGTGTGTGCAAAAGACAGTCGTTGCTGCAGCTTTGGGGGAATGTGTTCATGTGGCGGGGGTATTGAACTTTTTGCGCCTGGCTGAAGCCGCGGGCTGGCGAACGGTTTTTCTTGGCCCGGCAGTTGCAATAGAAGATGTCTTGAAATCAGCCCGTAAGGAAAATGCCACTTTGGTAGGTATATCTTACCGTCTCACCCCCGAGACTGGAGAGCGCTTGTTAGGCGAATTTGCAGAAGCGGCTGATGATCTGCGCCGCAACGGTGTACGTTTTGCCTTTGGTGGAACTCCCCCTGTGTCAGAAAAAGCTCGTAAATTAGGTTTCTTTGAGTGCGTTTTTGATGGGAATGAAACCCCCGAAGAGGTCCTGGCCTATCTCAAGGGGCAGATTTCACCAAGAGCTTCAGAGCTGGATTACCCACAATCCATGGTGGAACGGATTCACTGGAAATCCCCTTATCCGCTTCTAAGGCATCACTTTGGTCTGCCTACTCTGGAAGATAGCCTCAGGGGGGTGGAGAAGATTTCCAAAGCCAGGGTATTGGATGTCATTTCATTGGGGATCGACCAGGATGCCCAGGAAAATTTCTTCCATCCTGAGAGGCAGGATCCACGTCGGAAAGGCGCTGGAGGAGTGCCTGTCCGTTCAGCTGCTGATTACCAAGCGCTTTTCGCTGCTAGCCGTCACGGAAATTACCCCCTCATGCGCACCTATTCGGGGACCGATGATTTCATCCGCCTGGCAGAGATGTACGTCGATACGATTAAGAATGCATGGTGTGCCATTCCACTCTTTTGGTTTAACCAGATGGACGGGCGAGGTCCCTGGGATCTGGAAGGGTCCATCCGTGAACATCAGGCAGTCATGTCATGGTATGGAGGACGAGGCATCCCGGTGGAATTGAACGAGCCTCATCACTGGGGGATGCGGGATGCCCCTGACGTTATATATGTCGTATCAGCATTCCTTTCAGCATATAATGCGCGTGCTTATGGGGTGAAGGACTATATCGCTCAGCTAATGTTTAATAGCCCTCCAGGCACATCTGATACGATGGACGTAGCGAAAATGCTGGCTGCCCTTAAGTTGATCGAGCAGCTGTCTGGTCCCGACTTTCATATCTGGACACAAACCCGCACAGGCTTGCTGAGTTACCCGGTTGATCCCCATGCTGCTAGAGCGCACCTCGCGACCAGCATCTACCTGCAAATGACGATCAAACCTCACATAATCCACATCGTTGGTCATACCGAAGCTCACCATGCAGCTACGGCTGACGATGTTATCGAAGCTTGTGGGATGGCTCGTAGGGCGATTGAAAACGCCCTGCGAGGTGCTCCGGATATGACTGCAGATCCAGCCATCCAAACTCAAGTGAACCATCTGGCATCTGAAGCTGAGGTTACCCTGCAGGCAATCCGTTCCATCGGAGTTAATCCAAGTGGCGATCCATGGGCTGATCCGAAAATCCTGGCAAAAGCGGTCAGGTTAGGGATTTTGGATGCTCCTCAATTAAGGAACAACCCTTTTGCCTTGGGTCAGATAAAAACCCGGATAATAAACGGTTCTTGTGTAGCCACCACTCCAGAGGGTCTCCCTCTCAATGAGGCAGACCGGCTGGAAAATCTTATAGAATAAGATAGGAGGCACGTATGTCTGGAAAAATTAAGATTACGGTGATCGGTGCCGGACATGGCGGTAAAGCCATGGCGGCTCACTTGGCAATGATGGAATTCCCAATAGTCTTATATAATCGAACCCCTGAGCATGTTGCCGCCATCAAAGAGTTGGGTGGAATTTACCTTGAAAGCTTTGAAGCTGGACCGCGCGGATTTGGTAAATTAATTAAAGTGACTTCTACGATTGCCGAGGCTCTGGAAAAAGCCGAGATGGTGATGGTGGTCGTCCCCTCCTCCGCCCATGCAGATATCGCTAAAGCTTGTGCGCCGTATTTGACCGATGGGCAAATTGTCATTTTACATCCCGGGCGTACTTGTGGGGCAATTGAATTTAGTAAGGTGATCCGCGATAACGGGTGTACCGCTGATGTGACCATTGCTGAGGCTGAGACCTTTATTTATGCTTCGCGTTCGGATGGTCCTGCCCAAGCCCGCATCTTCAGGATCAAGGAAGCTGTCCCTTTAGCTGCCCTGCCATCGAATCGAAATCAGCTGGTTTTGGATTACATCCATGAGATATTTCCACAATTTATTGATGGAGGTAATGTTTTACAAACTGGAATGAACAATATGGGAGCCATCTTTCACCCTGCGTTGACCATCCTTAATTCTGGGTGGATTGAATCTACGCATGGCGACTTCCAATTTTACATTGATGGTGTGACACCTTCGGTGGCACGCGTATTAGAAGCCCTCGACCGTGAGCGGGTGACGGTGGCTGCTTCCATTGGTATTCGTGCCCGCACCGGCATGGAATGGCTGAAACTTTCTTACGACGCGGTCGGTGAAGATCTGAATGAGGCTATCCACAACCAGCCTGGTTATTATGGGATTAATGCCCCACCCACGCTTAATCATCGCTATATCTTTGAGGATGTCCCCATGAGCCTGGTGCCAATCGCCTCCTTGGGTCAGCGCTATGGGGTTTCAGTGACAGGGATTGATGGGATAATTAAATTAGCCAGTATAATTCATCGTACAGATTATTGGCGCCGCGGTCGCACGATTGAAAAATTAGGGATTAATAACCTGAGCACAGATGAGCTGATTCATTATGTCAAAGAGGGTGTTTTGGGAACAGACTGAGCCGGTGATGATCGACCTCGCATAATCGTTCATCTACAAGGAAGGGAGACATGGAAATCCAGAATCGATCGAACATGGTGATCCTCCTGGCTGTCTTACAAGCCCAGGATGCGGACCTGGTCACAGGAGCACTGCACAAGTATGGTGTTGCCGCCTATGAGCTATCCAGTACTGGAGCATTTCTCGGTAGAAAAAATGTTACTCTGCTCCTTCCAGTCGAGTCCACGAAAGTAGACCTGGTTCTAACCGAATTAAAACGCAATTGCAGACAGCGGATTGAATATGTGTCCATGCCCATCGAAGGTCAACCCCTTCCAATTCCAAGCCCAATCCCAATCACGGTGGGTGGTGCGACGATTTTTATCCTGGAAATTGACCAATACCTGGAGGTGTTGCAATGAAGTTGATGATTGCAATAGTCAATGATTCTGATTATGACAAGATTGCCCACCAATTAACAGAAGAGCAATATCGGGTGACTTGCATTGCCTCTACAGGTGGGTTATTCCGCCGAGGAAGCACAACCCTGTTAATTGGTCTGGAGGAAGAAAAAATAGATCGGGCGGTGGAGATTATAAAGGAGAACAGCACCAGCACTGATGGTCCGGGTACTCACAAAGCCGCCATCTTTGTTTTAAATATCAAGGAATATATTCGCGTTTGATGTGAAATCGCCTTTATAAATGGTCTTTTTCCATTAAGCGAATTTCATTCAGGAACGCTTTCCCCTGTTCTAGGGTAAGTGTTTCGTTGATCACCAAAGCCAGCCCTTTTCCATTAATTTCACGGAGAATGCTCAGGGCACCTTGTGCACTCACGTATACCTGGCAAAGCTTTCCGCTTTGACGGATGCGTTTAATCAATGGCAGCCAGTGCTCTGCCTGCGGTTGTCCATCACCAGGTACCCATTGAATCCCTCGCAAATGCTCCAATCCTAGCAGCATATCCAGGTGAGGTAGCTGACCTTTGCCGTCTAGATGATAAAACGCATAATCGAGTGCTTCGCAACAGGCTGAAAGGTCGGGCAGTACGTATCGCTCGAACATATGTGGTGAGATCATATAAGAGAAATCCGACTGTAACAGGTATCCACGCCTGGGCGACCAGCAAGGTCCCCAGCAGGTGATCCCACATCCGAGGCTGGTTAGCGCATATAACGCCTCATAACATTCCAACCAAAGCTGGATGGTTTCATGCACCAACCGATCGATTTGCTCTGGGTAGTCAACCATATCGAGAAGTAGCTGCTCGGTGCCCCTCAGGTGCGCTAAAATATCCAGATTCCCACCCAGGTCGGTGAAGCCGATGGAAAGTTGGTCACCCCAATGCTCCACCGCTGCCATCGTGATGGCCTTCACTCGCTGCCACCAGGGATTATCGACCAGCAAGCTGATGTGTAGCTTGGAAATAACCCCACCACTGCCAGGTGAGAACCAGGTAGTGTCTTGGAATGCGTGCAATCTTGCTCCCGCAAAAGCAGCCACGATCCCCGGCCCGAAGTTAGGCCAGAAACGCGGGAATGCATCTCCAAGGTAATGAACGGCTTCCAGGCGTGGGACGAACAGGTCCAACAGCTCATCTGCAGGGATTTCTGGAGCGTAATTACCCAAAAAGGTGCTTGCATAATGTGGAGCGACCTCATCCGGTGGTTCGATACATTCAAGTATCACTAGGGCTCTCTCCAGCTCACTAGCCCACCAGGCAGACCAGTTCAGGATGGTCGACTCCCAGCCGGATTCAGGGAAGTTCAGGTTTAGGGACATAGTTCAGGGATTAGTGCCGAGGGTTTAACCAAGATACCGGTTGAAGAATTCAATCACCCTGCGGGTGTGTTCCTCCGGATAGAGTTGGCTAGCGGTAGTATGGCCAGCATCCGGTAATCGCCACAGTTCTTTAGGTTCTCTGGCGGCTGCATAGAGGTCATCAAAGTCAGCACAATATAGGTCATGGTCACCATGGATGAATAGGATCGGCCGGGGAGAAATCTTTCCCACCCAGCGGATGGGTTCGTATTGGAATAGGTTGACTCCTAAGCGCAAGGAGGTCATGCTGAAGAATAACCATGCTAATACTTTGGTCAGCCACAGCGGTAATCCTCGCTCAACCGCCCAGGCACCTGCGCCTGTCATTAAGCGGGTAGGTCCACCATCGGTAATAACGGCCTTGATATCCGGGCAGATAGGCGCAGTAAGCATGGCAGTCAGTCCACCGTACGAAAATCCGAGCAATCCAATGTGCTGCATACCCCGATATTGGAGAAATTCAACAGCCCCCAACACATCCCTGCGTTCTTCGTAGCCAAAAGTCATTCGATTGCCTTCACTGCGTCCATGAGCGCGGAAATCGAACAGGAGCACATTGAAACTAGCTTCATGTAGGGCGGGGGCACGATAAATATCAAAATCATAGCTGCTGTTATGCCCATGCAGGATGATTATGGCTTTATCAGATCCTGAAGCGGGTATCCATACGCCACGTAGGGTCAATCCATCTGATGTTTTAAATTCGATCGGCTCGAATTGCAACCCATACTCATCAGGCGAGTGAACCTCACCCAATTGGCTGCGGCGTGTGAAATGAAAAGAAAGTGCGATTCCAGCGGCAAGGAGCAGCACGAGTATGAACAACAAAATCCAAAGTAAAGTGGTCATGAGATAAGATAGGAAAACATTACGGTGATGATCAATTTTTATGCTCTCGGATGAATCTCAAACAGACCGTGCTCAATGCAAAGAGGACTACATAAGCTGCGAAAATAGCAAAGTATCCAAGCCCTGGTGTGCTTAAATTGAGATAGTCGGCAATTGGACCGCCAATGCCGGATCCGATCATGCCCGCCCCGGCCCCAGCCAGATTTGAAATGCCCAGGTAGCGCCCGGCTTCTTCAGATGGCACCAGGTTAGTGCCCATCGCCCAGTTGACTGTCATGAACAAGCCTGTACCTATACCCAGGATAATCCCGGCCACATAGATCAGGCTCAAGTTAGGCACCCAGATAGTACCCAGAAGCAAGGTACAACCCACAGCAGCTATAATCCCGCTTATACCGACCAATAGTTTGTGCCCGATGCGGTCAGCCAGCCATCCAGCGGGAAGTGCTGAGAGCAGTGTAAAGATTCCAACCATGTAAATCAAGCTACCTGTCAGGCTGGAGGCTTGCTCGCTTGTGATCTTGAAAGCATACTCTAGGAAAAACAGTGCAAAACCTTGCAGCGAGGTGATTGCTGCCATGAACAGCAGGCGATTGACAATCCACCAGATGAAAGAGGAGTGTTGGCGTGCCTCTTTACCAATTGTTGTGAGCGATCCTGCCCACACCCCCACTACCACTGCCACGATCATGGCAATTACCCCACCCAGGCCAACCGCGATGATTATGGCTGTGTCCCTACCGGCAAACGGCCATGCGACCAGACCTGCAATCCCTCCAATCAGACCGCCTCCAACCAGTCCCGCCACTGCACCCAGTAAGATACCCGCAAGCATGCCAAGTACCCTTAGCATGGGCGGCCAAAATGGAATATTCGGCTTCTCTATCAGCGGTTTTTCTTTGACCAGAACTATGGTCACCAGCGCAGTGATGAATAACCCTGCCCCCGTAGCAATGATCGCCCAGCCCAGGTGCCCCGCACCAACCATGGGTGCAATGCTGGCTCCAACCAGCACGATCGGTAGTAGCTCAAAGATGGCTTTGACTGCCGATGCCTTCCCGCGTTGGTCCTCTGCTACCATATCAGGAATTAATCCCTGCAGAGGTCCATGCGAGATATTCGAGGAAAACTGGATCAGCAACACTGCCACGAGCAGTGACCAATAATTCCACGAGAGACCAATCGCTGCCAGGAATACCAGATCGAGTACAGCACCTATGAGGATGTATGGTCTGCGGCGGCCGAAGCGTGAGGTGGAACGGTCGCTGATCAATCCGGTAGCCGGTTGAACCAGCATGGCGATGATCAGCCCTGCGGTGCGCATCAGGCTCAGGGAGGTGTTCTTCCAGTCAGCAGGGGCGTAAATATCTACCAGGAAGGGCATGAAGATGGTCCCGACCGCCGTATTCCGGATGTTCAATCCAAGCCAGAACAGGTTGATCGAGAGATAGTCAAACCATCGTAGTCGTTTCATGGGTTAAAGTATAGCATGACCATTTATTATTCTAGATTATGAAGGGTGGGTAAATTACTTCTTAATGAAATCCTTTACTACCTCGTGTATAATCATTTGAAGAGCATATAAATCCAAGCCCTTGATGGGAAACATTATTAATTTATCTGTAGAGTCTTCCCAGACACAACCGTGAACGCGTGGTTTTTTTACTGCTAAATCCTCACCAATATTATCGGTGAATATCACGCGGTCAGATTACCTTTTTGGGTCTGATGGGCACGTTTCTTTTCAATAAACGAGAAAGCTTGATGTATTGGTCGCTTTCTTCAGCGGGGCGTTAAGAGGAGATCAGAAATGACCAAATTCATTCTGTGACGTTTATACTGTTTAGTTTCATCAGCCCGTCTGATATTAACTCCGTTCAAATTCCACCTGCCCAATCCATTGCTGCCTCAGCCCAGCTCACAAACACATACGATGCTGATCTTGAATTAGCGCAACGTTATGTCCCTGTGTTATATTTCCACCCGGACGAGGTCTACCACCCTCAACCGGTTGATGTGGTATTGGGTATATCACGGCTGCGTCAGAGTAGAAGGATGTGGTTTGATACCACCATCCTGAATAACTCCACCATGCAGGACCTATTTGCTATCCCATGTGATGAAACTTGCTTTCTCGACCAGTGGCTCGGAGACACAGGCAGCTCTGAGTATGGCAATTTCTCAGCCCATCAGGCAATCTATGAGTCCATTTTAAGTCCCCACATCGGCGGACCAGAGCAGGTAACATATGCCCATATCGTGCGAAACGAAAACCCGGAGTATATAACTATTCAGTATTGGCTTTTTTACTTCTACCAAGATTGGTTTAATAAGCACGAAGGGGATTGGGAAATGGTGCAGGTGACTCTGACAGCGGGCGGTCAGCCAGAATGGGTGGTTTATAGTCAGCACCACGGTGGGGCACGCCGTTCTTGGGAAACTACTCCTATAGAAGAGGACACCCATCCGGTCGCGTATGTAGCTCGCAACTCACATGCCAATTACTTTGTAGGCAATGAAGTTTACCCGTATAGACAAGACATCGGCAACCGGCAGTTAGTCCTTGTAGACCGAACGGGGATCTCAGGACGCTTGATTCCTGAGGTCATCTTGATCCCCACCCGATCCGAGTTGGCTGCCGACCTCAGTAGCTGGTCCGGGGCGGAGTGGTTAATGTTCCGCGGGCGCTGGGGAGAGACTGCCGTCTATGATGATTTCAACGGACCTTAAGGTCCGGCTGATAAAGGATTCCAGTGGGAAGAGCCTTATGCCTGGGTGATAAGCCAGCCACTAGACCAAGAAACCCGGTTTCAGAACCGCTTGCGGGTGGAAATCACCGGGCCAGCCCAAGCCCAGGCTCGTATCTGGTTGACAGATGCAAGTGGGCGATTATTGTCCCTGGCAGAAAGTATCGATAACCTGGCGATACTGCACTCCGAGCCTCCTGATAAAGTCCTGGCGCAGATAGACGGTGCGCCAGGAACCCGTGGAGATGTGACCATCTCCTGGCCTGATCGAGCCAGCGAGAGTGTGACCCGGATGTCTTTCTCAAGATTCGTGCTGGACGCCTCAGGTCATGCTCAGCTCGAGGTTTCCGCTGATCAGGTCATTTTCCTTTCACCTGCTAATCGGCTTTCACTGCAACTGTTGCCAATGGGAACTTATGCGACAATCTGGGATGCACCCGACTCGGTGCTTGTGGGCAACAATTTGCCCATCCATGAAATCTTGCGAGGATTGTTCATCTCTCTTCTTTACAGTTTGGCACCTATCCTTGTCATAGTAGCCATCTTGTATTGGGTAGACCGGTATCAGAAGGAGCCGGTTAGGATGCTGGTAGTTGCATTCTTATGGGGTGCCATCCCAGCTCTTGTGATCTCCCTATCGCTGCAGTGGTTCTTAAAGCTTCCGCCCAATGTGCTTGGCCCCAATGCATTGGAGGCAATCCGATTGGGTCTGCTGGCACCCGTGCTGGAAGAGACCCTGAAAGCCGCTGGAGTGCTGTTCATTTACTGGCGCAGGCGCAAGGAGATTAATGATGTTCTGGATGGCATCATCTATGGGGCGATTGTTGGATTTGGTTTTGCCTTCATTTCCAATTTTTCCCGCTATGCTGGCAATTTCATTGCCTTGGGCAATCCCGGGCTCACCTCAGGTTTGATTGCTGAGCGAACTGTAAATGCCCTGGATCATGGGCTATATACTGCCATTTTTGGAGCTGGACTGGGTTTTGCGAGCATGGCAAAGAGTCGTCAGCGGTTCTGGGCATGGGTGATGGCGGCATTGGGGGTGGCGATTGCCACCCATGCTCTGCACAACCTGCTGTCGAACAGCTTGGTGGGGTTGAATGTGTTTACCGTAGTTGTGACCAGCGCTGGTACCCTGGTCTTGTTTGTTGTTGCTGGTTGGTCTTTAGTGAAGCAGCGACGGTTGCTGCGAACGGAACTGCAGGATTTAGTTCATGATAAGCTTTACTATTCTGTCCAGGGTCCGCTGGTGCGAGCCAAGGCTCAATGGGATGCTCTGAGCCGGGAAGGATTTCGCGCCTGGATCAAGGTACGGCGACTGCAGGGTTTGTGTATTAAGCTGGCAAACACACGGCTGCAGGCGCGCTTGTTCCCTGAAAAATATAAAGGGTCAGATGAGGCTAACTCACTCCTGGCTGAGATTAAGCGGATTTTCGATGGCATGCACCCAGCCACGTAGTGAGACGTAAGCTCAATTATTTCCACCAATCGATTCCTGATTTAGTTGAGATACCCTTTCGAGGCATCTTTACTTTTAAAGGTCTGAATTTATCCCGCCAGTATCTTTTCAACTGCGCTCAATTCTTCTTGGCTGAAATCCAGCTTATTCAGTGTCGCCACACTATCTTCTATCTGCGAAACCCTACTGGCACCCACCAATGCCGAGGTGACTGCAGGTTGCCTCAGGACCCATGCCAGTGCCATCTGTGCCATGCTTTGACCGCGTTGTTGCGCTATCCCATTCAAGGCTCGTATTTTGGCTAGATTGTCTTTGGTAATGTCTTCCGGGCTCAGGGCTGTATTGGGTTTGCCTGCTCGTGAATCCTTGGGGATGTCTTTCAGATAGCGGTTGGTGAGCATTCCCTGTTCGAGTGGGGAGAAGACGATGCAGCCGATGCCTTCTTTGGTCAGCACAGCCAATAATCCGTCTTCAACCCAGCGGTCGAATAGACTGTAATTGGGTTGGTGGATCAAGCACGGGGTTCCCAAGGAACGCAGGATGTTGGCTGCTTGGCGGGTAAGGTCAGGTGGGTACATGGAAATACCAGCATACAGCGCCCTGCCGCTGCGTACGATGTAATCCAGCGCCCCCATGGTCTCTTCCAGGGGGGTCTCCGGGTCAGGGCGGTGGTGGTAGAAAATATCCACATACTCCAGCCCCATGCGTTTCAGGCTTTGGTCCAGGCTGGCTACCAGATATTTGCGTGACCCAAAGTCTCCATACGGACCAGGCCACATATCCCACCCGGCTTTGGAGGAGATGACCAGCTCGTCGCGATACGGGACCAGGTCCTTACGGAATATCTGCCCGAAAGTCTCCTCGGCTGAGCCGTATGGCGGACCATAGTTATTCGCCAGGTCAAAGTGGGTGATACCCAGATCAAAAGCTCGGTGGATCATCGCTCGGGAATTTTCAAGTACGTCTACGCCCCCGAAGTTGTGCCACAGGCCCAAGCTTATGGCTGGCAATTTGAGGCCACTGCGACCACAACGGTTATAGCGCATGCTATCATAACGAGTTTCCGATGGGATATTAGTCATATTTTCCTCCTATTTCACTGAAACGTATGTATCCCTCGCTATTATACGCAAAACTGCTGGTGCTACAGGAGATTCATTCTAAAGCTGAAAGCTGACAGTCTGCAGTGTCTTTGCGGATAGTGTCTTCAGGGTTTCAGTATGATTTCACTGCTCATGGCTGACAGCTTCTATTCTGGCGGGGAGGGCGGGATTCCGAGCCCATTCCTGGGCGAGCCCCTGTGGGTGCCAAGCGGCGGACCAAAAGATTTTTTTTAAAACTGAAAGCTGATGGCTAACGGCTAACAGCTTATATATTGGCGGGGAGGGCGGGTCCCCTTCCCGTAATGCTTAACAAGGCAGGAGCCTGGTGGGTTTCCTCCCGGCCGAATGGACGGCGCGTTTTGTCGGCCGGCGCTGGTTAGCGGCACAGAATGGCGAGTCCGGCTAGCAAGCCTGACAGGCAGCTGTGGCCAGGGTGAATGGAATGCAATAAGTACGATTCAACAGATTTTACAGAGATTGACTATGGAGAGATAGACTCCTAGGGTTTATGCTCAGTCATGACCAAACTATGCAGAAGCCACTTTGGCCGCTCGATTATTTCGTAGATGCATTGGCGATTCCAGATGGGAAGGGCGGGATGAGAAATCGCTCGATCTCTGAGCCTCCCATTTCGTTCGGATGGCAGTTGTTGTGGAATAGGATGTATTGTTTGATCCAATATAGATACGATTTCCCTGTCCGGTAAGCTTAATTCCTCAACTGCAGCCTGTTGTAGACCTGATTAAAGAGTCTTTTTTCCGTGGAAGCACGGATTACTTCTCGTTTAACACTCACAGCATTATCGATATATAATGTTCACTAGAACTATACATAGCTAAATATAGCGCAATGTTGCGTTATTTGATCCAGTTGGGCAGCATAGCTTCAGAGGAATAAATTGAAAGATCGCCGAGATATAAAAACTGCTTTGATCACAGGGGCGACGAGTGGTGTTGGAGCTGCTTTTGCAAAACGACTTGCCCATGATGGATACGATTTGATAGTTACTGGTAGAAGAAAGGAAAAGATTAATGCTCTTGCCAATGAGCTTTCAGCGGCATACCATGTAAATGTTGAAGTTATCATTGTTGAGTTATCGGATAATATTGAGTTAGAAGCGTTTGTTGAAAGAATTAATAATCTGCATATAGATATATTGATTAATAATGCTGGCTTTGGAATCAATAGGTACTTCTGCGAAGAGGACCCTAGAATCCAAGAAGAGATGGTGCAGGTACATATTATTTGTCCTATGAGGCTAATTTATGCTGTGTTGCCCAATATGATAAGTAGAGGTAACGGTGTAATCATAAATGTATCATCAGTCGGGGCATTCTTATCGACTCCCAAAAATACAATATATTCGGGAACTAAAGCTTTCCTGAGGGCATTTACCGAGTCATTGCATCTTGAGCTCATGGGAACTGGAGTAAAGGTTCAAGTTCTCTGTCCAGGGCTAGTCCGAACTGATTTTCACGAAAAAATAGGTATAGAAAAGGCGGAGCAGGAGAATAAAGGCTTGGTGAGATGGAAGTCACCGGAAGAAATTGTAGATATTTCGATAAAAGGGTTAGAAAAGAATGAAGTTGTTTGCATACCTGGATGGCCAACCAGAATTCGAATATTTTTGATGAGCATTCTTCCGAGGCGATTTTATTATGGTTTAATCCGCAATTTATTCAGTAAATGATTATCCAATAAGTCTGATGATACAGTAAAGCATACTAATGCCGCCCAACACGGCATGCACCGGACTGGTGGGAATCGCATCGTTTTCAGGTAGGATTCGTGGCTTCAAGTGGCTGAATGTTCTACAGACAGATGATAAAGGCTTTTCTTCTTTAAGCAACCAATATAAATATGGAACCGATGGGGGCAGAAGACTAGGATTTCATCGACTGGCCTGACAATAGCTTGACCTACCATTCACCGGAGTGTACAATGCAAATCAAGAGATACAAAGCGAAAGGCGCAGACACTCTGAACCTTTGCAACCGTTACATCCAGATTGATTGATAGCCTGCGGCAACCTCAAAGTTTTACGCAAGGCGGGGAGGGCGGGATTCGAACCCGCGGCGGACATGGTTCTGGTGTATGGCGGGGAGGGCAGGATTCGAACCTGTCCCCTTGTGGGATGCATCCCCTCCACGGGGACCCGCGGCGGACATGGTTCTGGTGTGTGGCGGGG
>Ga0153916_10000281_pt1 | contig 33047 bp, 26 predicted proteins | sample Opewatmetagenome_FD_109642 | JGI IMG/M metagenome (GOLD analysis project Ga0153916, IMG submission 109642) | Freshwater wetland microbial communities from Ohio, USA - Open water 3 Core 3 Depth 4 metaG | ecosystem: Environmental > Aquatic > Freshwater > Wetlands | place: USA: Ohio, Lake Erie...
GAATTTTTGCTGAAACCATAGGTGTTCCTCCTTATCTTTTCACGGAATCATTTTTAGAGGCTTTTTCTGGATTGGATTCTATCAGTAAATCCAGAATAATTCTGATTGCGACCGGTACTGCTGCAGCCACTGCAGGAGTCAGAATCTCTGAAAACTCGTTCACCTTTTGAGATTCGATGGTTACAACCGATATATCTTCTGGTAAATGAGCACCCAATGACTGACCTACATGCAAGGCTGTTAATAGGGAGGTATCATGTGCAGAACTCATATGCCCAGAGGATGGGTTCGGTAAATCTTCAAGTTTAAAGTAGTTTGTACTCCCAATGGGAACCTGATGGGTAACAATTGCATCAATTATAATTGCCCGGTCGTAATCGATCAGTGCTTCCATTAAACTAATACCACCTATCGCCAGGCATTCGATAGTTACATCTGATGGAATTTGTTTTATTTGCTGTAATTCGTGAGCAATTTGCCACCCTACTCCATCATCTCCTAATATTGGATTCCCCAGGCCGATAACCAATGTTTTCACAAAATTAATTCATATACCAATAGTGAGTGAAGGCTCCAGGAGAGCGCTCCAGAGCCTTCACATTGTATATATCAGCAATATTGTTTCAAAATATCGACTGTTATACTATTTGCATCGCGGATAACTATTTCTAGGGGCATCTGCCCAGGTAATGTGTGGGTTGCACATCCAAAGCATGGGTCATAAGCGCGAAAAGCCATCTCCACCATGTTGAGCAACCCCTCTGAGATCACTCCACCTTTCTTGATCAAGCTTTGAGCCGCCTTCTTGGTGGACATCTGGATTGGGGCATAGTTATTGGTTGTGCCCACGATTAGATTGACCTTAGTGGTAATGCCGCGGTCATCTGTGGTGTAGTGATGGGTGAGTGTGCCGCGTGGTGCTTCCACAATACCCACGCCTTCCGTTGGGGTCGCGGTGGGAATCGTGCGGTAGTTGTCACTCGTGATTTCTGGATCAGTCGCAAGTTCTACCCATCTTTCTGCGGCATAGAGTAATTCGATCAGGCGTGCCCAATGAATTGCCAGTCGTTGGTGAACAGGCTTGCCTCCCATGGTGCTGTAGAATTTCTCATATTCAGCCTGGGCTAATGGAGTCGCCATGCCGTCCGCGGCATTGAGACGGGAGAGGGGTGTTGCCATATAGACTCCAGAATCCTTTCCGTCCACAAATCCTTTCCAACCGACCTTTTTCAGATATGGGAATTTTAGATAGGTCCAGGGCTCGACATGCTCTGCGATCCAATCCGTATATTCATTGGCGGCGTACTTTCCGAGGCGCTTGCCTTCCGGGTCGACTACACTAACCTTACCATCGTAGAAGTTGACTTTATTATTTTCGTCTACCGTACCGATGTAATGGGTGTGGTGTGTGTAGATATCTCCCAGGATCAGATCAACATATTCTTTATTCCCGAGAACAACATCGTTGAATAACTTTATGGTGAATTGGGCAAATTCGATTGCCCAACGGCCCATCTTCTCAATCTCCTGACGCTGCTCCTCAGTGATGCCCTTGGTTAACCCGCCGGGTATGGAAGTGCAGGGATGAACTTTGCGACCGCCGATCATTTCAACGACCGTGTGACCATACTTTCGCATCTGGAGGACCTGCCCGCCAATTTCCAATCCGACCTTGTGGATGACGCCTAATATATTCCGCTCAGCCACTGGGGCTGTAGGACCCATGACAAAGTCGGGACCTGCCAGGGCATAAAAGTGAGTGGTGTGGTCGGTGCAGTAGAAAGCACTATAGAGTAGCTCGCGCAACATCTTGCCAGTACGCGGTGGTTCCACGTGATAGACTGCGTCTACAGCTTTAGCACCAGCCATATGATGGGCTTCGGGGCATACACCGCAGATGCGATTGGTAAGAATTGGGACTTCCTCCACCTGTCTGCCAACGCAGAAGCGCTCGAAACCGCGTAATTCAGGGATTTGGAAGTAGGAGTTGGCGAAATTACCCTCGTCATCGAGGAAGATTTCGATCTTTCCATGGCCTTCCAGCCGGGTAATGGGATCTATCGATATTCTTTGCATGTATTCCTCCTCCGGTTATCCTTTCCACGCGGATTTACTAAAACGTAACAACGAACCAGCCAGATTGAAGCGATAAAATTGTCCAACTGGATCTGGGATGCCTTCGAAAATTCGCTCAATCTCCGCCGGGTCATTGCTATCGATTACGGATGCGACCGCAGTCATCAGGCGAGATCCATAATCTTCTGCGCCTTCTGCAGGTCCATAACAACCAATGCAGGGTGAGCCAGCTTTCGGGCAAAGCGCTGTGCAACCACTACGTGTAGCGGGACCACTACAGAGCACACCCTGTTCCAGGATGCACAGATCTGGATCTATCATGATGTTTTGGATGCGCTCAAATTTCTTGATCTTCTTCTCATTGCGCGTGCGTGGACAATCATCACACACCGTTGAGCCACCTGCCCCGATCACAGATCCGGCGGGAGGAAGCTCAGCCTTGCCTTGAAGTACCTGGATCACCAGATCGATCACAGCCGCGATTTGGTGAGATTCAGGTGGGCAACCGGGCATGTAGTAATCCACGGGTACTACCTGATCCAATGTCCTCACAGCCGGAAACAAGGTTGGAATATGCAACTCGCCTTCGGGCACAGAGTAGCTCGTGTTTGGCCGAATATTTTGGGGGTTATCTGTGGTAGGTGTGGTGAAAGCAGTATCAATGATTTCGTTAATATTGTACAAATTGGCGAGTGCGGGCATACAGCCTTCATTAGCGCAGGAACCGAATGCCACTAATATCTTTGATTTCTGACGCATAAGTTTGGCCATATACTCATTCTCATCATTTCGGATGGCGCCGTTGAAGAGGGTCAACAAGATCGAGCCATCTTCCATCGCTTCGACATCTTTATACTTTGCATCCATCGCCACCGGCCAAAAGACCACCTCGAAATTGGCATCGACATCCAGGATTTTTTCGTGAATGTTGAGAACGGCAATCTCACATCCACCACATGCGGCTGCCCAGTACATCGCGAATTTCGGTTTTCCATTTGTGCTCATGCCGTTACCTCCTTCACGAGCATATGTTCCGGTACAGCGAACATCCTCTCCAGCCCGCCACCACTGGTCGGCCACTGTAATGGTCCGAGCTCTCTGACCTGTTCAACGAATTTATTGACTTCATCGGTGAAGATGGCACCCTCGGCAGCGCTTGCCCAAAGCAGCTTTAGCCGGCCGGGTTCAATGCCAAATTGTGTTAGGGTCTTCTTTAGTATGATGAAACGCCGTAAGGCTTTGTAATTCTGCTCCACATAGTGACAGTCACCTGGATGGCAACCAGTAATCATGACCCCATCTGCACCCCCGGCAAATGCTTTAAGCACAAAGGTGGGGTCAAGGCGTCCGGAGCACATCAAGCGGATTAAGCGGATATTGGGTGCGTACTTCATCCTAGCTGTGCCTGCCATATCTGCGGCGCGGTAACTACACCAATTACAGGTGAAACCGATAATCACAGGTTCAAATTGATCGCTCATTATGTTCTCCTTTTATGACGGCACAGGCTCTGGCTCAAGCTGTTTGACGTTGAGCAATAAGAGTCCCTCAAGCTGAGCCAGGATCTGCTCATTGCTAAAGACGGTGCCACTTATTGCGCCAGCCGGACACGCTGCTACGCAGGTCCCACAGCCCTGGCATAATGCCGGATTCACTTCTGACACCATTTTATCTTCATGGAAGAGGATGGCGTTGAATGGACACAGATTGTTGCAGATGCGGCATCCTGAGCATTTATCCTGATTGATCGTGGCACGGATGGGCTCCATCGCTACTTCTTTTTGCTGGATCTTGCCAAGTGCACGCGCTGCAGCAGCCGCGCCTTGGGCTACGCTGGCTGGAATATCTTTCGGTCCTTGCACCACACCGGCAATATATACTCCTTCAGTCATCGTCGCCACCGGATCTAATTTCGGATGGCGTTCGATATACCACCCATCTGCACTACACGATATACCAAACAGCCGTGCCACATCTTTGGCATCATGACGTGGTTCCAAACCTGCCGATAGAATTACCATATCCACAGGGATTCGTCGCTGCTTACCGATCAAGGTATCTTCAACCTGGACGATCAATTTTCCTTCTTCCTCAGGTACTCGGGCTGCATTGGTTACTTCGGCTACTTTACCCCGTATAAAATGAGTGCCTTCTTCCAGTAGTCGCTGATAGAATTCTTCATACCCCTTGGCGGGTGTACGGATATCGATGTAGCAGTTATAAACTTCTGCGCCGGTACGTTCATGGACAAGATGGGCGAATTTGAGACTCTGCATACAGCAGATACTTGAGCAGTAGCTGTTGTAATTTTTGTCACGACTTCCCACACAATGAACGATCGCGACCGAAGTAGGAGTGGTAACTGCATCGCGTAGAACCATTTTTCCGCCAGTCGGACCGGATGCGTTGGAGAGGCGCTCGAACTCGAGGCTGGTAAATACATTTGCCAGTCGCCCATAACCATATTGGGGCATACGGCGAACATCGAATAAATCATAGCCTGTAGCCAGGATGATCTGCCCAACATCCACTTGGATGTACTCGTCTTGTTGGGTGAAGTCAATGGCTCCCGTGGGGCAGAATTTTTCACAAGCTTTGCAGGTGCCCCTCAGGAAATAGGTGCAGTTCGCCTTATCTAGAACAGGAAAATTGGGAACCGCCTGAGGGAAGGGGGTGTAAATCGCTTTACGTTTTCCCAAGCCTGCTTCGAAGACATCGTCGATAACTTTCTTGGGGCATTTCTCCTGGCAAATCCCACATCCTGTACAGAGATCGGTATTAACATAGCGTGGCTTCTGGTGGATGGTGGCCTGAAAATTACCCACGTAGCCATCCACATTTGTTACTTCTGCCCAGGTGAGCAAAGTGATATTTTTATGGTTACCAACATCTACCATTTTCGGGGTTAGAATGCATGCTGAGCAGTCAAGCGTGGGGAAGGTTTTATCAAACTGAGCCATATGCCCACCGATTGACGGTTCCCGCTCGACCATGTACACATGGTAACCAGCATCAGCAATTTCAAGCGCAGCCTGAATACCTGCGATACCTCCTCCTACAACCAAAGTAGCAGGATTAATTGGTACGCGCAGGGGTTCGAGGGGTTCATCCCAGATAACACGTTCTACCCCTCCAGACACGATGGCTTTTGATTTTTCAGTAGCGACAGCTTTGTCGGTGTGAACCCACGAAACCTGTTCGCGTATAGAGACTAATTCACACAAGTAGGGATTAAGACCAGCATTTTTGCAGGCATTACGAAATGTCCTCTCATGCAGGTGCGGAGAACATGCTGCGACCACTACACGTGTCAAGCCAAGTTCTTTGATATCTTTCTCGATTAATTCTTGACCAAGGCTTGAACACATGAATTTGTAATCGCGTGCAATCACTACACCGCGATGTTGAAGTTTTTCTGCTGCCCACTTGGCTACACCTTCTACATCCACAATGCCGGCGATATTCGTACCACAATGACAGACATAAACTCCTATTTTTTCAGTCATAATGTTTTCTCCTTCGGGCACTGCAGGATATTTAGTACAGAAATGAAAGTCGCTAATTTTATATCTCGACTCATTGTGTTATTACCTCCTCCTGACTTTGAATATTCTTTATAGCATCAATCGCTTTCTTTGGGCTTAGAAATTCCTTTCCAAACCCCAGTTTCTTCGGGGGAATTCCCATCGATAACCCAATAAGCTGGGTGAAATACACTACAGGAATTGAGAAATGTGTACCGAATTCTTGATTAACTTGTTGTTGATAACATTCCAGATTTACTTGACACAAAGGACATGCTGTCGCGATTACATCTGCTTGTGCACGTTGTGCACTATAGAGTAGATTGTAGATCATGGAATATGCCGCTGGTCGGCTTGATATTAATAATGAACCTCCACAGCAGGTTAACTTTAACGGAAAATCCACGGGTGTAGCTCCAATCGCTGACAGTAAATCCTCAAAGAATTGGGGCTGCTCAACATCTTCATGGTCTTTTTTCGGGCGTAAGATTTGACACCCATAATATGCTGCGACCCGCAAACCACTTAGTGGATAGATGACTCTGCTTTTGATCTCTTCGGGACCGATATCGTTTGAAAATACTTCGATGAGATGTTTTACAGCTACATTTCCTGAGTAGGTTAAATTGTCCTCTTGTAAAGCCTCATTAATATGCTCTGCAAGATCTGGATCCTCGCGTAGATGGACATTCGTGAAATACATATTTTTATAACAAGCGCTACATGGGGCGACAACAACAGAACCTTCTTTTTCTGCCATTGCCAGGTTTCGTGCACTCAGAGTATACGCTAATAGCTCATCGACATGAAAATAAGCCGTAGCTCCGCAGCAATTCCAATCCTCTAACTCTTTAAGCTTAATTCCAAGCTTTTGAGTAGTCTCAAGTGCAGATAGGTGGTAGCTGAGAGCTATTTTCTCAAGAGAGCAGCCGGGAAAATATAAATATTCTTTCATTCAATCCCTCCTATGGGAATGATATGTGCAATCATCCGCCTGAAATTCTCAAGTCGTTTTATTCGTGGAGGTAGAATGGGAATTCTCCCTTTTAGCATCAGGTTCGTGGCGTTTAAAGCTTCACTAAAAAATTCGCGAATGCCATAGCTAAAAATGTAGGTTGGAGCCAAAAGAGGTTCGTAAGATCGCCCACTTCTCACTATCGTTTTAACAAAAGTTTCAGAGAAGGTCGGTCCGATCAGTCCTTCTTTATATTGATTTTTCCACATGGTGTATCGTTTCAAGGCGTACATCGCTTCGGCGATATCAATTCCACTTGGACATCTCACCGTACATTGGTAACATGAGGCACAATACCAGAAGGTGTTGGTCTTTAGTACATCGTCTTTTAGACCTGCATTAATCATCGCAATGATGCGTCGAGGTGTTTGATCCATGTATTTCGCTACCGGGCAGGATCCTGAGCAGGTTCCGCATTGGATACAGGTCTCAAGTGGATTTCCTTCTGCAGCATGCAGAAGATTGGCAACTTCATTACTGAAAGTTGGTTTTGTTGCCATAAAATTCCTTTCTATTCTGCTTTGGTTTTTCTTGCTTCGGCTGTTTTGATGAGTGTGCTTACCTTCTCAAGTAGCAGTGTTGGCTCTACTGGTTTTTCAACCAACTCATCGACTGCGACAAAGCGAGGATGCACTGGCTCTCCAGGGAAGAGAAATGCCATCTGTTCTCGGATACCGGTTATGATCAAAACTGGCATCTCCCTAAGTTTGGCATCTTTTCTTAGCTTACGGGCAATCATGATCCCTTCCGCGCCACGACCCATCATAATATCTAGTAATAACAGATCGTAAATTTTGGATTGTAGAGCTTGCAATCCGGTTTTGGGGTTATATGCGACATCCACACTATAATTCGCAGCATCAAGAATGGACTTGATTCCCTCGACGAAATCGGGATCATCGTCAATAATCAAAAGCTTTTTTTGTTGATCCATGAATAGTCTCCTTTCAATAATTCAGCATAAAACCAGTCATGTACTACGACTTGCCTTATGACTATCCTTTCTTCTTCAGAGCGGGTACACTGATATAAAAGGTGGTACCTTCACCTTGCTTACTTTCCACAGAGATTGTTCCTTTGTGTGCCTCGATAATGCGTCGACTGATCGTCAGCCCCAGTCCATGACTATCTTCAATTTCCATTCCAGATTTTCCTCTGAAAAAATCCACCAAAACATAGGGAAGTTCTTCTTTCGGTATACCAACACCAGTATCTGATATGGTGATCAATATGTGTTCATCAACCTGCTTAGCTTTAATTGAGATTTTGCCGCCTGGATATGAATATTTAATTCCATTTCCAATGATATTTACCAAGGCTTCTTCGAAACTCACCTCCTCTCCTTCGATTGGGTCCATTGACTCATCAATCGAAGTGATGATTTGTATGTCTTTCCGTATTGCCTGAGGCTCAATAATCTCAATAGACTTGGATATTACCGTGGGTAATAAGATTGGTGAAAAATTTTCATTGATCTTAGCGATATCAATGGACATCACTCTAAGCCATGAATTTATTAGTTTTATTAAATCCTCAATGCGAGATTTCATTCGCTCAAATCGAGATTGCTGGTTTTCGTTTAAAACTCCCGATAATTCTGCACTTAAGGCAAACAAGTTTTGTTGGATTGCACCCAGAGGCGATTTCAATTCATGTGAAACAATCGCAGCAAAATTCTCCCTTAGCAATTCCTTTTCTTTACGCAAGGCAATTGTCTCTAACATCAACCTTCTTCTCTCAAGTCCACGCTTGGTAATTAATCGGAATTCGTCAGGAGTAAATGGTTTTGGAAGAAAGTCATAGGCGCCTTTTTTCATTGCTTCAACAGCTGAGGTCACTGTTGCATATCCTGTTATGACGATAGACACGATGGTAGGATTTGATTCTGTTATTTTTTCAAGCACTTCAATACCCGTGATGCCAGGCATTTTTAGATCTATACACACAAGGTCTGGTTGTAACTCTTGGACCAACTTCAATCCCAAAGTTCCGTCTTCGGCTGTCCTGACAATATAATCACTTCCCTCTAATATCTGGGTGCAGGAGTCCAAGACGACTTCCTCATCATCAATGATAATGATCTTGGGTCTATAATCCATCTTTAACACCGGATTGTGTCAAGGTTATTGGTAATCTAATGATAAAAGTCGTTCCTTTTCCAGCCTCACTTTCGACTAAAATAGTTCCTCCATGTTCTTTAATAATCCCATAACTGATCGCTAGTCCCAAACCCACACCATGACCTGTTTCTTTGGTCGTAAAGAATGGGTCAAATATTTTTTCCAGGTTTTCCTCGGGAATACCCATTCCAGTATCTGTAATAACAATTTCTATGCATCCTCTGACCGGATCGCGTCTGGTGGACATAGTCAATCGACCATTGCCATTCATCGCTTCGGCTGCGTTAACGATCATGTTGATAAATACCCTTTGGACTTGTGAAGGATCAATTACAACCGATGGTAGGGCATTTTCAAAATTGGTGATAATCTGCACATTCTGCATCAAGGCCTGGTTTTCCAGAAAAGAAAGTGATTCTTGTAGAAGGCTATTTATATTGCAAAGTGTCTTATCTGGCTTCCTTTGCCTGGAAAAGTCCAATAACCCACGGATGATGTCCCTGCTGCGGTTAGCTTGGACAACAATCTTTTGGAGGGTTTGTTTGGTTGGATCGTCGATGGAATTTCTTTCTAAAAGCAAATGAGAGTAAGTGACAATTCCTTGAAGAGGATTATTCAATTCATGTGCTACATTAGCAGCTAGCTGTCCGATCAGTGCTAACCTTTCAGACTCCATGAATTTCTTTCGAGTAAATTCCTTTAACTGCTCATCACGTTCGCGGAGTGCGTGAGCCATGGCGTTATAAGCGTCAGCAAGTGATCCAATTTCATCGTTTGAAGTTTTCTCGACCTTAGCCCCAAGATTTCCATTTGCTAATTCCTTGGAGGCAATAACAAGCTTATGGACTGGAACTGAAATGCTACGCGAGAGTAAGTAAGATAAACCTATTGAAAAAAGCACACCAAATATGGAGATGATCAAAAATGCTAATACGGCTTGGTTTCGGATATCGACATATTTTTGTTCCAGGATGCCCACATAGAGGATTCCAATTACTATTCCACTGATATCCCTGATGGGTTCATAGGCGGTGATGTACCAATTATTAACCACATATGCTCGACCGATCCAGGGTTCCCCTTGTACAACAACCTGGTTGTATACATCTTCCGCGACGCGTGTTCCGATAGCTCTCGATCCATCAGTATTCAATACATTGGTGGATATCCTGACATCGTCCTGAAAAATTGTTGCTGTTCCTATATCTTTACCTTTATATACGACATTTTGGAAGACCGTTTGCTTAACCTTATCTACCAGATTAAAATTCCGATTTAGAAGTAGCCCTCCATATAATATCCCGATTAGATTTTGTGAGAAATCAAATACCGGAGAGGCTGACACAATCACCATTCCCGATGTTTCTTCTGTTTTGGTCGAAGGTCTTGCCATCGGGGTGTCAATGACATAAAAGTGAGCTTTTTCCACAAGGGCAGTGGATTCTGAGTGTAGTTCTTCAACCGATAGTATCGTTGTAGTCGTGACCGTATCTTTTGTTTTCATGACGGAGTTTACCACTTCGTCTTGAGCGAGGTTATCTCCTAGGTTATAAGGGGAATTGGTTCGCAAGATTACATTACCAAATTCATCGGTGAGGGTTAAGAAATCCAGCAGTTCAGTTTGCCTGACATTGATCAAATCATCAATGATATTCGTGGTAATTCCAGAAAGAAGCGCATCCTGGATAATTGGTCGACGGGCATTTAATCTGACTACATCATTAATATGGCGAGCCTCACCAGAGTAAATTTCTCGGGCTGCATTCAGGTCATTGCGTATCCTATCCTGTGCTTCTGCCAAAATTCGGTTGGCCATCAACCTTATTCCTGCAATCGTAAAAATTGCATTGGTGACAATACTGATCAGCAAAAAGCTAAGGATAAGCTTATGGGCTATTGGTATCGTAAAGCTTCGAAAAAATGCTGATATTTTTTTTTGCCCTTTACCCTTATCTATAATTGCCATACTATAACGCTTCGTCCACCAGTTCGATTAAATCTTTGACAACAATACGATCTTCCTTGCCAGTAGTTTTAACTGCATCACGGTACATCGTAATATCCTTGGGGCAGGCAACAACAAATACCTGAACCCCGGCCAATTTCACGGCTTCGTGAATTCGTGCTTCACTGGGTCGTTCCTTTATTTTCCCTTCTTCCATCCAGATACGCCCACCACCAGCGCCGCAACAAAAAGAGTGGGTGCGATTACGTGGCATCTCTATCAATTCACATCCTGTGGCAGCAATTACGCGACGTGGTGCGTCAAATACATCATTATACCGACCCAGATAACAGGGATCATGATAAGTGACTTTATATCCCAATTTCTTCGAGAACTTGAGTCTCCCAGAAGTAACTAATTGGTTTAGTAATTCGCTATAATGAAGGATTGAATGTTTACTATTGCCGGTATATTCGTTCTTTAATGTATTGTAGGAATGTGGATCAGTGGTGATAATGGTCTGGAACATACTTTTACTCAAAACAGCCAGGTTTTTCTCGGCCAACATCTCGAATAAACCTTCTTCACCCACTCGACGCACATCATTACCGGCATTTCGTTCCCCTTCATACAATATTCCAAAATCCAAACCTATTTTCTGAAGCACATTGGCTGTTTTCTGTGTAATTTCTAGCAGACTTGCACTGTATGACGCATAATCGCCAACAAACCAGCAGTATTCAACAGCTTCTTTCCGAGCATCCTTTATTTTGGGTAGCATCGGTTGGGTCCATTTGGCGCGCATGCGGTCCGACTGACCGAATGAGTTTCCATAACGACCCAGATTAGCAAGCGCATCCTGAAGCATGCCATCCATCTGCCCTTCGATGACCAAATGGCGGCGCATATCCACAATAGTATCCACGTGCTCAATGAGTACTGGACACTCCTGAACACATGCTCCACAAGTTGTGCACGACCACAATATTTCTTGTGGGATTTCATCTCCGACTAATTGTTTTAGCTTTCCATCTTGTACGCTGGTTTTACTATCTGTAAGTATAGGACCGTCTCGATGTAATGCCTGACGGATACTCAGAATAAATTGTTTGGGACTTAATGGCGTACCCGCCGCATGGGCTGGACAGGCATCTTGGCAGCGCCCACATTCGGTACAAGCGTCTCCATCCAGCAGTTGTTTCCATGTCAGGTCTTGTAGAGATTTGACATAAATTGGCTCATTTTGAGCCGTCTGAGCGACAGGTTTGAGTTGCCCTACAGGGCGGTCCAATTGGGAGAAAAAGGCATTTAGCGGACCAGTCAAAGTATGCCATAAAGTACCGGTCGGCAAGGTGGCTACAGTAATCGCTGCTAATAGAAGGTGAAATCCCCAAACCGCAATATGCCAATTTGTCAGTGTTTGCTCGGATACTCCGCTGGCAATCCATGTTTGGGCGAGCAACCAACCAACAGGTGACCATAATGCCCAAGCTGGTTGTTCAATTGCCAGTCGCAATGATTCGACAGTTAATCCTGCTAATACGATTACAGTTATTAAGATCAGCGATATAGTGAACCTGGACTGTATCGTTAGGCGGGGTGGCTTTTGGATAAAACGCCGGTAGGCAGCAAGTACAGCACCGAAGAGGAAGAAAACAGTGAAAATATCCAGAACAAATTTGTAGATCAGGTATGGATTTCCTTCCAAGAATTTGATAAAGTGTGAGTCGATGGTTGCCAGAGCAGTCCCTAAGAAGAAGACAAAGAAACCCCATGCCAGACCAATATGCATGACACCTGGATATCGTTGATTTAATATTCGTGTTTGGACTATTGCATAAGTAATAAGGCGTTCGATGCGTAGGTGTAACTTATTCCAACGAACTTCACTTCGTCCGATTCGCCACCATAAGCTGCCTTGTTGATAAAAACGAATGAGCAGAATAATGGCAGCCAGGAACATTAAGGAGTAGACGATTAAATCCGGTCTCCAATTTAGAGGAATTCCCCAATAATCAGTTCTCTCTGGCATAGGATTTGTGCCTTCTCCTTTCTTTGATCTATCTCAACCTTTGATATTCCTGATCTGCTCGGTCAGTGCTGGAACGAGATCGAAGAGGTCAGCAGTGGTGCCATATTTTGCGATATTAAAAATTGGAGCGGCCGGGTCTGTGTTTATTGCAATAATGACACCACTACCGGTAATAGCTTCTACGTGTTCTGGTGCTCCGCTAATTCCAAGAGCTAAATAAACTTTAGGCTTAACCGTAGAACCAGACTTACCTACTAAGCGACTGGTTGGCAACCAACCCTGATCTACTACTGGTCGGGACGCACAAACAACACCCCCAATTGCCTGGGCTAGTTCTTCTGCTAGAGAAATATTATCCTGGTTCTGAATTCCGCGTCCAACGGCGATCAATAAAGGTTCTTTTGAAATATCCACATCACTGGTTTCCGGTTCTATATATTGATTCAACATTATTCGTAAACCATCGAGTATTTGCACAGGGATAGATGTTATGGGGGGCAATTGTGTGCTTTGTCCAAGCTCGGGTTTATAACCACCGGGTACCATGGTAATTAATGTTGTTATCTCAGGGAGTATGCATTCAGCCATGATCTTGCCACCACAGATTTGGCTGATTAATTTACTACCCGCCTCAATAGTTCGGACGGAGCTAACCAGGGGAAGTCCAAGCTGTGCAGAAATACCGCCTACAATATCCATACCAATGGTTGTCTGCCCAAAAAAGACAGCTCGTGGTTTATACTCATCAATAATTTTAACAAGGGTTTTTTGATAAGCCTCAGGGTTGAAGTCGATTAGGGAGGAGTGATCCGCATAAAGAACCTGATCAGATTTCAGATTGCCTGCCAGCTCTTGATCATTGTGACCCAATAGTATAGCCACGACTTTTCCACTCGAACTATGAGCAAGATCATGTGCGGCAGCTAACATGATATACGAGATATCTGATACTTTTCCACGCAGATGTTCTATGGCGACGAAAATATCTTGGTTCATCAAATATCTCCTCTTATAACACACCTAATTCTTTAAAAATGGTAACGAGCTGATGGGCAGCATCGTCTGCATTCTCAGGGAGCATTGTCGCTCGTCCGGTGGCTTCTGGTTGGAACATCCTATTAACCACTGGCGCTCCAGTAGAATCCAGCGTGGGTAAATCGAGTTCTTCTATGCTTATCGTCTTCATCATCTGTCGAACCTTACTAATTGCTACGTAGCGGGGAGGATGTTCGGCTGCTTGGATACCAAGTAATATAGGTATTGACGCTTGCATTTCACCAATCAATCCCCCGGGATATTCTTTGCGTACGACAACCGTTTCACCACTAACATTCACACCAGATACATATCCGATAAAAGGCATTCCTAAGAATTCTGCCAACTGTGGTCCAATGGTCCCATCAAGATCATTGTGAGCCTGTACACCAGTCAAAATAAGATCAGGTTTCAGATCTCTCAGTAATATTGCCATTGCACGTGCCAAAGCGTGATTATTTATGCCACTTTCGAGATCGCCATTAAGTTTGATCAATCTATCTGCGCCTTTTGCGGCTGCTGTAAATAGAAGGTCATCCACTCCTTCAACATTCGTTGAAATAACTGTCACATGGGCACCTGTTTTTTCTTTTAACAGAATAGCTTGTTCAATGGCATGGTCATCAAACTCATTGATGATCATACGAAGCCAAGCAGTGTCTAAAGCGGTGCCGCTTGCGTCAATCGAAAGTTCTTCGACAAGATCAGGTACTAGTTTAACCGGAACGATGATATTCATGGGTGTCTTTCTCCTATGTTAACCTAGAGCCTCAGCAAGTAGCTCAACGATATCTTTAACCACTAATTGCCCTGCTTGCTGTGTCATTTTTATAGCGTCTTCAAAACGCGGTGGCTCATAGGGGCAGGCTACTGCCAAAATATTCGCACCACTATCTACTGCCTCATGAACGCGCCATTCGGATAAACGAGCATGCGCCTTCTCCCACTGGAAGCCGTCTAACCACATTCCACCTCCACCACCACCACAACACAAACTGCTGGTATGGTTGTGTGACATTTCCATCAGCTTTACTCCTGGGATGGACTCCAGTAATATACGCGGCTCATCAAATATTCCATTTACACGCCCAAGATAACATGGATCATGATAAGTAACTACAGCTGATACTTCCTGTTTAAGCAATGGTTTAAGTTGATCGATACGTTCTGCCAAGAATTGGGTGTAGTGTTGAACTGGATAAGAAATACCGAGTGCTGGATATTCATTCTTCAAGGCGTTATAAGCATGAGGGTCAGATGTAATAATTGTTTCAAACGGATACTTGCTGAAGATCTTGCCATTTTTCTCGGCAAGCATTTCAAATAATCCTCGCTCACCAGCCAGGCGTTGGGTATCACCATCAGTATTTTCCTCGGGTCCAAGGATACCGAAGTTTACCCCGAGTTTATTTAGAACCTTCGCTAACGATTTTGCGACTAATTGAACACGGGGATGATACGATGGATAATCACCAACAAACCACAAAACATCAACAGGGCGTCTATCTCGTCCGAGAATAGTAATCTGAGGTTGAATGCCCATGGTCCAATCAGCTCGTTTGCGAGGTGATTCGCCCATCGGATTGCCATAACGTTGAGAGTTTTCCAACGCACTTTGTAATTCAGAAGGAACATTGCCAGCCAATAGCAATTCTTCTTTAGTGCGTGTCATCAACCCAGCGGTGATCGGGATTTTTGACGGGCAGATCTGTGCGCAAGCATAGCAGGATACACACATCCAGACTGTATCGGATTCCATCACAAGATCGAACTCATCAGCGCGTAAACCTGCAATCATCCTACCTGGTGGGTAATCCATCAGATAACCAAACGGACATACGCCACTGCAAGAGCCACATTGTAAGCACGTTCGGAACCGTTCTCCATTTTCTACTTTATATAGACTTGCAAAAAACGCCTCACTGAAGGATGGGTCATGGGAGATCGCCGTTGTTACCATCAATTCACCTCCGGTCCATATATTAAGAAGATTGGATCAATTGTTTCTATGTTAAATTTCCGTTATAAACCCATATTATTTAATAAAATACATAACCGGTCGTTATGATTGATTTTCACAGGATAAAAGGTTTACCAATAGTTTTAACACACTAAATAATAGGGTGAATAACCTATAGCACATACTTCAAAAAAGGTGATTAATATATTATCGGATAGTAAAGTCAACTTCACTAGTGGATAATAACATGCATATATAGTGATAATAATCACAGCCAAGCACTGTGTTAGGAGCATAAGTATTTATTAAGGGCGTAGGTTTTTATCTAGATTCATAGGCTTACGCGGTACAATATGCCAATCTTAGGACGGGAGGATAGTATGAAAATATCCAACGATTTAGAAAATCGAGCGATAAATACCATTCGTTTTCTGGCTGCTGATGCTGTACAAAAAGCGAATTCAGGTCACCCTGGTCTGCCAATGGGTGCCGCTGCGATGGCTTTCACCTTATGGACACGGCATCTTCACTTCAACCCTCGTAATCCCAAGTGGCCTGGGAGGGATCGTTTTGTCTTATCAGGTGGACATGGTTCTGCCCTCCTTTATGCATTGCTATATTTGACTGGTTATGACCTCCCGTTGGAGCAAATAATGAATTTTCGCCAGTGGGGCAGCCAGACTCCAGGCCACCCTGAATATAGCTTGACCCCTGGGGTTGAGGTGACTACTGGTCCACTTGGGCAGGGTTTTGCTAATGGGGTGGGTATGGCAATTGCCGAGGTTCACCTAGCAGCTGAATTTAATCGCGCTGGGTTTGAGGTGGTTAATCACTACATCTATGGAATTGTCACCGATGGTGACTTGATGGAAGGAGTTTCCTCCGAAGCAGCTTCCATTGCAGGTCATCTCGGATTGGGGAAAATCATCTACCTTTATGACGATAATCATATCTCTATTGACGGCAGCACAGAACTAGCCTTTACAGAAGATCGAACTGCCCGATTCAAAGCCTATGGTTGGCATGTGCAGAAAGTGCCGGACGGAAATGATACCGCTGCCGTAAATTTAGCTATTGCTCGAGCCAAAAGAGATCCACGGCCTTCACTGATCGCTTGTCGAACACATATTGGTTATGGACTACCCACGCGGCAGGATACTGCCAAAGCCCATGGTGAGGCACCTGGTCAGGAAGAGTTGGAAGGAGCCAAGAGGAAGCTAGGCTGGCCTCTAGAGCCAAGATTTTTCGTTCCAGAGGATGTGCTCGCATTATTTAGGAAGGCGATCAAACGAGGGGAAAAAGCTGAGACTTTATGGCGTAACCAGCTTAAAGCATATCTGGCTGAATATCCTGAATTGGATACTGATCTGGAAAGACGCCTGATGGGTGAATTGCCAGAGAATTGGGGTGCCGATCTACCAATCTTTCCAGCTGATCCGAAAGGAATGGCAACCAGAGCAGCCTCTGGTAAGGTGATCAATGCCCTTGCACCCCGAGTGCCGGAATTAATCGGTGGTTCTGCAGACCTGACGCCTTCCAATGATACCTGGATTAAAGATAGTCCAGATTTTCAAAAACAAACGCCTGAAGGTCGGAATTTCCATTTTGGCGTACGCGAGCATGGAATGGGGGGAATTATCAATGGGATGTCCGTCCATGGTGGAGTTATACCCTACGGTGGTACATTCCTGATCTTTTCAGATTACATGCGTCCAGCGGTAAGGCTCTCCGCTTTATCTCATTATCCCAGTATCTGGGTGTACACACATGATAGTATTGGGTTAGGTGAGGATGGACCAACCCATCAACCTATCGAGCATCTGGCAGCCCTGAGAGCGATCCCGAACCTGGTGGTCATCCGTCCTGCAGATGCCAATGAAGTGACCGAAGCATGGAAAGTTGCCATGTCCCGCAGGCATGGTCCAACTGCATTGATATTTACCCGCCAGGCGATTCCTGTCTTTGATCGTTCTATATATGCACCTTCGGACGGATTACGCAGAGGCGCGTATGTGCTGGCCGATATTGGTGATTCTACTCCTGAACTTATTCTGATGGCTTCAGGATCGGAAGTGTGCTTGATCACCGAGGCAGGAGCGCGTTTAGCCAGTGAGGGTGTGAATGTACGCCTCGTCTCATTCCCTAGCTGGGAGTTATTCGAAGCTCAGGATGAGGCATATCGGAATCAGGTACTCCTCCCAAAAATAAAAAACCGCCTATCGGTAGAAGCGGCCGTATCACAGGGTTGGGGACGTTGGGTGGGTGATAGAGGAGATACCGTCTCGGTCGAGAAATTCGGTGCATCTGCACCGTATAAAATCATATTTGAGAACTATGGTCTGACGGTTGATAACGTAATCCTTAGAGCGCAACAGCTCATGAAGAAGAATAAAAGATAGGCAGATAACCTGATATCCATGTAAATGATTAAATAATTCATTATTTGGAGAATATTATGCAAATCGCTCTCGCTTGTGACCACGGTGGTTTCCCGTTGAAAATTATTATCAAAAAATGTGTTTTGGCTTCTGGTTATTCTGTGATCGACCTTGGAACGGATAGTACTGCCAGTGTGGATTATCCTGATTTCGCGGAGAAATTAGGTACAGCGATTACGAAGGGTGATGCTGAGCGAGGGATCCTGATTTGCGGTTCAGGGGTTGGGGCAAGCATCGCAGCTAATAAAATCAGAGGAGTATATGCTGCGGTCTGCCACGATACCTACTCTGCACATCAAGGGGTCGAGCACGATAATATGAATGTACTATGCCTTGGGGCACGCATTATCGGGCCTGAGCTGGCAAAGGAATTGGTTGAGGCTTTCCTTAATGCGAGATTTTCAAATGAAGAACGTCATGTTCGTCGGGTAAACAAAGTTTATAAGATAGAAAAAGCTGGATTATAGAGATATAGGAGGCAAAATGTCTTCCAGATTTTCAAAATTAACTGACTTGGGTCAGTCCCTTTGGTACGATTATATGGAACGCCGCATCCTGGAAAATGGTGAATTAGCGGGGTTGATAAATCAAGGTGATATAAGGGGATTAACATCCAATCCGAGCATATTTAATCATGCGATTGCGAAATCGAAAGATTATGACTCTGCATTGATCCCCATGTCTTGGGCAGGTTACACCGATAAAATGATCCTGGAACAATTAATGATTGAGGATATCGAGAGGGTTGCAGATTTATTAAGACCTTTGTTCGACAAGACGCATGGTGGGGATGGGTTTGTAAGTCTGGAGGTCAGACCTGACCTGGCGTATGATACTGAAAAAACCATCGCGGAGGCCCAACGTTTATGGAGTTTTGTCCATCGACCGAATGTGATGATCAAGATTCCTGCCACAGAGCCTGGATTACCCGCAATACGCCGGTCTATCGCTGCAGGCATCAATATCAATATTACTTTGACATTCTCTATCGACCGTTATAAAGATGTTATGGAAGCCTATCTGTCGGGCTTAGAAGACCGCATTAAAGCTGGGCAACCAATCGACACCATTAATTCGGTAGCATCTTTCTTTGTCTCACGGATCGATACCAAAGTGGATAAATATCTCGAACCGATCATCCAATCATCCGGTCGTAATGCCCAAATCGCCAGGTTGTTATTGGGGAAAATTGCCATCGCCAATGCTCGTCTGGCATATCATGAGTTTCGGAAAGTTATCGAGAGTGATCGTTTTCGCAAATTACTAGCTAAAGGGGCAAGATTGCAACGTCCCTTATGGGCTTCCACCAGCACGAAAAACCCCGCCTATCCTGACACGATGTACGTGGATGAATTGATCGGTGATCATACCGTCAATACTGTTCCACCGCAAACTCTAGAAGCTTTTCGGGACCATGGGAAGGTTCAACTGACCATCGAAAAGGACCTCGATGAAGCGATGAAAGCATTTGCTGATCTTGAATCAGTGGATATATCGATGCAGAAGGTGACGCAAGAGCTAGAAGAAGAGGGGGTGAAAGCATTTTCTGAGGCTTACGACTCATTGCTTGCCACCGTGAAATTAAGGCGCGAAGATGCATTGGTCGAGCTGGGCTCATTGTCAAAATCTGTTTCCATGCGGGTGACCCAATTACAATCCGGTGATTTTCTAAAGCGTTTCTATTCAAAGGACGCCTCCCTTTGGACCAATGATCCAAAGGCCAAAGAAGAGGTGCGTATACGGATGGGTTGGCTTACATCACCTAATTCCAGCGTGGCGTTACTGCCTGAATTAACAAAATTTAACTCCCAAGTACAAGCTGCTGGCTATACTCATGCCCTGCTTTTGGGCATGGGTGGATCTTCATTAGCTGCAGAGGTATTGAGCAAGATTTTTCTTGATGAAGCCTCCGGGTTAAAACTAACTATCCTGGATTCCACCGACCCGGCTCAGGTGTTGTCTGCGGCTCGAAAAAATCCAGTTGCAAGCACATTGTATATCGTCTCCAGTAAGTCTGGTGTGACTGCTGAAGTCAAAGCTCTGTACGATTATTTTTGGAAGCGAGCTCATCGATCTGTAGGGGATAAAGCTCCGGAGCATTTTATTGCTATTACAGATCCGGGTACCCCCTTGGAAAAGATGGCATTTGAACGGAGATTCCGCAAGATCATCTTGGCAGACCCTAATGTTGGTGGGAGGTATTCAGCTCTCACAGCTTTTGGACTGGTTCCAGCAGCTTTGATGGGTATTGATGTGTCGCAATTACTAAGCTGTGCATCTTGGATGGTATCGGAGTGTAGTACCAGCCAGCCCTATGGACGAAATCCAGGTTTTGTCTTAGGTACGATACTTGGTGAGGCTGCTACGCACGGTAGAGATAAATTAACGATCATTGCTGATCCAGAACTATTGCCATTCGGGGCGTGGTTAGAACAACTTGTCGCTGAGAGTAGTGGTAAGCAAGGGAAAGGGATCCTTCCGGTTGATGGTGAGATTCCGGCAAAACCCGACTTGTATGGAAACGACCGGTTATTTATTTATTTGCGACGAACAGGAAAGTACGATACAAGGGTAAAACTGCTTCGTAAAGCCGGGCATCCCGTGCTGAACCAGGATCTTCTGGATAATTATGCATTGGGATCTGAGTTTTATAAATGGGAATTTGCCATAGCTACTGCTTGCTCAATATTAGGGGTAGACGCATTTGACCAGCCAGATGTACAGGATAGTAAGAATCGTACAGTTGCTAAAATATCCTATTATATAGAACATAATAGATTTAATGAAAACAAACCTATTGTGGATGATCATGGAATTTCCATATTCGGTAATAATACATCCGATGGCAGGCATGTATCCAATATTGTGGACGCATTTCTCAAATATAGGAAACCAAATGATTATGTGGCTATTAATGCATACATCGAGCGGGATCAAAAGAATGCTGCTACCTTACAGGAGTTGCGTTCATGGGTAAGAGCAAGAACCAAATTGGCTACCACGATTGGTTTCGGTCCACGTTTTCAACACTCGACCGGGCAGTTGCACAAAGGTGGGGAAAATAATGGCTTGTTCCTGGTAATTACTGCTGATCCTAAAACTGATGTGGAAATCCCAGATGAAGGGCTAAGTTTCGGCATATTGGAGCATGGACAAGCCCTGGGTGACCTGGAGGCTTTAGAGGCGAGAAGTCGGCGCGTTTTACATATTCACCTGGCTCACCCTGACTTACTGCCAATTTTTGTTAAGAAGTTGACGACCGAATAAGTCCTGAAAAATAAAATCCGTCGGAAAGGATTTAAGTTCTCTCCGACGGATTTTTGTGAATACAGAAGCGAACCTATTTATTAGCCGCTAATTTTTCCATATGCTCCCGTACTAGCTCTCGCCGCAGGACTTTACCAACTGTGGTTTTGGGGAGCTCCGTCCTGAATTCAACCTGGGTGGGTACCTTGAATGGAGCCATATTCTTCTTACAATATTCGCGGATTTCTTCTTCCGTGGCGGTCTCACCAGGTTTCAATACAATCCAGGCTTTAACAGTTTCACCCCGATAGGAGTCCATCACCCCAGCAACCCCGACTTCGAGCACCTTCGGATAGGAGGAAACCACTTCCTCCACCTCGCGTGGCCAGACTTGATAACCACCTGGTTTGATCAATTCCTTTTTGCGATCGACAATATAAAAATATCCATCCTCATCCATTTTGGCGATGTCACCAGTATAGAGCCAGCCATCTCGTAAGGTATTAGCTGTCTCGGTAGGCATGTTGTGGTAGCCCTTCATCACCTGGGGACTCTGAATGCACAATTCTCCAACTTCACCAGGTTTAAGTGGGGTGACACCATCATCCAGGCTGATGATGCGGGAATCTACATCGGTAATGGGTAAGCCAATCGAGCCAGTACGGTTCTCTCCATTAAGGGGATTGACGTGGGTCGCAGTTGGGGCTTCGGATAATCCATACCCTTCACATAGCTTACCACCTGTCAAAGCTTCGAATCTATCTTTAGTTTCGCGCATTAACGGAGCAGATCCAGAGATGCATGCTTTAATTGTGCTTAGGTTGTATTTTCCCGCGATGACATCTGGATTGTTATTAATCGCATTGTATTGAGTAGGGGTACCTGGGAAAATGGAAGCCTTATACTTTTGGATGCTGCCGAGTACGTCGGTTTGATCACGAGGATTAGGTATCATAACCAACGACGAACCTGATTGGATGGCTAATAACATGCCTGCCACCATCCCATATACATGAAAAAGGGGAATTGCCATGAGCACGGTCTCTTTCCCTTCTACTATGCCAGGCATCCATCCGCGGATTTGCAATGAATTAGCAACCAGATTGCGATGCAGTGCAATTGCTCCTTTGGAAATCCCGGTGGTGCCCCCGCTATATTGGAATATCGCCACATCCTCTGGACCGATATCAAGCTTCGGTCGTTCTTCGGGTTTATGCCGAGCAATCAGGTCTTTGAAACGTATATCTTCGGCTGCTAATTCGACCCTGAAGCCACCTTTTTTCTCCTTTGTTAGTCCAAATAAAAAACCTAGGACTGGGGGGAGATAGTCTTTGATATTGGTGACGACTATTTTTTTGATTTTAGTCTTTGGTTGGGTCTCTTTGATTAGATTATAGTAGTTGCTAAGGACGAACATAACCTCAATCCCAGCATCGTTAACCTGATGCTCAATCTCTCTTGATTTATAAAGTGGATTGATTGCCACCACGATTCCCCCAGCTTTAAGAATGCTGAAAAAGGTAATCACAAATTGGGGGGTATTGAGCATAAATATCCCCACGCGATCACCTTTTTTAACTCCGAGCTCAGTGATGCCAGCTGCCAATCGATCGGTGAGCTGGTCCATTTCCCGATAGGTAATTACTCCCCCCTTAAATATCGTGCAGGGACTATTAGGATATTTTTTAGCTGTTTCTTCCAACAAACCGAACAGTGGGATAGCAGGGTAATCGATGTGTTGTGGTACACCTTTATCATAAAATTTGAACCACGGACGGTCTTCCATTTATTCCTCCTTAGGGCGACTGGTAGATTTTTTCAATAATAATAGTATAGAATTTTCTTACTTGAATGTCAATTAGAAAAGGAATGAATCGTAGTAATTCATGATTATTTTGCTAGATTTTTATCCTTGTTTGACATAATGAGCCAATTCCCGATCAATTTCTCTATTTCTCCCACCGTATCCTTCATCATTTGAAACCAGTGAATATCGGGGTCATTCTCTTTGAACCAATTTGCCTGGCGACGTACGAAGTTTCTTGTCCGACGCTTTATGAGCAGGATTGCTTCGTCCAATGTGATTCTTCCCTGGATGTATGCGACAATCTCACCATAACCAATCGCCGTTAAGGTTGGTAAATCGGGTGAGTAGCCTGAATCCAATAATCGTCGGACTTCTTCTATAAAACCTGAATCAATCATTCGGGTGATACGTTCGTCGATGCGTTGATATAACTCAATTCTGGGGCGGGTCAATCCCAACAATAAAGGTTCATAAAGCCCATGACCTCTTGATTTTTGGTCTGAAAACCGCTTTCCGGTAGTAAGTATCACCTCCAGTGCACGGATAGTGCGGCGGACATTGGTTGGATCGATTGAGTTTGCTGCTTGAGGGTCTAGGACTGAAAGTTTTGAGTGTAGCTCGGTTGGTCCCACCCTATGAGACCAACGATTAAGCACCTCTCGAAGGCAAGGATTGGGCTCCACGGAGGGGATCTTCCAACCCTCGATAATTGAGCGCACAAATTGTCCCGTCCCTCCTACCAGGAATGGTAGGTGATGGCTTTCATAAATTCTATGAATGGCTTTATGCGCCTCCGATTGGAATAATGCGAGATTCCATATCTCATCCGGGTTAGCCACATCGATTAGATGATGATGTACACGCGATCGGTCCTGCATGGTTGGCTTGGCGGTACCAATATCCATTCCTCGGTAAAACAACCTTGAATCAGCTGAGACAATTTCCCCTTCAAATCGTTCAGCAAGCTCTATAGCGATCTCAGTTTTGCCCACTGCGGTTGATCCAAGGATCACCACGAGTGGGATTTTGTACGCTTGATCTTCGGGGGTCAAACCTTGCAGAGACTTTTCAAGTGATGACATTTTCAAAATGGTCGATTATCGGAGGGGAGTCATCAGCTTGTATTTGGATCGTGACTGCATCGATGCGCCAATCATTGTTCAACTCTGGATGCTGTTGAATGAAATATTCAGCTGCATTACGCATATGTTCTTCTTTTCGTGGAGTGATCGATATTTCAGGAGGTCCCAAGGAGCTACTGGCTCTTGTTTTAACCTCCACAAAGGAGATCACGTTGTTTTCCTTGGCGATTAAATCTATTTCTCCATAAGGTGTTCGCCAATTTTTTCCCAATATGGTATAACCTTTTTTTTCAAGGAATGCGGCAGCTATGGATTCACCGAGATGCCCCAATGATTGACGCCGAGCAGATTTCATTGAAACCTGTCTAGAAACCGGGTGAGTTTGTAATAAGCACCTTTGTGTCGTCGTTTGGCTATTTCGACGAGATGTTGATAATGTTGAAGGAGAACGTTGGTTGTGGTTTGGATATCATACTTCTTTGATGCTTGAGCAGCCTGCCTTCCCATAACTCGCCGCAGCTGTTGGTTGGTTGATAGCAGCACAAGCTTAGCGGTGAAAACTGCCAGGTCATCTGTCGTAATAAGACCGGTAATCCCGTCTTCGATGATGTCCCCGGTTCCGGGAGCATCTATCCCCAAGGCTGGTAGTCCTGCAGCCATAGCTTCTACCGTTGATAGACCAAATGTCTCGGCACTGGAAGGGGTCACAAAAATATCGGAGGCAGCCAAATATGCCGGTATATCTTTGTAGTCGACCATACCTGTAAAATATACTTTATTCCCGATATTCATATATTTAACTTGAGCTTCCAGGTTTTCCCTCTCAGGGCCGTCTCCAACCACCAGTAAACGGACATGATCATAAGTCATCGCAACGCCATAAAATGCTCTGATGAGCAAGGATAAATTCTTCTCTGGTGATAATCGGCCAACGTATGTGGAGATGACATCATTGGCTGAATATCCAAATAGAGTGCGGTTAACGGGTTGGATATCTGCTCGGTACGGGGTGAGATCCAGTCCATTTGGGATCACTACGACAGGAGAATCTAAACCGAAGTGATCTACCAGGACTTGACGCATACTCGGTGAAGGGACGATCACCAGGTCACATGCCCGATAAAAGGGTGATAAATAAGCCTTCAAAGCTGCGTCGCCGATTGTTTCAGGCAGAATCGGTATGTATGCCTGGGTGAGTAGATCGTAACGTGTATGGTTGGTAAAGACGATAGGAATATTTCTGGGAACGCAATAACGCATCGCCAGCGAACCACTTACGAAGGGATGATGGACATGCGTTATGTCCATCGAATATAGTAATCTTCTTGCCTGTTTATTGTAGCGAAGATTTAGATAGATTCCAGTATCTACGACAGGTACGCCTGTAGTTCGAATTATATTCTCTTCGTCATCGATGACTTCATCATCCCCGAAAGTGAAGACATAAACTTTATGCCCCTCTTTTTCTAACCAACGCTTACTTAGTGCAATGGAATTGGTCACCCCGCTTACCTGCGTCTTGTAAATATCAGCCATCATCCCGATTCTCATAACGCCCTCGAATGAATAATCCTAAGCGATTGATAATAAAACGTCAAGGAAATAAAACTTCTTGGTGATTTATCAGGGGAAGGGTAAAATCAATATATGCAAGTGCAGGCGCATGGACGAAGTCTTCCCAATATTGATCATCTTAGTGTCGTGGCTGCCATGATCGTATTGGCATATACCCTCGAGAGATTTATCGACTTGCCAGGTTGGCAGATAGCTAGTCAACTACCAGGTTTATATATCGAGTTCAACATTAATGTCAGTATGGTTACGTCCTTGCTCGTCGCTTGCATGACCGCTGCTGGGGCAAATTGGCTCATGCAGGACCATCCTGCTGCTCAGGGGAAACATGCTTTGGAACATGCTATCTTACCTGGCCTGACAGCATTGGTTATTGGGATCCCGCTTAGTGGAATACCGGTTGGCATAGGATGGTGGATCGGCCTGATTAGCGGCGCATTTATTATTGTTTTGGTACTTATTGCAGAGTATATTGCTGTCGACCCGCAGGATATTCATTTACCATTGGCAAGTGCAGCACTATCAGCAGTGTCTTTTGCATTATTTCTCGTGTTAGCCGGAGCCTTGCGTGCGGGTGGGGTGCGATTACTGTACAACGTACCCGCTCTGGTTTTTGCTGCCTGGTTAGTCAGCCTCAGAGTGACAAACCTTAGATTACACGGTGAATGGACTATTTATGAATCTGCCATTATTGCTTTGGTGATCGGTCAAATCACAGCCGCTTTCAATTATTGGCCCCTTACACCGATAGCATTTGGGCTTGTTTTGCTGGGACCATCTTATGCATTGATGAGCTTGTTTTGTAACCTGATTGAAGAAAAACCTTTTCGACAAGTGATTTTTGAGCCTATTATCAGTATATTCATAGCTTGGGGGGCTGCATTAATAATCCGATGAATACTTTATCGTCTGGCATATATTTAACCCCAGAACATTGGGTGCAGATGGAAGTAGATGTCTCAGCCAGGGCACCTGAAGAAGCTTGCGGTATTGTAGCTGGGGAGAGGAATCATTCCCGTTTGATCATCCCGGTCACGAATATTTTACATGATGCATACAGGTTTCGCATGGATCCAGGTGAACAACTCAAAGCGTTTTTATTGGTAGAAGATAAAGGATGGGAATTATTGGCCATCTATCATTCACATCCTTATGGTATAAATAGTCCATCAGTTACAGATTATAATGAGCTTACTTTTCCTGGAATCGTCTATTTGATTTGGTATCGAGATGCCAATAAATGGCAATGTCGTGGATATTTAATGCAATCGCAGACTGGTACTGGTGAGGTACCGGTGGTAATCTTGACAAATTAGTAACTATATACTATCAGGTGTGTTTTATTAGTTGCCAAAGGAGGAATAAGTTAAGATGGTGATTTTATCTAGTATTGGCGTACTATTGTTAGCGTATTTAATCGGTTCGATCCCATTTGGTTTGATAATTGTTAAATTATCCACTGGCAAGGACATTCGCACAGTGGAAAGCGGCAGAACTGGCGGAACGAATGCCATGCGCGCAGCTGGTGTGTGGGCAGGATTGGCAACCGCATTATTTGATGTTTTAAAGGGCGTTGGTGCGGTGTTTTTTAGCCACGTATTAATTGCGGGGAGCCACGTCTGGCTTGAAGTATTGGCTCCATTTCTATCAATCATTGGCCACAATTATTCAGCATTCCTGATCGAACGTAATGAAAAAGGTCGGTTACGATTTCGTGGTGGAGCAGGTGGTGCCCCCTGCTTGGGAGGATCAATTGGATTATGGCTGCCGAGTTTATTCGTAATCGTTCCACTAGGCGGTTTAATCTATTTATTCGGTGGTTATGCATCCATCACCACCATGAGCGTTGCCCTATTATCCACTTTGGTGTTTGCTTATCGAGCCTGGTTAGGCATTAGCCCGTGGCAATATGCCTTATATGGATTACTTGCATTTTTAGCTTTAGGCTGGTCGCTAAAGCCAAATATTAAACGTCTGATTGAGGGAAATGAACGTGTCGTAGGTCTACGGGCAAAATGGAAAAGGGCAAATCGTTGAGATCTTACTGGTTTCCTTCCTCGTCCAAATAATCAATTTGATCATCATTTGGGTTAGCTTTTGGCATCTCTCCGTACATTTGATAATACAATGCACGTAAATTGCGTCGATGAAGCTCTTCAGCCAATCCTCCAATCAGAACCCGGCTCTTACCACACTCCTCGACCCCAATTTCCGATAAAATCTCCTGGGGATATTTACGGCGAGCAGCCTTGCGAACACCTTTCCGAAGAGCTGAAAGGTAAGCCAGATTTTCTTTAACCATCCCATCAATCTCTCCCCTGAGAACGATATCCCCGTGCCCGGGGACGACATTTTCCAAGCCCATTTTACTAATTCGCTTCAAGGATGCAATCGTATCGTCGATATTGCCATCCACAATGTATGGTAGTGGCATAAATGCATCACCCGCGAACAAGACCCGATCTTCCTCAACCAAGATCCCGATATTATCAGCACATGGACCTGGCATTGGAAACATCGATAAGGTCTTTTTCCCCACCCGTAGAATAAGGCAGCTTTCATCAAATGTTAGTTGTGGGAGGACAATTTTAACCCTTCGGAAAGTGGGATTTTGCTTTCGTGCTTCTAAAAGTGACTGTTGTCCTTTTGTGGCCAGCTGCTTCCGACTGAGTGTATGTGCTATGATAGTGGCACCGGGAAAGAAGCAATTTCCCCATGCGTGATCCGCGTGGTAGTGCGTATCTACGACATATCTGACTGGAAGATTTAGTTCTTGCTCAATAAAATCCCTAATTTGAAGGGTCTCTTCAGGGATCGCTAGAGTATCTATGACCACAGCCCAATTTGGACCGATTACAGCACCTGCAGTCACTTGAGCATATACGTCACTCTGAAAATAAAATACATTATCCGCAACACGCTCACGTTGCATTTTTGCCTATCCTGGGAATCCTAATTCTCCTATACTATTTAATAATAGAAGTGAAAACAACGAGCATCCACTTTACTAAATCAACAATGTGCTGAAGGATAGCACAAATTAAACCTAAAAGTCAAGTCCATTTGTCATGAGTTCTGGTCATTATGGGTTTTATTATTATTGACGGCTAGTGGAAAGGTAGGTATAATCGCTTAATTTTATAATCAGAAGCATGACCAGGAGGAGTAAGTGGTTGATGCGCTGCCAGAGAAGGTGAGGTCATTGGCTGGAAACCTCCCTCGGCATATCCCACTGAATGTCGCCTAGTTAATATGTCGAAGAAAAAGCCTGATCAGGCTTGAGTAGACCGACACGGGTAAGCCCGCTACAGCGTAACCCTGATGATTGTCAGAGGTGAGTGCACCAGAGTGTACTGGTGAAATGAGGTGGTACCGCGAAGGTTATCCCTTTCGTCCTCATATAGACGAAGGGATTTTTGTTTAATACCTAATAGTATAAGGAGATAGATATGACTACAATTGATTTGCCAAAAGCATATGAGTTTAAATCCACCGAAGGAAGAATATATCAATGGTGGGAGATGCAGGGATATTTTCAGCCGTCTAATGACCCTAATAAACCAGGCTTTGACCCAAAACGGAAACCTTATGTTATCTCGATACCGCCACCTAATATTACCGGCGAGCTGCATTTGGGCTCTGCCCTATTTGTCTCCTTGGAAGATTTGATGATCCGTTATCACCGCATGAAAGGGATTCCTACCCTTTGGGTGCCCGGGTCTGATCACGCTAGCATCGCCACTCATCTCCAAATCGAAAAAACCCTGCGGCGTGAGGGGCTCACCCGCCAGCAAATTGGTAGGGAGGAATTCTTGAAGCGCGCCTGGGCCTGGAAAGAGAAGTACGGTGGCATTATCACCAGCCAGATTCGCCGCCTGGGTGCCTCCTGTGATTGGACCCGTGAGCGCTTTACCCTGGATCCGGGCCTTTCGCGTGCTGTGCGTGAAGCCTTTGTTAGATTGTATGAAAAAGGCTTGATCTATCGTGGTCACCGTTTGATCAATTGGTCTCCTGGGCTTAAAACCGCAGTATCTGACCTGGAGGTGGAGTACTTCGAAGAGCCAGGCAAGCTATATTACTTTAAATATATATTGGCCGACACTCCGAATGAATATATTCCTGTAGCTACCACACGCCCTGAAACTATCCTTGGTGACACTGCTGTGGCTGTTCACCCAGAAGATGAACGCTATCAAAAATACATCGGCCGGAAGGTGGTTGTGCCCATCTTGGGTCGTGAGATTTCCGTGATTTCGGATACCTATGTGGACCGTGAGTTCGGAACCGGAGCATTAAAGATTACCCCTGGGCACGACCCTAACGACTATCAAATCGGTCAAAAGCACGGTTTGGAAATCATCTCTGTCCTGGATACAGACGCTCATATCAACGAGAATGGTGGGCCATACCAGGGGCAAGATCGCTTCGAATGTCGTGAGAAACTTTGGGAAGATATGCGCTCAGCAGGGCTGGTGATCAAGGAAGAGAATTACATGATAAATATCCCACGTGCCCAACGCGGAGGTGAGGTGATCGAGCCAATGATTTCACTCCAATGGTTCCTGCGCATGGAATCGCTGGCCAAACCGGCCCTTGAAGCTGTTCGTTCCGGCTGGATTCGGATTGTTCCAGAGCACTTCACCAAAGTCTATTACAACTGGCTAGAGAATATTGAGGATTGGTGCATCTCGCGCCAGCTGTGGTGGGGTCACCGTCTTCCGGTTTGGTACTGCAAAGATTGCCAGGAGGTAACTGTCAGCCGGACCGATCCAACTGCCTGTGCACACTGTGGGAGTACCAACATTGAGCAGGATCCGGATGTTTTGGATACCTGGTTCTCATCTGGTCTGTGGCCTTTCTCCACCCTTGGTTGGCCTGATGAGACTTCCGATTTGGAATATTTTTATCCGACCACCATGTTAGAGACTGCATACGATATCCTCTTTTTCTGGGTAGCCAGGATGATCATGTTCGGCCTCGAATTCACCGGAAAGATCCCCTTTAGCCAGGTTTACCTGCATGGAATCATCCGCGATGAGCATGGCAGGAAGATGAGTAAATCTTATGACAATATCATTGATCCATTGACTATCATGGATGAAATGGGGACGGACGCACTGCGATTTACTATGTTGGTGGGTTCTACTCCTGGCAAGGATATGAATGCCAGTATCAAGCAGGTAGAACCTAACCGTAATTTTATAAATAAGATTTGGAATGCCAGCCGTTTTATTATCACCAGTTTGGATAAAGTGAATGCAGGTCCAACTTCAGAGCCGGAATGGACCCTGGCTGACTCTTGGATTTGGGCCCGGGTTCAGGAGCTCGTCCGTGATGTAGAGCGTCTGTTCCAATCCTACCAGTATGGTGAAGCCGGACGCCAAATTTATGATTTCTTTTGGGGTGAGTTTGCTGATTGGTACCTGGAAGTCGCCAAGCTTCAGCTCAATGAGGGAGGTGATCGTGCCTACTACACTGCCTCCACTTTGGTGCGGGTATTGGATTTATGCTTGCGCATGCTCCATCCCTTCATCCCATTCATCACCGAAGAAGTGTGGGGTCATTTTCAACACACAGTGAAGGATTCTCCTCTTTCAGCCTTGGCGGATGAATGGACGGAAGGATTGATCATCGCCTCCTGGCCGGAACCTCGCCAGCCTGAAGGTTGGGAGAAGGATTGCATTGCTAACTTCAACCTGATCCAGGAGGCCATTCGCTCCATTCGCAATATTCGCTCTGAAAAGGACGTGAAACCTGGCAAGCTTATCCCCGCCAAGCTTTCAGCCGGTGATAAGACCGAAATCTTCCGCCAACAGAAAAATATCATCTCGGCACTAGCGCAGCTTGACTTGAAAAAGTTCGAGATAAGTACTAATCTGCCTCCAAAATCGGAAAATGATATCGCCTTAGCAATCGGACCGGTGGAAATCTATTTACCCCTTGAGGGATTAGTGGATACTAGCGAAGAGCGACAAAGGTTGAATAAAGGACTGGCTGAAGCAGAAGGTCAAGCTACCCGACTGGAGAAATTACTCGCCAGCTCCTTCTCAGAAAGGGCTCCCACGGAAATTGTTCAAAAAGAGAGAGATAAATTAACAGGTTTCCAAGAGACTATAGAAAACTTAAAAAAGCAGCTAAAAGCATTGGATTAAGTCCTCGTCATATAAAATACAGTTGCTCAACAAGTAATTATTAGGGGAGATGGAGAGGGATTTGAGCACGAAGCATTCATAATTCCTCCCCAACACCCATCTTTGATCATTGTTAAGGACGCACTACTCGTTTTTACTAGGAGGATCTTTTGATTCTTCGAGAGCATTGATTTTCCTCTTCAAGCGTTGCAATCGATGTAGGAAATCAGGCTTCCACTGCATTTTTTCAATATTTAGAAGGTTCGTTGAATCAAGATTTTCCAATGCCTCCAGGGTCCACTTGAGGGCCATTTCCAGGTCCTCGGTATGGTGCTCGTAGTATTTAGCCAATTCCTCATAAGCATAGATTCTTTTATGTGAGGCTGCCTTCTCCCACAAGGGAACGGCGGCCGGGTAATTGTTGTTATGTTTATGCAGTAGTGACAGGCGTAAAAGGGTGTCGTTAAATACTTCCTTTGGCAGTTCTGCCTGCAGGCAGGTCTCATATAGCTCAACCGCCCGTTTTGTGTGTCCTAAGTCTTGCAACAGCCTTGCAACAGCTGCCAGCTCAGTGTACTCGCTTCTTGGCTGGAAGAATGGATCCTCGAGCAATGCTGAGGTGTGGTTCAATAAGGCTGCCAGCGAAACCACATCCATAGCGTTGTGATAAAACACGCGTTGCAAGGGCCTCGCATCGCCATCCCGCAAGTAGTCAAAAAAGATTTGGGGGATCATCCAGCCTGGGATTTCTTCATCCGTCCGGCTGGCATGCAGGATTTGAACTTCCAGGTTTGCCAGGGTGCGGCTGGGGAGCCGGTCGCGCCACAACCGACGTGCCAGATGCAATAGATCCACCTGCAAAAGGTTTTTGAAGGGGGATTTCCAACCCTGCATTGTGTAACGCGTATCCAACAATGGCACATCAAAAGCCTTACCGTTGAAGCTTATCACCGTCAGGCAGGGAGCAAGGAAATCCTCCACGGCGAGTAACAGCGCAGGTTCTTCCAATGGGTCGCGCATGAAGAATTGCGCCAAATGGAAACCCTCTGGGGTATAACGTCCTA
>Ga0153916_10000282_pt1 | contig 33025 bp, 29 predicted proteins | sample Opewatmetagenome_FD_109642 | JGI IMG/M metagenome (GOLD analysis project Ga0153916, IMG submission 109642) | Freshwater wetland microbial communities from Ohio, USA - Open water 3 Core 3 Depth 4 metaG | ecosystem: Environmental > Aquatic > Freshwater > Wetlands | place: USA: Ohio, Lake Erie...
CAAGCTATCCCACCGTATAGGAGGTGATGTCAGCCATGTCAAGTGATAGTATAAGACACAGCGCTGCGGCATCCCTCCTCCTGATTGGATAAGGGTGCTGCAGCGCGCCGGGGAGCCGCTTACGAAGCGGCTCTCTGTGTTTAAAGAGCGTTGACCTTGTTCAACAGCTGCTCAAGGGACATCTCTGCCAGAGAGCCTAGCAGTAAGTCTGCCTGATTGAGTATAAGCTGGCTGGTAAGCGGGTTGGGTACGACTACACAATATACACCAGCTTGCTTGGCTGCCCGGATACCAATGGGTGAATCCTCCAGGGCTATAGCTTCATTTGGTCTCACACCCAACCCACAGAGAACAGAATGGTATAACTCAGGGTCTGGCTTGGTGTGTTGAACATCATCCGAGGCGCAGATGCAATCAAAGTGATCCACCAAACCCAGCCGTTTCAGGTGCCCTATCACCCAATTACAGGACGAGCTGGACGCCAGACCAGTTTTTAGCCCTAAGCGCCTGGCGTCTTGAAGATATTGCTCCACCCCGGGCAGCACAGGTTGTGCTTCTATTAGGGCCTGCTCGCTCGCCTGACGCCTGGATTCAACTACATCCCAATCCACCTGACGACTCACCTGCTTCTGAAGCTCCAGGCGGGGGTCAAAACCACCCTGCGTGGTGCCAATGATGGTTGACCAGATTGAAAATGGTAGGGTAAGCCCGAAAGACTGGTAAACCTCTTCCCAGGATTTATAAGAAGGCCCTTCGGTCTCCAGGATCAAGCCATCAAAATCGAATATAAGTGCGCGAATCACAAAACAGCTTCTCCCTAAAATCAGCCAAGAAACTATTATAATGGGATAGCATGGTATTTTGGATGATTAAATATGAAGACGCTATTACTTTTACGCCACGCGAAATCCAGCTGGAAACAACCTAATCAAGCTGACCATGAGCGGCCTCTGAATAAACGCGGTAAAAAGGAAGCTCCTAAGGTCGGCAAGTACTTGAAAGAAAAAGACCTTATTCCCGACCTGATCCTCAGCTCAACCGCTCGTCGGGCGCATGATACTGCCCAGGCAGTGGCTGAAGAGTGCAGCTTTGAAGGTCAGATCGACTTATATCAAGACTTGTATCTCTCTGAACCAGCCTGCTACCTGGACATCTTGCACTGCCTTCCGGATGATGCCAAGCGAGTGCTGGTGGTTGGTCACAACCCAGACGTGGAAGAATTGCTAACCTTGCTCACCGATGTAAGTGAACACATGACAACTGCCGCCCTGGCAGTGGTGGATCTGCCTATCTCAAGCTGGCAGGAGCTAAGTGAAGCCACGGATGGCAGGTTGCAAATCCTGTGGGTGCCGCGTGAGACTTAACCCTCTGGTTTCCTTGGGCTGCGCTTGAGCATACTACCCACCACCATCAGAATCACTCCCCCAGCTGCTAGACCTATAATTGCAATGACCAGGATGCTTCCCAGCGGGTCTGAATCGTTTTGAGGTCCATCCTGTGAAGCGCTAGAGGCCAGTATGGATACTGTTGGAGTGAACACAGGAGAAGCAGAGGGAGTCGGGGTACGTGTGGGGTTACGGGTGGGCGTCGCGGCTCGGGTGGGAGTGGTGGTGGCGGTGATTGTACTCGTCGGACCGGGGGTATTGGCAAGGTGGATGAGCAGCTTATCACCCACATAGATATTATCGCTGGTCAGGTTGTTCAGGTCCTTGATTTCAGCCACGAGTATCCCATAAGCCTTGGCAATTCCGATCAGTGTCTGACCAGACAGGACGGTGTGCACAACCGAACCATCCGGATTGGGTGTGGAAGTCTGTACCAGATAGACTGGGATAGCAGTCGGTCCGCCAGGCTGAGAGGTGGCTGGTGGGCTGTAGTTCCCACCTCCCGCCACATACGCAACATCAATCGTGTAGTACACAAAACCATTCGAGACCGACACCCCTGCTCCAATCTCCTGATAGCTGGCTCCCAGCATGGTTTGGATATGTGGGTCATCTCCAAGCCACATCGAAATTACCCCATCCACGGATAGATCTGTCCCACCGGCAATATTCTCTGAAATAAAGAATGTTCCCCCGCCACCATAGCCTGCCGCAGCTGCTCTGTCTCTGGGGCGAGTTCCACCCGCCCCAGTATGAGTAACTACACCAATGGCAGCCTGATAATCACTATGCGCCTGGGCAATGGACATCAATATGCCGTTACTCTGGTAGGCAGGCAGACCATTGGCGTCGCGCAGGTTATTAACTGCATCGATGAGGGCATAGGGGTCACCCGCTTGAGCACTGCCGGGCATGGAATTCACAAACAGTACTAACAGGATGATTGCAAATGCGACGCTAAGATGAATTAGGTTTCGGCTCATGAGCTCATACGACCATGCGGTCTGGTCCAGCCCTTCCGATGTACCAACGCCCCTCGCCGCTCTTAAAGGTTAACTCATAGATCCGCCCACTCGAAACCATGACCAAGATATGGTGACCCACATCATCCAGCCAGCGTCGTCCGGTGGATTCCACCCGATAAATGCCTTCATTCCAGGTGAAGTGCAGGGGAGTGATTATGCCTTGCTCATCAAAACGCGCGGTAACTTCAATAGGTTCCATGATGCGATTTTATCTACAAACCTTCTAGACCAATAAATACAGGAGCTTAATACCGACATTATCAGACATAGACTTTCTGTAAATGTTCCGCTAAAAGATGCAACGTAGCCTGGGCAGCTTGTTCTTTGATTGCGAGCCGGTTACCCGGGAAGAGAAACTGCCTGGCATACTCTTCTTTGGGTGAGCTGACCCCAATCCAGGTGGTGCCCACGGGTTTATCCGGCGTGCCACCTGTTGGACCAGCAATCCCGCTGACTGAAATTCCAATATCTGCCGCCAGGGCAGTACGCACACCGCGCGCCATCTCTAGCACGGTTTCTGCGCTTACTGCCCCAAATTTCTCCAAGGTATCCCAGCTTACCCCCAGGATACGCACTTTAGCTTCATAGGCATAAGCAGTCACACTGCCCATATAATACGTGGATGATCCAGCCACGTTGGTCAACAAGTGACCAATCAATCCTCCCGTGCAGGATTCGGCCACTGCCAATCGCAGCCCGCGCATCCGTAATAACTCACCGACCAAGACCTCAAGCGGTTTATCCAATCCGAAACTCCTTTTGTGCCTACAACAGAGAAACTCACATCGGTTGGCGCTATTATACAACACCCGGAATATCCCACGAAATGAAGAGAGATTGTGCAAATACTGACCTCCCCTTATCCCCTGCCCCCATCAGTGATAAAATCTATGCCCGATGGAGATTTCCGAGCATCTTCAGGGAATTTTAGACACCGCCCCACTTAAACCAGGTTGCTATCTCATGAAAGATGTGGATAGCAAAGTGATCTACGTCGGCAAGGCAGTTAATCTGCGCAACCGCCTGCGATCGTATTTCCACGCCAGCGCCCAGGAAGATCGAAAGACCCGTAAGCTGGTGAACCATATTGCAGAAATCGAGTGGATCGTGGTCGGTTCCGAGCTCGAGGCATTGATCCTCGAGATGAACCTGATCAAAAAATACCGCCCTCACTACAACGTCCGCCTGGTTGATGATAAGAGCTACCCATATATCAAAGTGCATTGGAATGACCCCTTTCCAAAGCTGACGGTGACGCGCCAGATGGTTCAGGATAGCTCGCGTTACTATGGTCCGTACACCAGTGTATGGGCGGTGCATCAAACCTTGGATGTCTTGCGCCACATCTTCCCATACCTGACGTGCGACCGTGTAATCACCGGGAAGGATGAGCGCGCCTGTTTATATTACGATATCAAATTGTGCTGCGCACCCTGCATTGGGAAAATTGACCAATCAGGATACCGCCAGATGATCGATGATCTGGGTCAGTTCCTGGAAGGACACACCGAGCCCATTGTATCTCGCTTGCGGATCGAGATGGATCAGGCAGCCGAAGAGCTTCTGTTTGAGCGTGCCGCCACCCTTCGTAATCAAATCCAATCAATAGAAAAGGTAGTGGAGAAGCAAAAAGTAGTATCCAGCGATTACATCGACTCAGATGTCATTGCCATGGCCCGCACAGATGGTGAGGCTTGTTTGCAGGTGTTCTTCATCCGTAATGGCAAGCTGATCGGGCGTGAATATTTCCTGATGGAAGGAGCCGAGGAGACACCTGACAAGGAAGTGATTGGTGACTTTATCAAACAGTTTTATAATCAGTCACCCTCCGTCCCAGCTCAGGTTCTGCTGCCACAAGAGATTGAGGAAATGCAAATCATCCGCGAATGGTTGAACACCAAGCGCGGTGGTAAGAAAGTGGAGATTCACATCCCGCACGCAGGCCCACAGCAAGAGCTGATCCAAATGGCGGCTGAGAACGCCAGTGCCACGCTTGAAGCTTTAGAGGCACAATGGCACGCTGATACCCATCGCCAGGAGCAGTCATTGGGTGAGCTCAAGACTTACTTAAATCTCCCTGCCATTCCCAACCGGATCGAATGTTATGATATTTCAAATACCCAGGGGACCGCTGCGGTTGGCAGTATGGTGGTCTTTGGTCAGGGCGTACCGAAGAAGAACCTTTACCGGCGATTTAATATCCGCAGCGTGACAGGTCCGGATGACTTCGCCAGCATGGAAGAAGTCCTCACCCGCCGTTTTAACCGCTGGAAAGCCGCCCAGGAGCTGGCAGAAGCCCCGGGTGAAAAGCCTGACCCCGCCTTTGCCATCCTGCCCGACCTGCTGATAGTCGATGGTGGGAAAGGCCAGCTCAGCCGGGCCGTCAAGGTATTGGAGGAATTCGAGCTGACCGGCAAGTTCTTTGTGGCAGGTCTCGCCAAGCAAAATGAAGAGCTATTTATCCCGGAAAAATCTGAGCCTATCCTGCTGCCGCGCCACGCTCAAGCGTTATATCTGATCCAGCGGGTCCGTGATGAAGCCCATCGCTTCGCTATTACCTCCCATCGCAACCGGCGTGATAAAGCTGGAGTGGCCTCCATCTTAGACTCCATCCCCGGGATTGGCCCTACCCGGCGAAAAGCATTACTGGCTCATTTTGGCGGCATTGAAGCTATCCGGGAAGCTTCTATTGAAGATATTAAATCAGTTAAAGGAATGACCCTGAAATTAGCTCAGGCAGTAAAAGGATCGTTATGAAAATGCCAAGGCATATAATGTCTTAATATTTATTTATAGTAGTGATTGGAAACTTCGCGCATGTTAGGATAACTTAACACCAGAAATCTCTATTAAGCAACTATTCAGCAATTTCTGGGCACAATGTTTTATAATTGGCGTTACCTAGATTGATATTCAATAAGGAGTAAGTTATGGCAAAAAAGAAAGTGCTTAATCGGGGACAGCAGCGTAGCATGCGTACCCAGCAGATCATTATGGGCGTAATCGGCGTCATGATCATCCTGGCGATGGTGCTGTCACTGGTTGCACGCTAACCTGTTAAAAAGCATCACCATTCATTGAACATTTTTCAAACAAAATCATTCCAGCTATCTCCCATCACCCTTCATTCCAAACAAGCGATCATTAAATAAAAAGTGGGCGGCCGGTTTCACCGCCCACATAGGCTATTTAATTGAATTAGAAGAGACCTAACACGCGCCCGGTTTCCAGATCCAGGTCCACGTCGTAGAAGACAGGACGGGTTGGCAAACCCGGCATGGTGCGCATCTCGCCCAACAGCGGATAAAGGAAACCTGCCCCCACCGAAGCGCGGACATCGCGGATGGGGATCTTATACCCCTTGGGCACACCCTTCATGGCCGGGTCATGCGCCAGGCTAAGGTGTGTCTTGGCCATGCACAGTGGTAGTTTGTCAAATCCCAAACGGGTGTAGAGCTCGATTTTCCTCTCAGCTTCCGGCGAATAATCGACTCCGTCTGCGCCGTAAATCTGCGTGCAAATGATCTCGATCTTCTGCTTGATAGACCACTCGAGTGGATACAAGAACTTGAAATTGGTAGGTTTCTCGGCCGCCTTGATCACCGCTTCTGCCAGTTTGATGGCCCCTTTACCGCCCTCCATCCAGTGGCGACAGACGATTGCATCCTCAGCTCCAGCTTCTACAGCTGCTTTGCGTATGAGCTCCACTTCGGCATCCGTATCATCCTTGAATGAGTTGACCGCCACCACCACATTCACTCCAAACTTCTTGGCGTTGCGGATGTGGTGCTGCATGTTCGGCAGACCCTTCTGCAGCAGGTCCAAGTTCTCGGTGGTGTAGGCATGATCCAATGGCTTGCCCGCCACCACCCTGGGCCCACCCCCGTGCATCTTGAGCGCCCGTACCGTTGCTACAATGACCGTCACCTGTGGGATCAACCCTGAGGTGCGGCATTTGATGTCAAAGAATTTCTCCATGCCGATATCAGCCCCAAAGCCCGATTCGGTGATCACGTAATCTGCCAGCTTGAGGGCAATACGGTCAGCAATAATCGAGTTCTGACCGTGGGCAATATTGGCAAAAGGTCCCGCATGGCAGAAAACCGGTGTGCCTTCCAGGGATTGCATCAGGTTGGGCATGATGGCATCCTTCATCAGGACGGTCATTGCCCCCGCCACGCCCAAGTCTTCGGCGGTGATGGCTTCACCCCCCATATTCGTCCCAATTACAACACGGCCCATCCGGTCGCGCATGTCGGCTAGATCTTTGGTAAGCGCTAGGATGGCCATAATCTCGCTGGCAACTGAAATGTCAAAGCCGGTCTGGCGCTCATTGCCGACCTCATCCGGACCTTGCCCAACGGTGATGGTGCGCAGGAGACGGTCGTTGGTATCCACCACACGCCGGAAGGTGATATTGGCAGGGTCGATATCCAATCGGGCAAAGCGTTTGCGTTCCTCGAGGGTCAGCTCGTTCGGGTCGGTCTTGTCAATCCCCAATTTCTTCAACCGTCGCAACATGGATATAGAGAATCGCCGGGCACCCTGCTTATCGGGCGGACACAAGGCGTTGAATAACTTCTCATCATCAGGTGTAGCTTTTTCATGCAACATGCGCGCATCGATCGCGGCTGCCAACAGATTGTTAGCCGCTGTAATGGCATGGATGTCACCGGTCAGGTGCAGGTTGAAATCCTCCATGGGCACCACCTGGCTGTACCCACCACCTGCGGCACCACCTTTAATGCCAAACGTCGGACCCTGTGAGGGTTGTCTGATGCAGGTGAACACCTTTTTGCCCAGGAATGCCCCCATCGCCTGGCTCAAGCCCATCATGGTTGTGCTTTTGCCTTCGCCGAGTGGGGTTGGTGTGATTGCTGTGACTTCTATATATTTACCATCCGGGACATCCTTGAGGCGCTCCAGCACACTCAGGCGTACTTTGGCTTTGAACTCGCCGTGCATCTCGAGCTCCTCGGGCAGCAGACCAACTTCCTCCGCAATCACCGAGATGGGTTTGAGCTTGGCCTCCTGTGCAATATCGATATCTGACGGGACGGGGAAGCGTAAATTAAGCTTCGATGGGGTAAATGGACGTGAACCACCTTTAGGACTCATTGCAAAATTCCTCCTTAATGATTTGTGTTGTGAATAGCGAGATTCCTGCTATTGTATTGTGACAAATATTTCACCTTATCACAAGGGACGCTTATCCCCCTCTACATGTGCCAAGTGTCACAAGTTGTCCAACTTTTTAACCAGATAAAGCTCCCCACGCTCAAATCCACGTTCTAGATAATACAGGCGGGTCCCCACCGCCGAGATGACCGCCATGCGTTTGAACCCCTTCTGGATTGCGATTGCTTCTGCTCGCTGGAGCAGCTCCGTCCCCAGCCCTGCGTGTTGGGCAGCACCGTTTTGCTCCGCACCCACCGCCAGCGACTGCCCAAACACATGCACCTCACGAATGATGGCAGCTTGGTTCAGGTCGTCCAGCCCAGTGACAGGTGATCCATCGCCAGGCAGTGAGAGGCGCAGGAAGCCTGCCAGCCTGTCTTGCGGGGTTACAAATGATAGAAAATGCTCTTCTGCCCCACCGGTAGAATAAACCATATCTTCCAGGTAAAGGGTTTCAGCTTCCACAGATTGCTGCCTCACCTCACGGCAGCGGATGCATTGGCAGCGCGTGCCGCGTCGCTGCAGCTCGTGCTGAACGTCCAGCCGCAGGCTGGTGCGCTTATTGCCCTCCACCACATTCACCGAAGGGATATCACGCACCACCCGGTTCACCCGACAATAACGCGGGATGGTGGGTTTCAAGTCAGCAATCAACCCGATCAGCTCTTCGGTGGTATAGGGGGAATATTCACCCCGGCGCCAATATTCGTATAGCTCGGCGTTCGCCAGCAGTTGGGTCGGGTAAATTTTGAGCTCATCCGGGCATAAGTCATCCCATAGGCGGGCGAAATCCACTCGGTCGGAATCCAGACTGGCCCCCAGCAAGTTCGGCATCCAATGTAACACAATCTTAAATCCTGACGCCCGGAGCATAGCCACTGCTCGCTGTGTATCCGCGACCGTATGCCCACGCTGGTTGAGCCCCAGGATGCGGTCATCCAGACTTTGCGCCCCCATCTGCACCTTGGTCACACCCAGCCGGCGTAACCAGACCAGCTCTGACGGCTTGATATCCGTCGGGCGGGTCTCAATGACCAGCCCTACGTTACGGCTGAGGGCAGTCTCATTAAGCACCTGCGCCTGCTCCAGGCTGGCAGACTCCACTCCATTCAAGGCATCAAAGCAGCGTTGGATATACCATTCATGGTAATCGCGGCGGTAGGCGCACCACGACCCACCCAGGATAAGCAGTTCCACTTTATCAATTGGGTGCCCGACGGCTTCGAGAGATTGCAAGCGACTCGCCACCTGCCCGTAAGGGTCAAAATCGTGCTCAAGCCCGCGCCGGGCCCCGGGTTCGTCGGGCATGTAGCTCTTCGGCATGCGTACGTCGGTCGGGCAAAAGATGCACTTACCCGGGCAGGGGTAGGGTTTGGTCAACACAGTCACGGTGGTTACCCCTGAGAGGGTTCGTACCGGCTTCATGCGGATGCGCTCGAGGACACCTGGGTCTGGCATCCATTCGCCGGTCTCAGTCAGTTGGCGGTAGGCTGCTACCAGCACGTGTTTGGCTAGGTACCCTCCCGTGGGGTTCGGATGCCGGCGTAATGCTTTCTCATAGGCGGCACCACGGCGCACTTCCTCCAGCACTTGCTTCGCCTGTAGCAGCATCTCAGGGGTATATCGTTGTGATTTTAACCAATTCTCTCGGTCCATACCTATTTTAACTGGTCAATTAGCTGATTAAGCTATAATACCAGCGTGAATCCTACCACGCTTTCGCGCTTGCTCGACCTCAACCGGCAATTCTACCAGACCTTCGCCTTACCGTTTTCCGCCACGCGTAGCCACCTGCAGCCAGGTGTGCTGCGCATCCTCGAGCAGTTAAACCTCTCCACCAGCTTGTTGGATCTGGGCTGCGGCAACGGTGAGCTCGCCCGTCAGCTGGCGCATCGTGGTCACACCGGCCAGTATACCGGTCTGGATTTCTCACCTGTCCTGCTCGAGCAAGCTGCTGCCGGTCAGCTACCCAATTTTCACTTCTTTCAGGCTGACCTGGCCTCACCAGATTGGGAAGCCTCATTGGCAAGAGCAGCCTATGATGCCATCCTGGCATTTGCCGTGCTGCACCACCTGCCGGGGGTGGAATTACGCCTGCAGGTGCTAAGCAAAGTCAGGTCACTACTCTCCTCAGGAGGGAGATTCATCCACTCGGAATGGCAGTTCCTCAACAGCCCGCGCCTTAATGCCCGGGTGCAGCCCTGGGAAGCGATTGGCTTATCTCAGCAGGAAGTCGACCCCGGTGATTACCTGCTGGATTGGCGCCAGGGTGGTCAGGGCTTGCGCTACGTACATCATTATTCCGAGCCCGAGCTGAAAGAGCTGGCGATAGAGGCTGGTTTTGAAGTCTTCGATAGTTTCTTATCCGATGGCGAGAATAACCGCCTGGGCATATACCAGGTGTGGAGAGCAAATAGGTAGGAGTAATTGCGTGGAAGTAAAACCACCCCAGTAAGGGCACGATGTCTGGTATCCGATAGGATAATCGTGCCCCTACCTAACTAAACGAGCTTGGTGTAATAGCAAGATGTAAGCGAGGAGATACTTACCATGAATTATGGAGCCGCTTTACCCTACGGTAGCGCACGTACAGCTGCCAACCTGGCGCAATTGGCGGAACAGTCGGGCTGGGACGGGATCTTTCTGGGGGATGCCATCTGGTGCGAAGACCCAATGATCTGCCTGACCGCCGCCACCATGACCACCAACCGCATTCGGTTAGGCACGATGGTCGTTCCTGTACCTTTGCGCCAGCCATGGAAGCTGGCCAGTGAATCGGTTGCCCTGGACCGCCTTTCCAACGGGCGACTGATATTGGGTTTGGGAGCCGGAGCGGTGTGGATGGGCTGGCAGGCTTTCCCCGATGAAGTGACGGATACCAAGATCCGGACTGAGCGGCTCGATGAAACTATCGACATCCTCGACCTGCTCTACCAGCGCAAGCCTTTCGATTACGGTGGGAAGCATTACCATCTCAAGTTGACCCAGCTGGATGAGATGTACTACCCTCCCAAACCCGTCCAGCAGCCACGCATTCCTCTCTGGTTGCCAGGCATCTGGCCGCGCATGAAGTCGATGCGCCGCATCCTAAAATGCGATGGTCTCCTGCCACAGAAGATGAATTCAAAAGGAGAGTTTGAGGAAGTGACTCCGGAAGATCTGCGCCAAATGAAAACCTACATTGACGCTAACCGCACCCTGACCACACCATTCGACATCATAGTAGAGGGCAAGACAGGCGATCTCGACCGCACTCAGGTTCAAGATAAGATTCAAGCGTGGATAGAAGCAGGTGCAACGTGGTGGGTGGAAGGCCTATGGGAAGCAACTGAAGAGCAGGCAGCTGCCCGCCTGCGCCAGGGACCGCCAAGTGCTTTTCGTACTGATAATTGCTAATCGCTTCTTTTCATGCTAACATTAACCCATGCGCACTTTGGTCATATCTGATATCCACGCTAACCTCACTGCCCTCGATTCCGTGCTCGCTGATGCAGGTCAATTCGATGCCGCCTGGTGCCTAGGTGACCTGGTGGGGTACGGCCCAGACCCGAATGAATGCATCGAGCGCATCTCCCAGCTACCCAACCTGCAGTGCATCCTGGGCAATCACGATGCAGCCGCAGTGGACAGCATCGAAGTGGATGCCTTCAACCCGGATGCCCGTAAGACCGTCTTGTGGACGCAAGAACGGCTCGCCCCGGCGAATAAGGAGTACCTTAAAAACCTACCAGAGCGAGTAAACCTCGAGTACATCACCCTGGTGCATGGCAGTCCGTTCCGACCCGTCTGGGAATACCTGCTCGACACGCGCTCAGCCACGGTCAGCTTTGAATTTTTCGATACCCCCTACTGCTTCGTCGGACATACTCACCTACCAGTGATTTATTACCTGCCAGATGACAGGCTGACCGCCCAATTGATCGTGCCTGAGCACATTTCATCGATGACTCTGGCTCCACGCGCCATACTCAACCCGGGTTCGGTGGGGCAGCCGCGTGACCGCGACCCGCGCGCTGCCTATGCCATCCTGGACCTGACCAATTACACCTGGGAATGGCACCGTATCGAATACAACATCCAAAGCGTCCAGGAACGAATGCGCAAGGAAAATTTACCGGAGCGCCATATCACCCGTTTATCTGCTGGGTGGTAAGATGCCACATCGAAGCGATTTAGAGCGGGAACATTCCAACCGTCAGGGGCGTTTTAAAGCTAGGAATAATCTCAAGGAGGAGCTATGATTAAAAAAGTTTTAATTGCCCTGGTAGTGCTTGCATTGCTCTTGGTCGGATGTAGTGCGGTATCCCTCAATCAACGGGCAGCCGTGCAGGAACCAGCCCTTCCAGCAGAAGCACCATCAGTAGGACAGCGTGCCGAATCAGAAGGGCTTGCGATTAATACCGATAAGAGTGCTTATGCCCTGGACCAGACCGTTGCCTCGGTCGATCGGTTGGTGATCAAGAATGCCTCGCTGTCCATCGCCGTGAATGACCCGCTCAAGTCGATGGATACCATCTCGCATATGGCAGAAGCCATGGGTGGGTTCGTCGTCTCCGCCGATATGTACCAGCAATCTTTGAGCAATGGCGTCAAGGTGCCTCAGGTTTCCATGACCATCCGTGTGCCAGCCGAACGGCTGGACGAAGCCCTGACCACCATCAAGGCTGAGACCGACCAGCCGATCATCAGTGAGAACGAGTCCAGTCAGGATGTGACCGCCGAATATACTGACTTGAATTCGCGCCTGACAAACCTGCAAGCTGCTGAAAAACAACTTCAGGAAATCATGGCTTCAGCTACGAAGACTGAGGATGTGCTCTCGGTTTATTCACAGCTGGTCTCAGTGCAGGAACAAATCGAACTGATCAAGGGTCAGATGAAGTATTACGAGCAGTCAGCCGCCCTGTCTTCTGTTAGCGTTCAGCTAATCGCTAATGCCGCAGTCCAGCCTCTCACCATTGCCGGCTGGCAGCCGGCAGGTGTCGCCAAAGAAGCCCTGCAGTCACTGATCAATACCCTGCAATCGCTGGCAAACTTTGGCATTCGCCTGGGAATCCTATATCTCCCTGTTCTTTTGGTTATCTTTGTCCCCATCGGGCTGATCATATGGGGAATTGTGAGCCTGGTGAGGAGAGGTCGCAAGCCAAAAACCGCTTCAACCCCTACCCCCGAGTAATACTTTACAATAAACCGCATGAGCTGTCCAGTTTATGATCATGGACAGCTCATTTGTTTTAATTATCGTGCGGAACAATTGACCTCGCAGTAAGATGGACGGAGTTTTGGCCTTCTTAAGTGTCGCTCACCGCTACCTTTCATTGACTCGCTATCTCAACCTCAGCACCTCACCTGGGTGGACGACATACGTGGCAGGCAGGTTGTTCAGCCTGGCCAGGATGTGCCAGGCAATCCCAATACTGCGCCCAAAGCCGATCAGGGTGTCGGTATGCACGGCAATGACGGTTTCAACGGGTGCCTGTGCAGCAGGAGTGATCTCATTAGAGAAGACCCAAGCGCAGTAGCTACATTTTGTTCAATTATTGGTAAGTACACCTGGGAATTAATCACATGTATCGTTGGCATAGGCGCAGCGGGTTCAGCAGTCTCCGGCTCAGGTTGTGGCACAGGCTCAGCCTCTTGCGTAGCCCCCCCAGGTAGCTGCAATACCTGACCCGGGAAAATGGTGAAGGGAAAGCCAACGGAATTCAGTTGGGCAAGCTCCATCCATGAGATACCAAAGCGTTTAGCCAGCTTAATCAGGTAATCACCCCTCTGGACAGTGTAGGATTCCCCGTGGGCTTCAGGTGGAGGAACATCATGAGTAGCGGTCTCTCCTGAACCAACCACGGCCATATTTCCCAGCACCGCCCAAGAATTCAGAAATGAGTTAAGCCAGTAAGTCTGGTACTGCCCGGAACCTGCATCCACTACCTGAGCGGTATCCGAGCTGTAACCGGTCAGGATCATAGTGTGCTCGTAGGCTGCCACCCTGGCGGTGCTCCCATCGGAGGCTTCATACTCCACGGGTGACCCACCCCACATAGCCCCAATGATCCATACGATCACCGGGCGACCCGCATTGATCTCTTCCCGCAGGTCATCCCAATTCAGATCATTGCGTGCTTCTGCCTTCAAGCCAAAATCCCGCAAGGTCTCTGCCACCGGACCGGCATGCACCCCGTACCCTTGCGGTGGGATCCTCCCCCAGGCATCATTCGGGTCACCTACATAGCCCTCATCCGGGTTATCGGATTTTGGCAGGGCTTCCAGAAATTCAGTCTCCCCAATGCTCACTCCCCAATAGGCGGCCCAGTCTGCTGCGGAACGCGCCTCACAGGATATTGAATAAGCTTGGGGATGCCCAATTAATCCGGAGATATAGGCATAATCGGGCAATGAATCCCCGTGTGCGGCGGAGAAATCTACCAATATCAGTAATGTAACCAGTGTGATTATGAGAAACAAGCGCTTCATTGAGTTCATCCTGTTTAACAAACATCCAACAACTGTCAAACCTGTTGCAACTCTCATGCCAGGCAAATCTTACGTGTATAATCGGAAATCATGCAGGTACTGAGCCAATATGCGCACCGCCAGCTAGGATTGCATCTATCGCGTTCCCAACTTTCAGCCCTCTCCCTTTACGAACGCGAGCTGGTCGATTGGAACACGCGCTTCAACCTGACTGCCATCCGTGACCCCCAGGAGATTCACATCAAGCATTTCCTGGATTCACTCACCTGTCTCTTGGCGATACGCGAGACCCCCATTGGAAAGCTGATCGACATAGGCACGGGAGCTGGATTCCCAGGGGTACCGATCAAAATTATAATCCCAAAGATGCAGCTCACCCTGGTGGAATCTGTGGGCAAGAAAGCTGATTTTTGCCGTCATGTGGTTAAGATCCTAGACCTGCAGGGGGTGGAGGTGGTCCAGGAACGCGCCGAGACCATCGGGCAGGATCCGGCTTACCGCGAACACTATGACTGGGCGGTTGCCCGGGCTGTCGCCATCCTGCCAGTGTTGGCAGAATACCTGCTGCCACTTGTGCGGGTGGGAGGAAGTATGCTCGCCATGAAGGGCGAAAGTGGCCCAGCCGAGGCGCACTCTGCTGAACACGCCTTACGAGTCCTGGGCGGTCACCTGCGCCAGTTGCTTCAAGTTACATTACCCGGTGTGGTTGAAGAACGCTATCTGGTGGTGATTGATAAAGTGGCTGCTACCCCTAGCGGATACCCACGTAAGGTTGGAGTGCCTGCCAAACGCCCCTTATAATTTATGAGGTGAATCCTTTTCCACCCTGCCGCCTGCCACCCGCCAAACAGTCGCCTTTTGGACAAACTCTGGAGTAAACAATCCCAAATCGGTGGTGGAAAGCAGCACCTGCTCCGATTGAGTCAATCTTTCCAACAGGTCATAACGGCGCTGGGTGTCCAGCTCTGCCAGCACTTCATCCAGCAGTAAGGTGGGCCAATGTCCACTCTTGGTGTGCATCCAAGCGACCTCGGCGATCTTTAGAGCCAATATGGCTGAACGAGCCTGGCCTCGTGAGCCATACGTGCCCAGATCGATCCCATTCGCCAAAAAACGCAACTCATCCCGGTGCGGTCCAATGGTGGTGATGCCGCGTGCAATCTCTTCCAGCCGCAACTTCTGCAGGCATTCCAAAAAACCTTTGCGGATTTGTTCCTGTGAAAAACCCGCTCTGTCCACGGCGGCATCCAAAGGTAAGGCGAACTGTCCAGGTGTCTGCGGAAGCGGATCATAGGCTGGTTGGTAACTCAAGCGCAACACCTCATTGGCATGGGTAAGCTCGCGGTGCGTGCGAGCTGCCAGCCTTTCCAACTCTTGCACAGCCCGGATGCGAGCATGGATCAGCTGTGCACCGAAGGTGGCGATCTGATCGTCCCAATAATCCAGCTGGGAAGTGTCACCTTTTCGCTCGTAAAGCTGTTTTAATAAGGCATTGCGCTGTAGAAGCGCCTTATTATATTCTGCCAGGGCAGATTGATAATGTAAAATTACCTGTGCCAGTGCCAGGTTCAAGTACCGGCGACGTTCTTCTGGTCCACCTTCAATCACGCCCATCATCTGGGGTAAAAACAGGACGGCATTAAACTGCCCAATCGCCTCACCAGATTTACGCTTGACGCCATCCAGAAGCACTTCTTTGCGCAGGTGTGTGCCCCCATTCTGACCATTAGGTTCCTGAATAATGCGCACTTCCATGCGGTGGTTCTCTTCCCCTCGGGAAAAATCAGCTACAATCCGTCCCACCGCCAGGGTCTGGCGCGCCTCGATAAAATTGATCAGCTGCTTATCGCTGCTGGCATGGAACGAAGTTAAAGTTGCCAGAAAGTAAATCGCTTCGAGCAGACTGGTTTTGCCCTGGGCATTATCCCCCACCAGCATGACCGTTCCACTCGGTACATCCGTATCCAGGCGGGTGAAATTGCGAAAATTGGTAAGTGATAGATGGGTAAGGCGCATTTCCTCAGCCAATCATGCAAATGCCACGGATGAGAGTCGCCGTGGCATTCCAATTGTGCTTAGATTATATCAAAAGAGCAGGGTTTCGCAGGTCTGGTGCAGGTCAATCCCCAGATAGATTTACACCCTATCTGGGACGACCTGTCCCTGATGTTCCTCAGCCTGCCATAGTTTTTCGGCCCGGTCAACAAAGAGGATACCGTCCAGGTGATCGATCTCGTGCTGGAAAATGCGTGCCAGCCAGCCCTTGGCTTTGACGGTCATTGGTCGACCATAGCGGTTCAATCCCTTGACAGTCACTGTTGTGAAGCGCTCCACTTCCCCTTGAATACCCGGGATTGACAGGCATCCCTCCGTGCTAATCAGCGTATCCTCGGAGGAACGGGTAATCTCGGGGTTTGCCAAGGCATACAATTTGGGCGGTATCTCCTCATTCTCTTCATCGCCATATTCAACTACGATCAATCGGATCGATTCACCTACCTGAGGTGCTGCCAATCCAACACCTGGAGCAATGCGCATGGTTTCAACCATGTCTTCGACCAGAGTTTGGAAGTCAGGCCCAAAATCACTCACTTTATGAGCCTTATGCCGCAAGATGGCTTGCGGAAGGGTAACAATTTCTCGAACAGTCATGGGGGCTATTTTACCCGAATTCGGTCAAATTTGGGGAGGTTTTTTTATTTGGCGGATATCTTCTGCCTGGCGATGGTAAGCGGCGATATAGTTGGAGACCCGCTCCTGTTCCTGCAAAGTGTCAGTCTGTTGCTTCTTGCGTCGGTGTTCAAACATATAGTTGAAAATATCCCTTTGAGCGCGCGCCGGGTTATGAATCCCGTAGAAGATGAATTTATTGTCTGTACCAACATTGATAATCACATTGCCAAAATTCAGCACAACCCCCAAAAATCCCAGTTTCTCGTAATCCAGACCGATGATATTCTCCAATGGGGCAGATTTCGTAAGCTCATCCCCCAGGGGCTTCCGCTCACTATCGATAATCTTATCGGGGGTGACGCGATAGATATCATTGCTCCAATCCACAAATTTGTACAGCCACCAGAGAACAGCCAATGCTGTCAAGGCAATGCCAATCAACAGGATCAATCCTGGGGTGAGAAGGCTGATCAGGCCATTCGCCCGCCAATAATAAAGAAACCCTGCCCCAACCATCAACCCCAAAGCACATGCCACCGGCAGCCAGGTCATCCTGAACAGCACGTACAAGTGCTTGCGATAAGTGATCATACCGCCGGATTCCCAACGCGTCTGAAAGCGCGCCAGAAGTGACTGCCAAAAGTTTAATTGCTCGGGGATGAGTTTCGTTTCCTGTACGGAGGTGGTGCCTGTTGCCGCCCCTGGTACAGGAGCTGTCATGCTCATCGGGACGGTTACGGCTTGTGAAGGCTCAATCTTTTGCCTGATCTTCCCCTCGATGGTATGAATATCTGTAGACATCTGGTGCTCGATTGCCAGCTTGTGTTCCTGATCGATCATGTTCTTGATCTCGCCTGGGTTACCAATATGGAGGAAGAATACTTGCCCCATGAATGTCTGCGTGATCACATCACCGAAGCCTAACGAACGCCCAATAAAACTGGATTTTGTCTCGCCGGCTTTAATCGCTACCAGCGGAGCCTCCTGCCGGCTGTCGTATAGCCCGATCGTGCGTTCCAGCCACACAATCCGTTCGTCAGTGATGATATAGAAATCGTTCCCCCAGTCGAAAAAGCGCCAGATAGCCCATAAACCAGCCACACCCACCACCGCCGTCCCAAGCCATCCTACCGCCAGGCGGAATGAGGCAGTCGTAAGCAGGGAGGCTAAAAGGATCACGAACACCCCAACCCAAGCTACTGCCAGTGGGGCAAGCTCGACAACAAACAGGTACGCAGGATGCTTCCGACAGACGACCTTTACGGTTTCCTCTTCACCCAGCCAGCTGAATGGTTTTGAATGGATCAGCTTATACCAGGATAATTGCCTTTTTATATTCTTAGTTAACGCTGGGATGTTGTTCAGTAACGAGCGCAACGCTTCTACCTGAAAGCTGAAGAGCAATGCTGGTTTGAGTGCCACAAGGCTAAATAACTTTGGCCTGCCCCGAAATACCACGTCTGCACCAAAAAAATCACCATGTTTAAGTACGTAGCTCTGTCCCTGGCCTCCTTTTAATGGGAGGGTATAACGCACTTTCCCTGTGATGACAATGTAAAACGGAAAGAACTTCCCATCCATGCGCAAGGTTTCCCCTTCCTTCAATAGGATTGGATGGGCAAGCGCCGCCACTCGATCGAGCTGACCACTATCCAGCCCATCGAATAACTTTAGATTTTGGAGCATAGAGATGATTTGCTGTTTGTCTTCAGGCATATTATGATTTTAGCATGAACGAGGCGTTTCGTTGAGATCGATGCACGATGCATACCAGAATATCAATCGGCTTGATTTATGGGAATAAATGCTTGTGATAGAATCTATCCCACGTTTATCCATCTCAGGAGGATGCTGCTATGCCCATTCATTTTGGCACTGATGGCTGGCGTGCCGTTATTTCAGATACTTTCACATTTCACAACCTACGCCTGGTCGGGCAGGCGATCGCGGATGCAGTTGGATCGGAACATTGGCTGAATGGCAACTCCATAGTACCAAATGTTGACCCACACAAAATGGTGGTGGGCTATGATACACGGTTTCTCTCCGACCGATATGCTGCGGATATGGCGCGCGTGCTGGCAGCCAATGGTTACACGGTGGTCCTTTCGCAATCAGATGCTCCTACCCCTGTGATTTCATTCGCTGTTCGCCAACAAGGGGCCATTGGTGGGGTGATGATCACTGCTTCGCACAATGCCCCACGTTATAACGGGGTTAAGTTAAAAGCAGCTTATGGTGGCTCTGCTCTGCCCGAACAATGCCGGAGGGTGGAAGTATATTTGAATGATAATGAGGAGCGCGGCCGCGGTCCGAATCAAATGGACTTTGATCAGGCCCGTCAGGCAGGGTTAATCCAACGCTTTAACCCGCTCCCTTCCTATTACGATCACGTACGCAAATTGATCAATTTCGATCTCATCGCTGAGAGTCCTCAAAGGGTGGTCGTCGATTCGATGTATGGCTCGGGTCGAGGGGTCATTAAAGGCATCCTGCAGGGCACAGGCTGCGAGGTTCAGGAGATCCGGGCTGAGCTGAACCCCGGTTTCGGTGGAGTCCACCCAGAACCAATCAGCCGCTACCTGGGAGCCCTTGCCAGTGCCATCAGCATGGGTATGGGGGACCTGGGGTTGGTGACCGATGGTGATGCCGATCGCATTGGCGCCATGGATGGGCGGGGGAACTTCGTCGACCCGCATAAGATCATGGCTTTATCCTTGCGCTATTTGGTTGAAAAGCGGGGCTGGCGGGGTCCGGTCATCCGGACGGTCTCTACCACCAGCATGATTGATCGACTGGCGGAGCGGTATGGGCTTACCATGTACGAGACACCCGTCGGTTTCAACCATATCGCCGATTACATGCTCAAAGGAGATGTATTGATAGGAGGAGAAGAGTCTGGAGGTATTTCGTTCCATGGGCACATTCCTGAGGGTGACGGTATTTTGATGGGTTTATTATTGCTTGAGATTGTAGCAACTTCAGGAGTGACACTCTATGAGCTGGTGGAAGATCTTTTGAAGGAAGTAGGACCCGCCTTCTACCAACGTACTGACCTACGCTTGAGCCATCCGGTTTCAAAACAGGCGATGAGCCATGTGCTGGTGGAGGACGCGCCAGTTGAAATTGGAGGAGAAAAAGTATCTGGCGTTTCCACGATTGATGGGGTTAAATACCTGATCGCCGATGGTTCCTGGATGTTAATCAGACCGTCTGGCACTGAACCAGTGTTGAGGGTTTATGCCGAAGGTCGCTCACCCCAAATGGTCCAAGCATTACTCGGGTACGGCGAACAGATAGCAACCCAGGTTGCCTAAGGTATTTAAATAATAAAGATTGGGATCGTTCAGAGGCGAGATGCCTCTCCAATCCCAATCTTCTAATTTAATAAGGCAGCATCCGTTAAGATGCAGTTCTTAATCTGCGCATTAAAAAGATAATCACCACGAAAACAAAGGCTGCGATGATAAGACCAGGTGCGCCCAGCTCATCCGCAATCCCTGTAACCGGTAGGGCGGTTGCGGTCAGATGTGGGGGTGTACCTGAGGCTTTTGTGGGTTGTGTGGTTTGCGTGGCTTGCGCGGCTTGTGTGACTTGCGTGGCTTGTGTGCCTTGGGTCACTCTTACCGCCGCGGTTGCCGCTATCTGAGTAAGTACGGCATTTCGAGTGGCAATCGCAATATCGACCGTCGGTGATGGGGATTTTGTGGGAGCCAGGACTATGACCGGTGTGTTCGTGGGAGCCTGAGTTTTAGTTGGGGTAATGGTAGGTTGCCTGGTGGCAGTGGCAGTAGGCACAGATGCCGTTTGGCTGGCTGCAAGGGCAATCGCGGTGGACTGAGCTGCATTGGTTGCTTCTGCATTTTGGGCAGCACGTTGGCCGGGTAAATATCTTAATAATGCCAGCCCGGCAATGCAAAGCAATGCCAAAACCATAATCCCACCCAAAGTTCCTGCGATAATTAAAAAAGTGCGGTTGCCACCTTTTTGAGGTGGTTTCTCTTCTCCAAGTTCCTGTTCGACATCATTCATGTCTGTAAAGGCCATAGTACTCTCTCCTCACTAATCCATTTTGGGTGATGGATCGTCACCCGATTATCTCGAGATTTGCCAGGGGAATCTGGACGGTGTCTCCATTCAATAAACGAACTCCTGCTGCCTGTGCTCGTAGGCCACTTGGTAATACCGATAAACCTGGCAATAGGTTGGTTAAGGTGCCAACCAAACTTTTGTAGGGAGCACTGACTACTCTTACTGTTTGACCAATCGCAAAAGCAGCTGAATCGGTGGGAATCGCAGGGAGTACCCCATCCGGCAGAGAGATGACTACCTCGGGTCGCGTATTAGCAAGACGATCCCAAGGTTCTGCATTCACTGACACTTCTCGCATTGTACCAGAAATTAAGATGTTAAATGCATCCTGGTTCATGGGTAGTCTACCGAAACCTTCAACAAGCATGATTGGATAGCTCACTCTCAAAGCTGCAGGTACTAATGACGAATCCATACTCGCAAGTATCATTCCGCGAACGGGCAGGTCTTCTGCTGAGGTGATCACTTTTTCGTCTTCACAATAACATGCCATGATTACCGAGCCTCGTAAGCTGACATCCATCATGGCCGGGGTGACCAGTTCGTCGGGAGCCTTTGCCAGTATATTCAACAAACCATAGTTGATCTTGCCATTACCCCAAACTCCCTGAATAAGCGAGCCAACCGATTCGATGACCACGCCTCTATCACCAATTATATCTGCTACCACCCCTGAATAGCCGGCTTTGAGCCCAGTGAATTCCCCTTCCAATTCCAGGAGCACCAGTCCACCACCTGCTACCACTACGGTACCAGATTTTGGTGTACGCACGACGCGTCGCCCAATTCCGACGGGACCCGCAATTACATCGCCCTCGCCCACCTCATCTCCGGCTCGGCGTTGAATATAATGATCGGCCTCGCTAGGTGTCAGACCCAAACCCCTTCCGATATCTAATAAGAGATGTTCTGGACGGATCATCGCTTCAGCAACAACATCGGCCGGATTCACTTCCTGACCCCGTCGGGCGATAATTCGCCCTCCTGCCGGCATTAATCTTTCACGCCGGATGGCTGTGCCAGGTAAGATATGGGTGATCTGTGCTTGCATTCTCAGTTCTCCAAAGCATGCCCTGCTAGAAATTGGGTTTCAAACAGGGGGTGCATGTTGATTACCATTAATGTTGCCCGGAAGCTGTTGCCGCGAGCCAATTATTTAGCAATTCGCGCCTTTGACCAGGTTCCGCTGGCATTCGTAGAGGTCGACCACGAGCATCAATCACTACACCCAATTCACCACCAACCACCTTTACCTTGCCACCTCTGCCAAAGCCACCCATGCCCACATCAAACCTGTGTAGCGGTGTCAGATGCAGCGTTCCCGCCTGCCCCAAGGGTAATCTAATTACAGCTAGGGAACCATGCTTTACTTCCAGTTCAGACTCGCTACGGTCATCACTGGTCATGCGGACGCGCAGGATCGGTGTTCCAAGAGGTGCGTTTCCAACCGGAGAGATGATCGTGCATAGGTTAACAAAATTCGTTGCATCCAATGACTGAATGGTTAATAGCGGAGTCACACTTGCAGTTGCCCCCAAGGAGGATGCCAAATTATTACGATCCAAAGCAATGGTGGTTACTCCAGTAGGTTGAAGACCATTTAAAATCATCATCAATGCCTGGTTACGGGTTGGTGCTTTGGTGATTACACTTCCGGAAGCAATGATCGGTTCGAACCACGGTAGAAGACCAGGCAAAGACCCAGGAAGCTCCGGAGGATATGCCTTACTGGCATGTTTAACTGCTAGCCGCATTGCCTGGCAGGCAAGCGCCTGCTCGGTTGCCAATTCATCAGCTGTGATTGGCAAGCTGGTTGGATAGATTGCTTTATTATAAATATAGTCGCGCACGTATTTATCAGAGACATCAACCGAGATCCAGCGCATTATGTCCCTCAAGGAACACAGATTCAGGATCTCCGGAAGGTTCTCTCCCAAACCAAGTCCTGGGTGGATACTTAATCTTAAGTCTCCGGAAAATGCCGAAGCTACAGTCGTCGCTGACGCACCGATATCTACCCCCAAAACACCCTTGTGAGTGTGGGCGTATTCCTTGCTGATATAGCGAATAGTTCTGCCAAAGGCAGTTGCAGCTGGCAATAAATGATTACCCGTCCATATATCCACTTCCTGGATGCCCCGGATCTGGCGGGAGCGCACCAGGCGAAATACTTGAGCCAGAGCAGGCTGTGAGGGTGTGAGCTGTTCGCTTTCATACGATTGGCGGACATTAGGAGCAATGTGTAAATTTGCAAGAGTGCCAATTGATTCCTGTACGTCCTTAACCAGTTCTGAGTTGCCTGCATACAGCACTTCTGGACGCTGTTCTTTGGGCATCAAATAACAAGCCAGACCTACCGCTTCAAGCAGGTTAATTACCGATCCTTTCGCACCACCTTCAATCCCTCCCGCCACCACAATCAAGTCTGGACGCATCTGCAGAATGGCATCCAATCGGGCAACGTTTCCTCGCTGGTCGTTCAAACTCATAGACTCCACTACGCGGGCGTAAGTGGTGGAAGCCAGATTCTTGGCACTCTCCGTGGAGACGTCCTCTAATAAACCAATCGCCACCACTTTTAGGGGAGGCCCTACAGATACAGTCGCCACACACGCATCCACCCCGGATCCGTTCGGTTGAGAAGGGATTACTATCTGTCCTCCAGCATCAAATAATACCCGACCCGTGATGTCGTGTAACTGATCCAGCGCTTCCTTCACGCCCACACTGACGTCATTAAAGGGAGCACCCAACGTAGTCGGCACGCTGCCTTGTCCTAAAAAGCGATAACGTCCCTCAACAACATCGAAAAGGATCACTCGTGTGGAAACAGTTCCGATTTCTATTGCAAGGACCGAGTCAGCATCAATGAGTGAAGTTGGCATGGCGGTTAAATATTAGCTAAACGAAGAATGGTTTCCCAAAGAAAACTGATTCGATCAATCAGTGCTGTGAGGGCAGCGATATATACGCCAGTAAACAGGACTCCCAGGGTAACAACAATGAATCCCTGCCCGACTGTAGATATGTATTCCATAAATACCGAACGTTGTACTGGCACTCCCTCCTCTTGACGCTGGATGCCAAACTGAAAGTAGATGAGGGTCGCTACGGTACCCAATAAGACGATCAGACCATTGATGAACCAACCGACCAAATTGCTTATCTCTGCTGGAGCTGATTGGGTATTAAGTAGATTTACTGATGCTCCAACCTGAGGGAATATCGTTCCTCGAACTGCCCCAGCAACCACCGTAGCCGCACCAACCCCGGCCAGAAAAGCCAACACTGGTGTTCCCCAGCGTGCCAGGCGCGGCGACGCCTTGGTTAGCATCCAAATTCCCAATAGAACTGCGGGTACTACACGGAGAGCATAAGCGACCAATCCGTCCATTTTACCTGTGGTAAATATCTGTATAACAGGTATAAGTACCTGGAACCAAATTACGTTATAAAGAATCAAGACCGCTGCATAACCCGAAGCTACCCCGATGAAAATATGGATCGCCAACCGGAACAGGGCATTATCACCTATGATATAGCTGAGTACCATAATTGTTAGCAAGAAGCCTATAATGGCTCCGATTGGATCAGCCAGCTGGTTGATGCGATCCAACATGGTCATTCCTAGTTCTCTTTCTTCTTGCTTGCAGGCAGTGACTTTACTACTACATTGGCGATACTGCCAATCAGAATGATCAAAACTGAAACTGTTATTCCCACGCTAAAAGCATCCCAAATACCATTTTGCTGGATGTTGCCAACCGTACGTCCGTAAGCCACGCCACCCACCAAACCAGCTATCATACCCTGAACCTGCGCTGGGGTGGACTCGTAATACGGGCGAATCAGCGGTTCAGCTTGGGAACTCGTAACTATTAAAAGAGGTGTACCTGCTTCCTGAAGCTGTGGGCCGATTTGTTCTATCCAAATCCTGGCTGTGTCTGGGTCATTCGTTATTAAGATCACAGCAGAGAAGTCTTTTATGCTCCCTATGGCGTTCAAAGGCGCTTCTGCCCAAACACTCTCAATCTGCAGCGAGTAAGGTAATAAATTTCTTGGGGATGTAGCCAGCCCGAGTAAACCCATCGTACCACCGGGAATATAGCCAAGGTTTGCATAATTCGAATAAAATCCTGGGGTTCTTGCCATACTTAAGCTGGCGTTCTTAATCATACTTTCTGCCAATGCCGGACCTGAAGGGGTAGTCGCAACCAGCGTCAAATATATGCTCTTGTTCATCAGTTGAGTGAGCACGTTAGTGATGGCGATATTCAATTCGCCCGAAAAACCAGCTTCATAATCAAAAGCGATCAGCACTGGAACTCCTGAAGGTAACAACTGTATCCGTTGGGTAAAATCGACCACTCCAGGAATATTGCCAGGTTGTGGGGCTGAGGTTCGCTTCCCTCCGCTGATAATCATCCAGGCCATTGGCAACAATAAAACAACCGCAACAATCAATCGAAAGATATTTCGAGTAGTGATAATGGGCTGGGATGGTAATGGCATCGGTTTTTCTTCATCAGCCAGTAATTCTTCCATCATCTCCAGGCGTGCTTGCTGTTCATCTGAAACCCGCAATTTTATGGAGTATGTGGGCGGCTTCTGCGCCCGTATGGCTGATGGGTGAGCCGATATCACACCGCGTAAGCCCGCTAAAGGTCCTGCTGTTACGATATCTGCACCTGATAGGTCCTCAACCGGTCCGGTAGGCGAAACTGCATCGGTGGGGCGAAGGGCTTCCAACCAGTTAGGGATTTCGGCTGGAGCAATCGGGGTTTCCGGCTCCTCAGGGCTAGGTGGGGGTTCTACAGAACCTGGCTTTGCTATCCACTCTGGCAGTGGTGGTTGTTCCTGAGCCTTCTCTTCCGGAGTTTCATTAACCACAGCTTCGTATTGCACTGGTTCACTGCCAAATAATTCACCTTCCAGCTTAATCTTGGAAGATGCTTCCAGGTTTTTTAACCATTCAGGTTTTTCTGATGGTTGGGTAGGTAAAGCTAGCTCTTCTTCGGCTGCTCCTTCGACTTCAGCTTCGGAACCCTCTTGATAGATCTCTGGCTCTTGTTCTTCTAACGACGCTTCCTGCGTTTCATCCGGTGTCTCTTCCTGCAAGCTTGGTGGTTCAGGCATACCTACACCAGCTTCATCTAGCAAGCTCGCCAGCCACTCCTCATCGATTGCGTTATCCTGTGGGTTTGGTGGGGCTGAAGATGGGGTTAATATAGAATCTATCTGTTCCGAAAGCTCATCGGGGGAAGTTTCTTTAGGTTTCGCCTCTGACTGGTCAAGAAAATTAGCCTCGGTTTGTTTGAGCCAATCAGGGATGTTTTGTTCCAAATCTGATGAGGCTTTCGGTTCGGGAACCAGATTCTCTGCTTCACCCGGTTTTTCAGAGCTAGTAAGGATAGGACTGATTTTATCTTCGTCTTCAGAAGGAGCGACAAACCCCCCTGTTTTTAACGGCGCCTGGCAATATATACACTCATCCAGATCGGGTGGATTAAGCTTACCGCATAATGGGCAGATGATATCAGTCATGCTCTATCCACCATAAGGGCGATCAACACCGATTAGAATGCGTAAGCCGGTGGCTACCGTTCCCAAGGCAACACCTAACAAGAGGCCTCTCGCTCCAGCAATCGCGGGGACTTGAGCTAACCAATCCCGCACGATGCTCAGTGGGGTAATCTCACCGATCAAAAACAGCGGGACAGATCCTAACAAAACCAATAGTACGGTCACTAGGAATAAAATGGTGTACCATTTCGGTCGGCGAGTAAGCAGACGCGCCCCGGCATACACCAGAACAACCGCCAAAACTGCCAGTAAACTTACTTCTACAGGTACCTGAAAGGAATTAAATACCCACAATGACCAGGACCCGGTCGGACCACTTATACCGACAATAACAATGGTGATAAACATAGATGTCAGCAACACGATACTATTGATGTTGCTGGATTTTTCACTACCTATCTTTTTCCAATGTACTATCGCTAGGTTAAATATACCTAAGAGCAAGGCAAATGCAGCCAGAATGATGGCCCATCCAATCAAAGTGGATTGAATGCCACCAAACACCCCCGGGAAAAAATACCCCAATAATATGAACGAACCGGAGATAACGGCGATTATTGCATTTGTAATGGGTAGAATTTTCTTCACGGCAATATTCTCAATAGCTTAAGGATCGCCCCAATCACGATGGCAACCACCAGCACCCATCGGACGATGTCCTGCATACGTAGACTGGCTGAATGCGCGGCTCCCGCTCCCAGATATGCACCTGCCGCATAAAGCTCTTCACCTAGTAAAGGCTCATCAGAGGTGACGTATAAGACGGCCTGAGCAGGGAGGCTGTCACTACCCGCCACCGTCAGTGATCGGTTGCGCTCGCCCGCTTCAGTCAGCAAGGCTATCTCCGTCCCAAAATGACCAGCAAAGATATTGGCGGAGATTTGTTCATCATGGATGGTCGGCATGGCCCCAGCAGCATAGGCCATGGGGGTAAGACCGGTCAGGCGTGCATTTGTGGGGTCATAACGCTCCATAGTCCCCAGGCTACGGTATGTACTTCGTAAGGTATCCTGACTAAGGATGGTGATTACCCCATCACCTGATGTCGTCACTGGAGGCCGGTCACTGTTTGAGGCTGCTCGGGCACAACGGTCAAGGATGGTAAGGCCGATAAATGCAGCTCCACCCTGCAAATCGTTGATATTTCCACGACCAAGCGATATATGAAGTCGTTTACCTGCTTCCACAGCAAGGTCGACCTCACGTTTAAAGTGGCTGAAAGCCTGGATTCCCCGTAAGTTGAGTTTAGCCCGAGAATGATCTGATAAGAGATAGAATAAAATCAAACCCAGACATAACAGGATAAATAATAAGCCCAGGATACTGTTGAGTAAGCTAAGCACCTGATCCACGAGTAGGCGCCTCCCTTAAGAAGGATACAAATTCCTGCCGGTCTTTGGGGTTTTCGAGTACCTGAGCAAATGCATGAAGTGAACGGGACGATACAGTACCAGAAAGCAAGGGTTGGCTGAGATACAGTACTTGGGCAAACAATACACTCAGGGAGCCTGCTGCCTCGAGCGCGGTAGCAACTCCCTCTCTCATCCCCCAGCGTTGCAACGCACGCGCCCAATTAATCCAGAGAGGCTGGTTCTCACTCATGATTAAAGTATAGCACAAAACTTCTACGCAGTTTTATTGCCCCGCAAGTTTTTTACCAGCAATTTTACAAGGACAACCCTACCTGCCAAATGAAATTGAAATATGACAGGGGACAGGTGATTTTTATGCCATATATAACTGTCTCTTTCACTGTAGTACGGCTAAACTAGTAAATTGGTCTATTGGACCATTCTAGATACCTAGTGCTAGCTGCATATATTAAATATGGAGTATTCTTAATGAAAAAACAAACCGCCAATATCGATGGAAACGAAGCGACTGCGTACGTCGCCCACAAAATAAGCGAGGTGATCGCGATCTATCCTATCACCCCCTCTTCCACGATGGGAGAGTTCGCCGATGAGTGGTCAGCCCACAAGCGTCCGAACCTATGGGGAACAATCCCATTAGTGATTGAAATGCAATCTGAGGGCGGCGCAGCGGGTGCCGTGCATGGAGCATTGCAAGCCGGTGCGCTTAGCACCACATTCACCGCCTCACAGGGATTGTTACTCATGATCCCGAATATGTACAAGATAGCTGGAGAGCTGACATCGACGGTGTTTCACGTCTCGGCGCGTTCCCTGGCTGTACATGCTCTCTCGATCTTCGGTGACCATTCGGACGTGATGGCCACACGTTCCACAGGCTTCGCCTTGTTGGCTTCCTGCTCGGTGCAGGAGGCGCATGACTTCGCTCTGATTGCCCAGGCTGCCACCTTGGAGTCTCGCATACCTTTCCTGCACTTCTTCGATGGCTTCCGTACCTCGGCTGAGGTCAACAAAATTGAGATGCTCAGCGATGATGAGATTCGTGGAATGATCTCTGATGAGCTGGTGCAGGCTCACCGGGCGCGTGCCCTATCACCCGAGCATCCTTATATTCGTGGTACCGCTCAGAACCCCGATGTATATTTCCAGGGTCGTGAGACAGTCAACCCATTCTATACGGCATGCCCAGGGATCGTGCAAAAGGCTATGGACAAGTTTGCCACCACGGTTAGGCGCAAATATAACCTGTTTGATTATGCCGGTGCCCCCGATGCCGAACGAGTAATTATCATGATGGGTTCCGGTGCTGAAACTGCTGGTGAAACTGCCCTTTACCTGAACCAACATGGCGAAAAAGTCGGCGTGGTAAAAGTGCGCTTGTACCGCCCATTCTCCAATGAACACTTGCTGAATGCACTTCCCAAGACGGTCAAGACGGTGGCAGTGTTGGACCGGACGAAGGAGCCTGGCGCGGCTGGTGATCCGCTCTACCTGGATGTGGTCAATGCTGCTTTTGAAGGCGGCCGGCAGATCAAAGTTATCGGTGGGCGATACGGACTATCATCCAAGGAATTTACACCGGCTATGGTCAAGGGCGTCTTTGATGAGATGATTAAAGCTCAGCCGAAAAATCACTTTACCGTAGGCATCACCGACGATGTTTCTTATACCAGCCTGGAGTATGATCCTGATTTTGATATTGAATCACCCGAGACGACCCGCTGTGTGTTCTGGGGTCTGGGTGCTGATGGCACAGTGGGTGCCAATAAGAACTCGATCAAGATTATCGGCGAGGAAACCAATAACTACGCCCAGGGATATTTCGTGTACGACTCGAAGAAATCGGGCGGTAACACCATATCGCACCTGCGTTTTGGTCCAAAGCCGATTCGCGCCCCCTATCTGATCACTCACGCGCAGTTTGTAGCTTGCCACCAGTTTAACTTTCTCGAGCGCTTCGATGTGCTCAGGTTCGCCATGCAGGGTGGCGTCTTCCTGTTGAATAGCCTCTATAAGCCAGATGAGGTATGGGATTATCTGCCACGTGAGGTGCAGGAAGTCATCCTAAAGAAAAAACTGCGCTTTTTTGTCATCAACGCTTATGAAGTGGCCAAAAATACCGGAATGGGTGTGCGTATCAATACCATTATGCAGACTTGTTTCTTCGCCATCAGTGGTGTGTTACCCCGCGATGAAGCCATCACCGAGATCAAGAAAAGCATTAAAAAGACTTATTGGAAACGGGGCCAGGCTGTAATCGATAAAAACTTTGAAGCAGTTGACCAGACCCTGGCGAACCTGCATGAAGTTAAAGTGCCTAGCACGATCACCAGCACCATCACCCGCCGCCCGCATGTGCCTGAAAATGCCCCCGAGTTCGTCAAGAACGTTTTGGGTAAGATTATCGGCCTTGAGGGCGACGAGCTGCCCGTAAGTGCTTTCCCAGTGGATGGCACTTACCCCTCTGGCACGACCCAATGGGAAAAACGCAACATCTCACTGGAGGTGCCCGAATGGGTGCCTGATCTGTGCATTCAGTGCGGAAAGTGCGTTTTCGTCTGCCCCCATGCGGTCATTCGGGCAAAAATCTATGAACCACAATACCTTGATAAAGCTCCTGCTACCTTCAAGTCGATGGATGCCAAGTTCAAGGAATTCCCCAATACCAAATATACCGTCCAGGTATCAACCGAGGACTGTACTGGTTGTGCCTTGTGTGTGGAAACTTGCCCCGCCAAGGATAAGACCCAGGTCGGCCGAAAAGCCCTCAATCTGGTCGAGCAATTACCCATCCGCGAGCAGGAACGCACCAATTGGGAGTTCTTCCAGACTTTACCCATCGCGGACCGATCACTGATCAACATGCGCACACTGAAAAATACCCAGCTTTTAGAACCCTTGTTTGAGTTCTCGCTGGCATGCACTGGTTGTGGTGAGACGCCATACGTCAAGCTGCTAACCCAGCTCTTCGGTGACCGACTGATGGTGGCTAACGCTACTGGTTGCTCTTCGATTTACGGTGGCAATCTGCCCACCACACCTTGGACAGTGAATCAAGATGGTCGTGGTCCAGCCTGGTCAAATTCACTCTTCGAAGATAATGCCGAGTTCGGTCTCGGCTTCCGCCTGACTTTGGATAAGCAGAACGAATACGCCCGTGAGCTGCTACCGCAGCTGGCTAACCTGGTTGGAGAACCACTGGTGACCGGTCTGATCAGCGCTGATCAAAGCACCGAAGCTGGCATAAAAGAACAACGTGAGCGTGTTGCATTGCTCAAAGCACGCCTGCAGGGAGTGAAAGACCCCAGAGCGCGCGATATGCTTAGCCTGGCCGATCTATTGGTACGCAAGAGTGTGTGGATCTTGGGAGGTGATGGTTGGGCTTATGATATTGGCTATGGCGGTCTGGACCATGTGTTAGCAATGGGGCGCAAAGTTAACATGCTGGTGTTAGACACGGAAGTGTATTCGAACACCGGTGGGCAGTCGTCCAAGTCCACCCCGCGTGCAGCAGTGGCAAAGTTCGCCGCCAATGGCAAGGGCATGCCCAAGAAAGACCTGGGATTGATCGCCATGTCGTACGGGTATGTATACGTCGCCCGTGTGGCGATGGGCGCCAGTGACCAGCAAACCCTGAATGCCTTCCTCGAAGCAGACGCCCACGAAGGTCCATCCCTGATCATCGCCTACAGTCACTGTATCAACCATGGGATTGACATGCGCAAAGGATTGGAACAGCAAAAGTTAGCAGTTCAATCCGGTTACTGGCCACTCTACCGCTATAATCCAAAACTGGTTGAAGAGGGCAGGAACCCGCTTATCATTGACTCGAAAGACCCGTCCATCCCATTGGAACAATATGCTTATAACGAAACCCGCTACAAGATGCTGGTGCAAAGTGATGAGCAACGCGCTGAGATGCTGCTAAAACAGGCTCAGCAGGATGTAAAATCTCGCTGGGAGCTCTACAAGCAGATGGCCGCCATGCATTATGGAAACAATGACGGTAATGACTAATCAAGGGAAATAAGGAGATAAACCATGGTCGACCTCACCACTACTTACCTCGGACTTAAGCTTAAGAATCCTCTGGTGGCTTCGCCCTCGCCACTTTCTGAGAAGGTTGATAATGTAAAGCGCATGGAGCAGGCTGGCATCTCGGCCGTCGTGATGTATTCGCTCTTCGAAGAACAAATCATCCACGAGAGCTTGGAGCTAGACTATTTCCTCAATCGGGGCACAGAATCCTTCGCTGAAGCGTTGACTTATTTCCCGGATGTCGGCAGGTACAGCCTGACCCCTGATAAATATATTGCGATCCTGGAGAAGACCAAGCTGGCGGTTAATATTCCTGTGATGGGCAGCTTAAATGGCGTTTCTACGGGCGGTTGGATCGAATATGCTCATAAGATCCAGGAGGCTGGCGCAGATGCATTGGAGCTCAACCTTTACTATTTGCCCACCGATGTCACCCTCACCAGCAACCAGATCGAAGATAATTACCTCAAGCTGGTAAGCGATATCCGTGCTGAAGTCAAGATACCCCTGGCAGTCAAGCTTGCACCCTTTTTCACCGCCCTGCCGAACTTCGCCAATCGCTTGGTGGAGGCAGGTGCCAACGGGCTGGTGCTCTTTAACCGCTTCTACCAACCAGATATGGACCTGGAAAATCTTGAAGTGGTCCCCAACCTGGTGCTGAGCAATTCGGATGACCTGCGCCTGCCACTGCGCTGGATTGCCATCCTGTATGGGAAGGTGAAAGCTGACCTCGCCCTGACCAGCGGTGTGCATACCCCCGAGGATGCCATCAAAGCCATCATGGCAGGTGCCAATGTTGCCATGAGCACATCCGCGCTCCTCAAGCGCGGGACTCAGGCGATCCAGCAAATCCTGACCGGCATGGAAGAGTGGATGATCGCACACGAGTATGAATCGGTTAAGCAAATGCGGGGTAGCATGAGCCAGGGTGCAGTGGCAGACCCAGCTGCTTTCGAACGTGCTAATTACATGAAGGTGCTCAACTCTTTCAACCCAGATTTTAGCTAAATATTGCTAAGTCCATAGTGTCTTAAAATAAACGAGCGGGCGTGTAGCGTCCGCTCGTGTCTTATTAATAATGGCAGGGATGCAGGCTAGAGAACTTCAGGCTCTCCTTCGTGAGCTTTCTTGTGACGGTAAACGATTCGGCCACGGGTGAGATCATAAGGTGACATTTCCACCCGCACACTATCTCCCAACAGGA
>Ga0153916_10000283_pt1 | contig 33005 bp, 29 predicted proteins | sample Opewatmetagenome_FD_109642 | JGI IMG/M metagenome (GOLD analysis project Ga0153916, IMG submission 109642) | Freshwater wetland microbial communities from Ohio, USA - Open water 3 Core 3 Depth 4 metaG | ecosystem: Environmental > Aquatic > Freshwater > Wetlands | place: USA: Ohio, Lake Erie...
AAACCGCAGTTCGGGCAATTCATGCCGACCCTCGCTCAGGCTGCGGGCGTAAGAATATCATTGGCCGGAACGGGAGTCAAATAAGGCTTCATTCATAAAATCTCCCCTGACCCCTCTTTGCTAAAGAGGGGAATTGAAGAAGAAATCGGGGACAGTATACGTAATCCCCTATTTCGGCGAATCTAGGCAGGAAACTAGGAAATTGATAGGGTGTCCCCAATTAGGGTTGGGCAAGGCGGGTGGGGAGCTCGATTTTCATCGACGGACCCTTTCTGGCCGACATCCTCAGAAGCAGGGACAGAATCAGAGCAACGACGCCCAACCCGGCGAACATCAGCATGCTGTTTTTGTAGTCTCCGCCCGAGACGTCGGTGAGCTTTCCCGCCGCCCAGGGGAATACGGTAAGCCCGGCGTTCTGGAGGAGTGTCGTCAATCCGAAGGCGGTGCCCAGACGTTTTTCTTCGACCAGCAGAGGCAGGGACGGCCACAGCGCCGAGGCGACCAGGGAGAAAGAGACGCCCAGCCCGATCATCGGGAGTAGCGGCGAGAAATTCGTCAGCCCGAGGCTGAGATGGCAGGGGACGATGATCAGGGATCCGAACAGCATGATCGTAGCGCGTTTTCCCCACTTGTCCAGGACCAACCCGAACAGAGGAGTGATGACAGCTGTGGCCATGTAAACAAAAGACCCGTAGAACCCGGCCTGGCCCGGCGACAGCCCGAATTTTTTCTGCAGGAAAAGGCTGGAGAAGGCCACGAAGGGGAAGACCAGGGAGTAGAACGCCAGGCAGAGAAGCGAGACGTACCAGAATGAGGCCGGGTACCTGAAGATGTCGCGGAAGACGATTTTTTCGGCGGATCCTTCTTCTTCGCGAAGGCCCGATCCCTTTTCCTTTTTTCTGTCCAGCCGCAAGTAAGCGAGAAACGCCGCATAGCCGACGAACATGACGATCGCCGGAACCCACAGGGTCATTCTCATGGAGCCCGTCCAGGCCGGAAGATGGGCGCCCAGGTTGAGGGCTGAGACATCGGAAAGGCGGACCGCCGTCACGTTCAGCCCGAAGGCGAAGGACAGCTCTTTCCCCTTAAACCATCGGGCCAGGATCTTGATTTCGGCGATGAGGAGCGACTCGGCGCCGATGCCGTAGATGAGGCGGCCGGCGAGCATGAGCTTGAAGACAGGAGCTGCCGCCGTCAGCACGATTCCAGCGGTGCATATCGTGGCGAACAGTAGGCCGGCCTTCCGGATCCCGATCTTGTCGACGAGGATGCCGCCGATGAGGACGATGATGAAATTGGGGATCGAGTAGTAGCTGAAGAGGAGGCCGTACTGCGCCCGGCTGATGCCGAACTCCCGGATGATGGCGTCGGCCAGCGGGACGACGGAGTTGTAGGCATAATAGACGCCGTAGAGCAGGATGGCCATCAGGGACAGGACGAGCCATCTCTTCTTGTTGAGGATATCCGGCAGTCCGTCTTTTTCCATAGTCGGGCGCGGGCGGCGGCTATCTCTTGAGAAGCCGCTTGAGGAGGTCGACGGCCAGGGCCGCATCCGGGGCATATCCGTCGGCCTGGATCCGCTCGGCATAGGCCCGGCTGACGGGCGCTCCGCCGATGATGACCTTGACCTTTGACCTCAACTTCGCCTTTTCCAGCTCTTCGACGACCTCTCGCATATAGGTCATCGTCGTCGTCAGCAGGGCCGACATCGCCACCACGTCCGCTCCTTCTTTCTTCACGTGTTCAAGAAACTTTTCCTTGGGGACATCGGCCCCCGCGTCGAAGACTTCGTAGCCCGCTCCGCGGAGCATCATGGCCACGATGTTCTTGCCGATGTCGTGGAGGTCGCCGCGGACCGTGCCGATCACGACCTTTCCCTTGGCCTTCACATTGGCCTTGGCCAGGAGCGGCTTGATCATCTCCAACCCCATGTTCATGGCCCTGGCCGAGACCAGGACCTCAGGGATGAAGATATCCATAGCCTTGAATCTTTCGCCGATGACGTTCATCCCGGCGATTAGGCCTTTGTTCAGGACCTTGTCCACCGGCAGGTCCTGGGCCAGGGCTTTTTCTACGAGGGCCTTCACCTGGCCGGCATCGCCCTTCTGAACACTCGCTGAGATCTCTTCGTACAGGTCCATGAGTTCCTCCTCCAAAGGCTTTTTATTTCAGGGTTTCAGGATTTCTTTGAAGACGCGGCCGAAGTTTTCCCCCATGATGAGGTCGATTTCCGCGGGCTTGTATCCCCGTTTCGCCAATTCCTCGGCGAATTTCGGAAACGCTTCGTCTCCCGGCAAACCCCGGACTGGCATGACCCCGTCGAGAGGCAGGGAGGCTTTGTCGACCTCGGTCATGTAGACGAGAAGATAATCGGCGAAATCTGGGCCCAGCCCGGCGTGCTCGATTCCGCCGACCTTGACGATATGCTCGATGTGGTCGACGAGGTGCTTAAGGTCAGGCGGGTTGACGAAGGCGCTGCAGGCATTGACGCCCACCACCCCTCCGCCGTCGGCCACTGCCTTAATCTGGTCGTCCGTCAGGTTCCGCAGACGGTCGCGGAGGGCCCGGCAGTTGGAGTGCGAAGCGATAACCGGGGCCTGGGCGAACTTGATGACGTCCCAGAAGCTGGGGTCGTTGAGGTGGGAGACATCGACGACAATTCCCAGTTTCTCCGCCTCTTCCAGGAACTTGGCCCCGACATCTGTTAGGCCGCCCAACTGGCCGGATTTCCGGACAGAAAAAAACGCGCCATCGGCCAGGAAGGTCCGGAGGGCGTGGGTGAGGCCGAGCACCCGGAGCGCGAGCTCGTAGAAAATGCGCAGCAGCTGGATGTCCGTGCCCAGCGGCTCAGCTCCTTCCATGCCCAGGATCAACCCGATTTTTCCGGACTCTTTCGCCTTTTGGATATCGCTGTAAGTCCGGCAGAGGACGGTGCTCGGTGATTCGGCGATGTCTTCATAGAGGGAGGCGACGAGGTCGAGCCCGCGGCGCAGGGCCAGCTCCGGAAGGAGCGGGGGCTCGGTGTAGATGGCCACGACCCGGGTGTCGATCCGGCCCTTCCTCATCTTGGGCACCCAGAATTTCTCCAGCACGGCCTTTTCTCCCAGCAGCCGCCGCGCGTGAATGTCGTTGAGAATATCAGAATGGGCGTCGATCGTAATAGGCATTGTCTCTCGACTCCTTTTTCGGGTAGGCCAGTCACTTGTCCATGAATCTTACGATTTTGCCGAGCTCGGCCTGGATTCCTTTTTCGAGCGGCCTGGGAGTATGGGTTTTCAGGATCTCTTTGGCTTTCTCATTGGCCCGCACCGCCAGATCCTTTTTCCCCTCCTTTTGCCACCGTTCGTAGGAAGTTCTGGAGAACAATCGCGGAGACCAGTTCTCCTTGAAATGCCGGAGCGTGTGCTCGCTCGTCAGGTATTCGCCTCCGGGCCCCACAGTGTGGATGAGGTCCAGGGCCAGGGTTTCCTCGTTTATCTCGAAGCCTCCCGTTATCCGCCTGACCATGGAGATGACCTCGTTCGAGACGACGAGCTGTTCATAAGAAGTCGTCAGCCCGTTGTTGATGTAGCCGACGTCATGGACGAGGTTGCCGCCGTTCAGGGAGGACAGCAGGGTCCACAGGGCGCCTTCGATGGCCGCTTGCTGGTCGTAGATGTTGGAGTCGGAACAGCCGGCGAAACTGAACATCGGGAGACGGTAATAGCGCGCCATGTCCGTCAGTGCGGAGGTCGCCAGCAGCCCTTCGGGAGCAGCGTACCTCAGGAGGCCCGTCGCCATGTCGATCGGGAAGACGCCGCCGCCATAGATGAACGGCATCCCTTCCCGGATGGAATGGGCCAGTACGTACCCGCCGAGCATCTCGGCATTGGCCTGGACGAGCCCGCCGGCAATCGTGATCGGGCCGGTGCCGCCCGTCAGCAGTCCAGGAGTGAAGACCACGGGAAGGGCCTTCTCGGCCATGAACATCAATTTCTGGGTCGATTCGGCGGCCAGGGTGAGGGGAGAGATCGGTTCCGTGTAGAGGGCGATAAAAGGGCTCGACCTGAGTTCTTTGGCACCGCCGGCGACCGCCTCGGCCATCTGGACGATGGCCTTCAGGTTGTCGAGGCTCCAGGCCGTGAAGACGATCGGCTTTTCCGTATGGCTGACCATGGCGCCGAAATGGTGGAGGTCAGAGATCTTGGGGTTGACATCGCTGGCGATCCCGGAGCACATCAGGAAGCTCAACTCGGGGAGGTAGTCGACGACCTTGGCCACGTTCTCGATGTCTTTGAGGACGGCCAGCCTCCTCCTCTTTGTCTGGAGGTCCGATATATACGGCGTATCAGACCCTGTCCCGAAATAGACGTTGTTGTCTTCGAGGAACATGGCCGGGTTCCCGTTCCGGTCGCTTATCGAAACCCGGGGAGGCGTCGCCCGCAGAGCCCGCTCGACGAGGTGGGCCGGGATTCTCACGCGCTCACCGTCGACGAAGCAGCCGGCCTTTTTGAAGATCTCGACGGCTCTGGGCTCTTTGACGGCGATGCCCGTGCGCCGCAGCACCTCCAGGGTCGAGAGGTGGATAAGCTCAAGCTGGTCGTCTGACAGCACCTTCAGCCTGGGGATTCTGAGTCGATATTTGTCATTCATCGGGGATCCTCCTTGCTCTATAGGTTTCTCGTCCAGAACTCGACCATCTTGTTGAAGAGGTTGATCCGGGCCGGGCGGTCAGCGATCCCGTGCTTGCGCATCGGATAGATCATCATGTCGAAGTTCTTTCCCGCCTTGATCAATTCATCGACGAACGCCCAGGTGTTCTGGATGCGGACGTTGTCGTCATAGGTCCCGTGGACGATCATCAACCGGCCGTGCAGGTCCTTGGCGTACCGGAGGAGAGAAACCGCTTCCCAGTCTTCCGGCCTGTCCTGCGGCCGTTTCATGGAAAACTCCGCCCACTTGGGTTCGTGAAACCTCTGGTCGGTCACGGGAGCGACGGAGATGCCGGCCTTGAATTCCTGGGACCTGGTCAGCGCCAGCAGGGTCATACAGCCGCCGTAGCTCCAGCCCCAGATGCCCACCCTGTCCGGGTCAACGTAGGCCTGGGACTTCAGCCATTTGACCCCGGCCAGAAGGTCTTTGAGTTCGTTGGGCCCGATCATCTGGTGGAGGACGGTCCTCTCGAGCGTCTTGCTGATCGCGGTTGCGCTTCGGTTGTCCACGGTATAAACCAAGTAGCCGTTGTCCAGCAGGACCTGGTTGAAAAGATTCATGCCGTTCCAGATGTTGAGGACCTGCGGCGCGGACGGTCCTCCATAATGGTAGATGATGACGGGATATTTCTTCTTCGGGTCGAAATTCCTGGGCTTGAGAAGTCGCGCCGGCAGCTCGAAGCCGTCGTCGGCCGGAACCGCGAAGGTCTCCGGGTACCGGATGTCGAACGGGGCCAGAACCTCGGACTTCGGACCGCCCAGGAGCTGCCGCGCCGGGCCGTCGGTCCGGCAGAGAAAGAGGGCCGGCTGAGTCGAAACGGTGGAGTAGACGTCAAAATAAAACCGGGCGTCTGGGCTGAAGGTCACGGAATGAAATCCGTCTTCCCGCGTCAGGCGTTGCATTCTGCTCCCGTCCAGCCGGATCTTGTAGAGATGGCGTTCCTGGGGGGATTTTTCGAGCCCCGTGAAATAGAGCCACTGGTTTAGCTCATCGATCGCCACCACCGAACGGCCGTTCCAAAAGCTGGTTTGAAACGGCCCGCGGACAGCCCAGTTGCCCTTGGTAATCCGGTTCAGGGGTCTCCCGTCAGAAGTATAGAGATAGAGATGCTTGTATCCGTCCCGCTCCGAACCCCAGATGAAACGCTTCCCGTCCTTCAGAAAATAGAGGTCATCCCCGCAGTTCACCCAGGCCTCGTCGGTCTCCTTCAGGATATGGGTTGTCCGGCCTGTTTCCCGGGCGGCAAAAAAGACGTCCAGCACGTCCTGGTCACGGTTGAGGGTCTGGACGCTCAGCGTCCGGCTGTCGGGAAGCCAATCGACGTGGACAACGTATTCATCCGGCCTGCTGGTGCAGTCCACCCAGGTTGTCAGGCCCGAGCTCAGCTCGGAGATGCCGACCCGGGCAGTCTCGATCTTCTCTCCGACCAGCGGATAGCGCTGCTTGATGACCCTCGGGTTGAAGGGCCGGAAGTCGTCGTACCGGAGTTCGGTGACCCCGGAGAGATCGATCTGGAGGTAGGCGAGGGCTTCGGAATCCGGCGACCACCAGAGCTCGACCGCTCCCCGGTTGAACACGTCCTCCCCGTACATGAAGCTCAGCTCCCCGTTGAGGAGCGTCTCGGAGCCGTCATGGGTGAGCGGCCGCTCTGCTTTCCTCAGGAGGTCATAGACATAGATATTCTGATCCCGGACATAGGCGATCATCTCTCCGCTCGGCGAGAACCGGGTGCCGATCTCTTCCGTCGGGGTATCGGTCACCCGGGTGAATCGAGAGGTGGCCGTGTCGAGGAGGTAGATGTCTCCCCCGAATGAATAGAGGGCGTGGCGGCCGCTGCCGGAGAACGATTCGGGCCACGGCAGGGATTTCAGTGCGCCTTCTTTGCCCAGGTATTTCTGTAGGTCCTGGAGGGTCTTGGCCGCATCCAGGAGGACCGTGCTCTTTCCGGTCCGGGGGTCCAGGATTTCGAAGGTCTGTTCTTCCTTCGGTTTGCGGACGTCCAGGTAGAGAGCGGTGCCATCATCAAGCCATTGATAGAAAGGGAGCGAAACGGCCTCCTGGGCCTCGTCGCTGTAAATCCATTCCACGGTCATTTTCCGTTTTTCCTGCGCGAACCCGATAGAGAGAGCGGCTGTACACATAAGCAAGACAAGCCAGGATCCCTTTTTATACTTCGATCGGTTCATCGCGTCTGCCTCCTTCGCTGGCCGGATGATCGGACATGTCAGAGGGACTATATCCCTCCTTATAAAGTGGTGTCAACTGAGTTGCTTTTCACAAAGTCTTAACAAACTCTTCACATCTTCCTGACAAGTCCAACAGGGGAAAAGCTTATCTTGGGGGCGGAGAACGAGATGGGAAGGAGCTCTGAAATGAATAACCCCAGGAGCCACGTCATCCTCAATCCCGCGGCCGGGAGCGGAAAAGCAGCGAAGGAGGCTCCCCGGATCCTGGCGGCGCTCCGGAAATCGCTGGGCGGGGGCTACACCCTTTTCCTGACCCGGAAGCCCCTCGACGCCACCGCCATCGCCAGGGAAGCCATCCTGAACGGGGCCGAATTCATAGTCGCCGTTGGGGGCGATGGGACGATCCAGGAGATAGTCAACGGATTTTTCATCGACGGGTGTCTCATCAACCCGAATGTCCAGCTCGGGGTCGTCAGCATCGGCACCGGGAACGGATTTGCTCAAAGCCTCGGCCTGCCCGCGGACATCGAGGGCCAGTGCGAGGTCATCGCCTCCGGGCTGACCCGCCGGCTCGACATCGGCCGGACCTTTTTCTCCAAAGGGAACGGGAAGTCGGGCTCGCGCTATTTCGTCAACGAGTGCCAGGCCGGGATCGGCGGCGTCGTCGTCGAGAACGTCCGGTCGCAGCACAAGCGGCTGGGCGGAACGCTGGCCTTCGGCCTGAAAACCCTGGGCGCGGCGCTGAGCTTTCCCGAGCCCGAGATCACGGTCTCGATGGACGGAGGGCCCGGGCAGACCTTGAGGTACATAGGAGTTGTCGCCGCCAACGGGAATTCCATGGCCGGCGGGATGCGGCTGGCGCCCCGGGCCGACGTCGGGGACGGCCTGCTGGACTTCCTGTTCATGCACGCCCAAACGCTCGCCCAGCGTCTGCGCAATTTCCCTAAGATTTACTCCGGCCGTCATGTCGAAATGCCGGAATTCCAGTACCTCAGGGGGAGACGCCTGTCCATGACCTCGAAGGAAAAGGTCCTCTTCGAGGCCGACGGCGAGCTGCTGGGATGCCTTCCCTGCGAGGTCGAAATATGCCCCTCAGCCTTCCAGGTCAGGGCGGTCTGCTCGAACTGAGGATGAACCATGTCTGTACTTCTATCCAGGCTTCAGAGAGTGGAGTTCGAGGCGCGGATCTTCATCTCCTTCGGCCTCGTCATCCTGATCTGCGTCGTCTCTTTTGGAGTCTACGCCGGTTCGCCAAACAACGCCGTGCTCTTGGGCCGGGCCTTCGGCCTTCCCGCCGGGACCTCAATATCCTTGGGCTATCTCGCCGCTTCGCTCTTCATGGCCGCCGCCTCTCTCCTCCGGATCTGGGCGGGGAGCGTCCTGACCTCGAATCGGATGATGTCATTCCGCGTCCGGGTGGACAAGCTTTGTTTCTCGGGTCCCTATGTTCTTGTCCGCAACCCGATCTACCTGGCCGACCTCATCGCCTTCATCGGGTTCGCCCTCTGCCTGCCGCCCGTCGGGATCGTCCTCCCCATTCTGCTCTTCGGACACTACACCCAACTCATCAGTTTTGAAGAGAGATCCCTTCTCCAGGAGTTCGGCCGGGAATACGCAGAATACAGGAGCCGGGTCCCCTCCCTCATCCCGACTTTCGGCAGCCTAGGCCGTCTTCGCCCCGCTCTCAAGGAACTTGCCATCAGCCGGGACGGGTTGAGGCATAATGCCCTCTACCTCTTCTTTATCCCTGGTTTTATTATAGCCGCCGCCACGGACAGGCTCCTCTGGGCGATCGTCCTCGGGGTGCCTGCCGTGGTGGACTGGGCGGTCGTCCATACCAAAATCGGGACCGCGAAAGACGACGCGATACCGGCCGAAAAAGCGCGGCCCGGGAAAGTCTTCCGCGATGTCCTCTACGCCAACTGCTGGGAGGACCCGGCGCTCGACCGGGCGGCCTTCGGGATCATGCCCGACGATGTCGTCTTCTCCATCACTTCGGGAGGCTGCAACGTCCTCACGTTCCTCGTCGACAATCCCCGCCAGGTCATCGCCCTTGACCTCAACCCGCACCAGAATCATCTGCTGGAACTCAAGATGGCCGCCTTCCGCTGCCTCACCTACGAGCAAACACTGGAGTTCAGCGGCGTCCGGCCGTCTTCCTTTCGCTCCCGGTACTACAGGATGGTCCGGCCGCTGTTGAGCTGGGAAGCCGCTGCGTTCTGGGACCGCCGGCCCGAAAAGATCGAGCCGGGTTTTGTCCACTGCGGCCGCTATGAAAGCTACATGCGCCTCCTGAGAAAAGCCGTCGTCGTCCTTCCCCGCAAGCTGAGGCTTGTCCAGAAGTTCTATGAGACCGAGAGTCCGGCGGGGAGGAAGCGGCTCTTCGAGGAGCGCTGGGAAGGACCGGCTTGGCGGTTTCTCACCCGTGTCATGCTCAGCCGGCGGTTGAACAGCCGGCTCTTCGACCCCGCCTTCTTTGCCTACCTGGACGAGGATTTCTCCTTTGGCGGGCATTTCGCCGCCAAGGCGGAACGGGCCCTGACCGAACTCCCGATGAAAGAGAACTATTTTCTTTCTTATATCCTTTTGGGAAGGCCATATGACGAAAACGGCCTGCCCCATTACCTGAGGAAGGAAAACTGGGGCCCAATCCAGAGCCGCCTCGACCGCATCCAGATCGTCACCTCGAGCTGCGAGAGCTACTTTTCGACGGTCCCGGATTCATGGATCTCCAAGTTCAATTTCTCGAACATCTTCGAATGGATGCCCGAGGCGGCGTTCGAAGCGCTTCTCAAGGAGACTATCCGCGTGGCCAAAGACGGCGCGGTCTTGACCTACCGGAATCTCCTGGTGCCCCGCCTGAGTCCGGCGTCTCTTGGGGCGCAGATTCTTTCCTGCCTCGAGATCTCCGCATCGCTCCGGGCGAAAGACCTCTCTTTCATTTACAACAACTATGTCGTCGAAAAGATCAGCAAGGGGGAACGGGGATGAGCTACACGGTGACCGCCGTTTCCGACCCGCGCCGGCTCAGGGATTTCCTGATGCTCCCGTTCGATATCTACCGCCGTGACCCGAACTGGGTCGCTCCGGTCGTCTCCGAGATGCGCCGGACGCTTGACCCGAAGCGCAATCCCTATTTCGCAACTGCGTCGCTCCAGCTTTTTGTCTGTTATAAAGGCAAAACCCCGGTTTCCCGGCTGGCCCTCGTCATCAACCGCAGTCACGAGAAGAAATTCGGTGTCCGGGCCGCTTTCTTCGGCTTCTTCGAGGCCAGGCCCGATACCAGCGCCGTGAGCGCCCTGTTTGGGACGGCGGAAAAATACTGCCGCGATCAGGGTGCTGAGATAATCGAAGGCCCCTTCAACCCGAACCACTATTCCGAGATCGGGCTTGAGCTCGACGGGTTCGAAACGCCGCCCAGCTTTTTCCAGCCCCATAACCCCTCCTATTATCGCGATTTCCTGGAGCTTGCGGGTTTTCGTCTCTCCTACCGCTTCCAGACGATGCGGAACGATGACATCCGCGGGACGATTCTCCGGCGTTTCGGCGGCCGGCCCGAACCCGCGGCCGTCGACGGCTACCGAGTGCGGTCTTTGGACACGCAGGACCTCGCTCGGGAGTTGGAGCGGATCCGCGAAGTGAACAACGACGCCTTCGCCGGGAATTGGCACTTCCTGCCGCTGAGCCGGGACGAGTATCTGTTCTCGGCCAAGTACATGTGCCTCGTCACCCGGCCGGACCTGGTCAAGATCGTCGAGCACAACGGAGAGCCCGTGGCGGTCCTCCACTGCGTCCTCGACATCAACCCCCTGCTCAGAAGGCTCCGGGGCCGGGTCGGTCCTCTCAAATATCTGCGCTTCCTCCGGGACAGGAAGCGGATCCGGACGCTCATCATCTACACGGTCGGCATCAAAGGCCCGCATCAGCACACTCGGGTCCATCAGCTCTTGCTGCAGGCGTTCTACCGGATGGCCCGGGGTTTCGATGTGCTGGAGGCGACCTGGGTTTCGCCCGACAACATCCCCGCCCTCCGGGCCGCCGAAGGCCTGGAGCTGAAGCCGGACAAGCACTTCGGCATCTTCGAGAAACGATTGGATTGACACCATGGCCAGAACACTCATTCCTCAGGACTGGGGGCTCCAAACGGACGCCGACGGAGCGCTCCTGGTTGGAGGTTTCCGTGCTGTTGACCTGGCCCGGGAGTTCGGAACTCCGCTCCATGTCTTGAACGAGGTGCGGCTGGAGGAGACGGCGAGCCGCTACCGCCAAAGCCTGGAAGCCGCCTATCCTGGAAGGGCAGCGGTCCATTATGCCTTCAAGTGCAACTCTGTGCCTGCCGTTGTCGCGTCCGTCCGCCGGTCCGGGCTCAAGGCCGAGGTGATGAGCGAGTTCGAGCTCGAACTGGCCCTCAGGATGGGATATCCCGGGCAGGAGATCATCGTCAACGGCCCCGGCAAGACCGATCAGTTCCTGCTCCAGTGCCTCCGGGCGAACGTCCGCCTGGTCATCGTGGATTCCTTGAGCGAGCTTCAAGCTCTCGGCAGAATCGCCGGGGATCAACACAGAGATGTCAATATCTTGTTACGCATCAACCTCGATTACGTGCCGCGCGGCCTGAATAGCGGAACCGCCACAGCCAGCCGGAAGGGCTGCGCCTTCGGGCTCGACCTCAAGGCCGGCGAGCCCCAGGCTGCGCTGGCCGCGCTCAGAGACGTGAACGGGGTCCGCTTCCGCGGCTACCACTTCCACATCGGAACCGGGATCCGAGACCCGAAGGAATATTCACGGGCGCTCGAGCGCCTGGCCCCGCTTATCCGGGAAACCCGCGCCGCCGGCCGCCGGATCGAGGTCGTGGATGTGGGCGGCGGGTTCGCCTCGATGACCACCCGGGAGCTGACGACCCGGGAATTTTTCGTCTACCAGGGCTTCGAGCGTCTGCCGTCGGGGCTTTCAGATCGGGCTGACGCCGCCTTCGAGGATTTCGCTCGCGTGATCTCGGATGCGCTACTTAGGATTTTTCCGGCGGACGCGCTCCCGGAGCTCATCGCCGAGCCCGGCCGGTCGATCGCCAGTCCGAACCAGTTCCTACTCCTCACCGTCCACCGGGTGAAGGAGCGTCCGGGAATCCGCAAGTGGCTCATAACCGACGGCGGGCTGGGCACGGTCACCTTGCCAACTTTCTACGAATATCACGAGGTTTTCCTGGCCGACGAAGTGACCAGGCCCCGGACCGAGAAAGTGACGATCATCGGCCCCGTCTGCTTCGCCTCGGACATCGTCTACCGGAACAAGTGGATGCCGTGCGTCCGCCCCGGAGAAGTCCTGGCTATCATGGACAGCGGCGCCTACTTCACTGCCCAGGAGTCCTCGTTCGGGTTCGCCCGGCCCGCTGTGGTCGCCGTCAACAGAAATGGCTGCCGCCTCGTTCGCCGGCGCGAATCCTACGAGGACATGGTCAGCCGCGACGTCATAGAAAGACTTTCCTATATAAAGGAGGAGGAAAATGAAATTCTCAGTTATCAAGCAAGACTCAAACCCATTACGGGACCGGCTCGCTGAGGCGCTCACCCGGACCTGCATTGAGCACGGGCACGAGGTCTCGGCGCCCGAGAACGGAATCCAGTTCGTCCTTAACCTTACGGACACCGCTGATCCGCACCTTTTCCGCCGGAAGGCCCAGTCCATCTTCATCTTCTCTCTGGTGACCGCAGATGGCCAGGTCCAGGACTTGCGTTCCCTCTGCTATGCGACGCTCGTCCGGACGCTCTCCAACATCGTCATCTGCGCCGTCCCTTCGGGCAACGGCAACGGGGATTGCGAGGTCTATTTCACGACCCCGGAGGCCGGGTTCTACCACCTGGCCTTCGACCCGGAAGAAGTCTACAAGCGGATCATCCCCATCGCCGGTGCCCATTTCGCCATCGGGAACCGGTTTTCTCTCGACCTTCCGTCCCGCTGCTGGGAGACCTCTCCAATCATCGAAAAGCTCAAGGCCTCTGGGGGCGAGCTCGACCGGCTGGGCGTCCTTCCGGCGCCGTTCCCGCTGCGCGACGTCCTCTCCGAAGAGAGCATCCAGCACATCTTCAGCCTGTTCGAGATAAAGGGGCTGAGTTACGGGAACATGAGCGCCCGCGAGCGCATCCCCGAGCTCGGCGACACCACCTTCTGGATGACCGCCCGGGGGATCGACAAGTCCAGGATCAGCAAGGTAGGCTGGGACCTTCTTCTCGTCAAGGGTTTTGACTACCCGGCCGGGAAGGCGTTGGTCAGCGTCCCCCCTGACTATGACCCGAGAGCCCGGGTTTCGGTTGATGCCGTCGAACATGAGCTCATCTACCGGACGTATCCAGAGGTCGGGGCCATCGTCCACGTCCACGCCTGGATCGACGGCGTGCTCTGCACCCGCCAGAACTTCCCCTGCGGCACGATCGAGCTGTCCGAGGCGGTCGTCGGGCTGCTGAAGCAGACAGATACGCCCGCCCGGACGGAGGTCGGTCTCAAGAACCACGGCCTGACCATCACCGGGCCGAGCCTGGACGAGATCTTTGACCGTATCCGCGGCCGGCTGCGGACCGAAGTCCAGATGATGGCTTGATGGGGGAGGAGGAACGGCTGTGGATATGTATGCACTGCGGACGCTGCGGAGCCAGCCCGTGCGGCTTCTGCTCACGGTCGGCGGGGTGGCTCTCTGCATCATCCTGATGCTTTTTCTGCTCGCGGTTTACCGGGGAGCGGCCGACGGTTCGGTGGACTACATCCGCCGGAACAAGGCGGACCTCTGGGTCCTGCAGCGGAACGCCACCAACATTCTTCGCGGATCATCGCTAGTTTCGGCCGCCCAGGGTGAAAGAATTGCTGCGGTCCAGGGAGTGGGATCGGTTTCGCCCGTCCTCTTCCTGCTCTCCACAGTAAAAAAGGGAGGGAATGTTCGAACGATCTTCCTGACCGGGTTCGAGCCGGATTCGGGGCTGGGAGGGCCGCCCCAGCTTGTCCAGGGCCGGAATATCCGCCGGGATGACGAGATCGTCCTTGACAAATCCTTCGCCCAGAAATTCAAGTTTGAGGTGGGAGACGAGGTCAATCTCCAGGGCCGTCGGCTTAAGGTGGTCGGTATCAGCGGCTGGACCAACGCCTTTGTCATCCAGTATGCCTTCGTGACTCTCCGTTTCGCCCGGGACCTGATCGGATTTCCTTCGTTGGCCACCTGCTTTCTGGTGAGGGTCAGAGAAGGGGCCGACCTGGGCGGGGTTCAAGCGCGGATCCGGGAGGAGCTTCCGGGGCTCGAGGTCTATGACCACCCGACGTTTCTTCAGAACAACATCCAGGAGATGAAGTCCGGCTTCCTGCCGCTTCTTTATACGGTGGCCGCGATCGGGGCGGTCGTCCTGACCGTCATCCTCAGCCTCCTCCTTTCGGTCAACATCCTGGAGAGAAGAAAGGATTTCGCCATCCTCAAGACCATCGGCTCGCCGCCGGCCTTTCTCTGGGGGATGGTCATCAAACAGGCTGTGCTGATTTCGTCGGCCTCGAGCCTTGCGGCGCTGGCCGCATTCTTTCCGCTGGTCCGCCTCATCGAAAGAGTCTCTCCTGAGGTCAGTACGAAATCGACGTTTGGACAGATCGCGTCCGTTGTCCTGGCAGTCGGGGTGATGAGCCTTCTGAGCTCGGGGATTTCGATCCGCAGGCTGCGCCGGATTTATTTTCTGGAGGCCTTCCGATGAACGGATGGAATGATCAATCGCCGGCCGCTTGCTGCGAGGGCTTGAGCAAGATTTTCGGCGCGAACGAGCATCAGACCGCGGCCGTTCGGGATGTCACTTTCCAGGCTTTCCCGGGGGAGCTCATCCTTCTCCTGGGACCGAGCGGGAGCGGCAAGACGACTTTGCTGACCCTGATCGCCGGGCTGAGCCGGCCGACTTCGGGAAGGGTGCTCCTTTTCGGAAAAGACATCGAGAGCTACGCCTCCCGGGAGCTGCAGCGGGTGAGGGCGCACAGGGTCGGGTTCATCTTCCAGACATTCCTTCTCATCGATTCACTGACGGCATTGGAGAACGTCGAGATCGTCCTGCGCTTTAACGGCAGAAAGACAAGTGAGAGGCGTAAGAGGGCTCGGGAGCTCCTCCGGCAGTTCGGAATCGAACACTTGGCCGCGAAGTTCCCTCAGACCATGAGCCAGGGTGAAAAGCAGCGCGTGGCCGTGGCCCGGGCCATCGGCAACGACGCCGCGCTCATCATCGCCGACGAGCCGACCGGAAGCCTGGAGACAAAACAGGGTTTCGGCATCATCGAACTTCTGCGCCGGCTGGCCAAGGAGCAGGGGAAGTGTGTTGTCGTGGCCTCACACGACCTCCGTCTCCGCGACTTCGCCGACCGCATCTTCCGGATCGAAGACGGCCGCCTGCTGCCGGAGAGCAGTTAAGTAGGATTCGCAAAGAGGATGGCTGGATTGTCCGCCCGTTTCCTCCCCCCTTGGGTGGGGGAGGATAGAGGAGAGGGGGGATTCTTTAGCGAACGGCTCTATTCTTCTAGCCTGTAGTGAAGTCCCGTTTTTGGTACTCTGCCGCCAGGCCTTCATCGTACCTGGCCCTTCTCGAGGGGCAGACATCGCGGGGGCAGAGCTGGCAGGCGGTGAAGCCCTCTTCGGAAGGGAAGAGAATCCCGGAGATGGATTTCCGGGGAAGCATGAGGAAGTGGTCTGTCAACCTCACGCCGATCGTCTTTTCCGTGTCGCCGAACAGCGAAAATAGCGGACGCTGTTCGGTTATGGGCCAGTCTTCGAGAGAGCCGGGGCTCATGTTGGAGAGGCGAGGGAATCCCCACCGGCCCTGGAGTTTGTCGGTCAGCCAGGCGGCGCCTTGCTCGAGGACGATGTTCGCGATTTCTTCGAGATAATATTGCCTGAGCAGGTCGCCGAGTGAAGAAGCCGTCTTCTCGAGCTCCGGGCCGATGGTCATGATGTAGGGAAAGACCTTCTGGGCGTTCTCCAGCTTGTGCCGGAGGACACCGCTCTGGAAGACGACACCGGACACCTCGACGCTCTCGGCGTCCTTCGCGCCGACGTAGGAGATATCGTAGACGGCCCGGAGGCTGACCAGAGTCCCGGCCAGTTCAATGAGCTCCTCCGGGTAGGATGATCCGGCCCGGTCGGGCCGGATATGCAGGCGCCGGGCGATGTCGCCGGCTTCAAGGTTCACCGGGATATGATCAATAATCTCCATCGCCTTCCTGAGCTGTCCTAATTAGCCCGCTCAGAATAGCCCCTCCAGCGGATGAAGTCAAGAAAACACAGAGTCAAAACCTGAGCTTGAGCCCGGCGAAAAAACTGACCCCTGAGACGTTGAATGTCGCTTTTCGGGCGCTCAAGGCTCCGGACGGTTCTCCGGGAATGATCTCCAATATCGGACTTTTTCCCGTCTGGGCGAAGTACAGATCTCCCTCTTCGGCCGAGGTCTGGAGTCGCCCGTCTTGATAGAACGTGGTTTCCTCCCGGCCCTTGAAGCCGCTGATCTTGCCGTACCTCCCCACCGCCTCCAGAAAAAAAACGGTAAACGGGTTGGCGGTGAACTCAAACCCGATTCCTCCCTCGAAGCCCAGCCGCCGCGCCTTGGCTTCTTGATAGAATTGCTTCAGGAAAAGGTTGTAGTAGGCCATTTCCGACTCGTAACTCGTGATCCCAATATTGAGTTTGTATTCGGCGAAGTAGAGCGCCGGACCTCCGTTGACTGAGATCGCCAGCAACGAGGAGAGAGGGAATGTGTAGAAAGCACCCAGCCTGAGGGAACGAGTTTCGAATAGAGGCGTAGCTCGCAGAAGATCGTCCCACATCTCTTGTTCCCCGTAGACCAGAAGATTCCCGCGTTTGGCGTGGACACTTCCCGCTCCGACCCCGATGCCGAACCGGGGAGTAAGGGAATAGATGAGGTCGCCTCCCGCCTCAAAGCCAGAATGATTGGACCTTTTTTCGTTCCGGATAATTATCAATCCTCGGGAAGAGAGGTCATCGACGGCCTGATCATACAGGCCTCTGCTACCTGGATCGAGGTCTGCGCCCGAGAAAATGTTCCACCCGCCTCTGAGCTTCAAGGAAATTTTGAGCCCGAAGAACGCGCCGTATTTTTCGCCCTTCTTACCCTCCCGGATATCGGCACTCTCTGCACACCGGGGCAATAAGGAAAGCAGACCGGCCGATAGCAGGAAAAGGATGAATGCGTTTCTGTTCGTCAGATTATGATTAGACATCATCTCTCCTCTAATATTATTATACGTTAATTGAACGGGTTTTGTTTTTTCCGCTGGCCGAAGGAGGAAGAGCATGAGACGCGCCAAAAAGATCATCAACGATCCCAAGAACGTCGTATCCGAGCTTCTCGAGGGAATGGTCGAGGCCTGTCATGGGCGCATCCGGCCGTTGAGCACGGTCCAGGCCCTGGTCAAAGCGGACATCCCTGCTGGAAAAGTCGGTCTCTTGATCGGCGGAGGAAGCGGCCACGAACCGGTGTTTCCCGGATTTTTGGGCGACAACCTGGCCGATGGGGCCGCCTGCGGGAATATCTTTGCCGCTCCGACGCCCGACATCATTTTCGAAGTCACCAAGGCGCTCGATCAAGGCAAGGGAGTGCTCTATCTGTATGGGAACTACGCGGGTGACAATATGAATTTTGATATCGCCGCCGAAATGGCCGAGGAGGCCGGGATCGCGGTGAAGACGGTGCGGGTCTGGGATGATGTCGCCTCTGCCCCGCCCGGGCGAGCCTCGGAGCGACGGGGCATAGCCGGTGATCTGTTTGTGATCAAGATCGCCGGCGCAGCCGCGGCCGTCCTCGGCAGTCTTGAAGATGTCTACCGCATCGCCGCCAAGGCCCGCGACAGTGTCCGTTCGATGGGGGTCGCGGTCGCCGCCGGGGCGATCCCCGAGACCGGCGAGCCGACCTTTGAGCTGCCCGAGGACGAGATCGAAATCGGGATGGGGCTGCACGGCGAACCGGGCGTCGCTCGGGAGAAACTTCTTCCGGCCGATCCGCTGGTCGAAAAGATGATGGATAAGATCCTGGCCGATCTTCCCTTCCGGAAAGGCGATGAAGTGGCCCTGCTGGTCAATGACCTGGGTTCGACGACGATGATGGAGTTGCTGATCGTCAATCGCAAGGTGCGGCAGATTCTTCGGGAAAGGGGGATGGCGGTTCATGACACGGTCATCGGAAGCTACTGCACCTGCCAGGAAATGGCGGGGTTTTCGATCACCCTGCTGAAGCTGGATAACGAGCTGAAAGAGTACTTCGATCAGCCGGCCGCATCTCTCGGGTACACCAAGAGGTAGGACGATATGGGAAAGTCGCAGTTGAGCCTCCAGGAAGTCCGGGAGATGATCGTCTCTGTCTCGCACAAGATGATCGCGAGCAAGGACCGGCTCACCCAGACGGACAAGGCCATCGGTGACGGCGACCATGGGATCGGCATGGCCCGCGGGTTTGAGAACGTTTTGAAGAGGGTCGAGGGACAGGAATTCTCCTCCCTGGAGGCTCTTTTCAAAACGGTGGGCCTGGCGCTCCTAACCTCGATCGGCGGTGCCTCCGGCGCGGTTTTCGGGACGCTCTTCCGCGGGGCGGCTGAAAACCTGACGGGGCAGGATGTATTGACCGCACCGGTCTTCTCCCGGATCTTGCAGGACGGGCTAAAGGCCGTCAAGGACCGCGGCCGCGCCAGACCGGGCGACAAGACGATGGTCGACGCGCTGGAGCCGGCGGCCGTGGAAGCCCGGAATCAGGAGGCGGCCCCTCTGGATGTGGCCATGGCCGCGATTGCCGAGGCCGCCAGGCTCGGCCTGGAAAAGACCAAAGAGATGGTGGCGGCCGTCGGAAAAGCGAAAACTCTGGGGGAGAGATCGCTGGGCCATCCCGATCCCGGAGCCGTCTCCATGGCCCTCATCCTGGACTTCATGAAGGAATATGTGGAGGAGAGCCAGCGACTTCCCCTCGTTTCCAGTTGACAATCCGGACATCATTTGATAATGCTTAGGGGGATCTGTGGAAGGATCCGGATCGATGTTCAAGGGGACAAACAAATGGATATCATAAGTCGCAAGCGGGGAGATGTCGTTGTTTTGGATATCAAAGGGAACCTGGGAATCACCGAGATAGAAGGCATCACGCTTCATAAGAAGGTTAAGGGTGAGCTCGAGGAGGGCGGCACGAATTTTCTCCTCAATTTCTCCGATGTCGTTTTCATGGACAGCACCGGCGTCGGAGAGTTACTGGCCAGCTTTGTTTCCATTCGGAACCGAAGCGGCAAGATCAAACTCGAAAACCTCCCGCCCAAGATCCTCTTCTTGTTCGAGGTCACCGGGATCATCGGGCTGTTCGAGAAATTCGATGACGAAGAGGCCGCGGTCCAGAGCTTTCATGAGGCCAGGCCGGCTGAAAAATGAACCTGTCTTGAGGGCAGTCATCCATGATTAGGAAATTCTTCTGGCTGTCGGCCTTTGTCCCGTTCCTCTTTGTTTCCTGCCTCCCGGCTGTCGCCCAGTCGTCTGCTTCCGAACAAGAAACAGTCAAAAAGGAAAAGACGAGCGGGCTCACCTTTCTGCCCGTCATCTTCTACACTCCGGAGACGAAATGGGCGCTGGGGGGCGGCGGGCTCTACTATTTCCGGCTGACCGAAGACCAGACCGTTTCCCGGCCGTCGAATATCAAGTTTATCGCCGTCTATACCCAGAGGAAACAGACCGACCTTGAGATGAACCCCGATTTCTATCTAGCGAAAGGGTACCACATTCAGACAAACTTCCAGTATTCCGACTTTCCCGATCAATTCTATGGGATCGGTAACGGGACAACCGGGGATATGAAGGAGCCCTTCACGTCCAAGTTCTGGAAGCTGAGTGTGGAAGCGTTGAAGAAAGTTTACGGGCCGCTCAACGCCGGCTTTCTCTACTTTCTCGACGACATCAGGCTGACCGAAGTGAAGGACGGCGGGCTACTGGAGTCTGGGGACATAGCCGGGAGTTCCGGCGGGACAGTCTCAGGGCTCGGATACTCGATGACCTACGACAGCCGCGACAGCATCTTCTATCCGACGGCGGGGAGCTTCCATCAATTCTCGGCGATGGCCTTCGGCCGGACCTTGGGCAGCGATTTCGCCTTCAACCGGTTCTATCTCGAGCTCCGCAAGTACGTCCGCTTTTCGTACGCCCACTGCCTGGCCTTCCAGTCGCGTTTCCTTTTCCAAACGGGCGACCCGCCGTTTTGGAGAATGGGTCTGCTCGGGGGTTCTGAGATCATGCGTGGCTATTATCTCGGCCGCTACCGGGACAGGAATATGATGGCTGTGCAAGCGGAGTACCGCTGGGCGCCGATCTTCTGGCGGTTCGGACTAGCGGCTTTCGCCGCGCTCGGCGACGTGGCCGCGACTCTGGGCCGTTTCGACCTGGGCCGATTCAAGTATACCTACGGCTTCGGGCTGCGCTTTGTCATCGACCCGAAGCAGCGGCTCCATCTCCGCCTGGACTTCGGATTCGGCAAAGAGACTTCGGGAGTCTACTTCACCGCCGGCGAAGCGTTTTAGGACGCCTTACCTGATTAGGAAGAGCTTCTCTTGCCTGGGCCGGAAGAACTTCCAGCCCTGGTCCGTGAGATAGGCCGGGTCCTCGGCCATCATCGTCACCTTCTGTCCGCCCCATTCCGGGATCTCAGTCTGGGAGTTGAGCTCCATGGCCAGGTAGGAGCCTTTACGCAAGAGCTTTCCCGGCTCTTTGGGGTCGCGCTTGGCGCTCCGGAAATCGATCGAAGCGCCCAGCCCGTGTCCCTGGTTTCCGAGCGGATGGGAGTAGATCATGGCGGCTATCCCTTTGGACTTCATCTCGGCCATAGTCTGTTCGTAGACATCTCCGGCTGGCTTGTCCGGCCGGGACAGCCGGGCGAGCGCATCCTGGACGAGGTTGGTGTTGGCCAGGGCTTTGCGGAGGCCGGCCGGCGCATCGGACTCCCCCTCCCGGAGGACATAGGCCATTTTCTGCCAGTCCGAACTCAGGCCCATATAGATCAGCCCGAAATCGAGGTGGACGACGTCGCTCCGTTCGATGATGGTTGATTCCTTGGCCACCTGGAGAAACCCGCTCGCCGTCTTATCCTCGGCCGTCTTGCGCCGCTGCACCCGGAGGTCCGGCTGGAACCAGGGCCGGAGACCCAGTGCCGCCGATTGTGTATAGAGCCACCGCCGGACGTCTCCGACGGCGGTCCGGCCCGGCGTGATGACTTCGTTCGAGAGCGCCCGCCGCGCCAGGACCTCGGTCACCCGGACGAGCCTAGCATAGTGCTCGAACTCCTCGGGGAGGCGGGTGTCCAGGTACTATTCGATGAAGGGCGCGGCGCTCACGAACCGCTTCTCCACCTCCGGGCCCAGGTTCTCGACGAGAAATTTGTAGGTGTCGTAAGTGAGACTCCGTGTCACTCCGCGCCGCCCGCCGATCCCCAGGCCGATGGTTTTGGGCTTGTACTTCTCATCCCATTCCTTCAGGGTCTTGATGCCCTGCTTGGATATCTCGAAGAACCGCTCGACGTTTTCTTCGTTGTAGCCGAGGATGGCGAGCTTCTTCAGCCCGGCCTCGCCGCCGTCCACGAAAATGAAGATGTCGCGGTTCCCGACGTAGGGCCGCGGCGGCGCCACGCACTCGGTCAGCGGATCGTCGTGGAACTCCTCGTTGACCACGATCCACATGCCCAGGCCGTGCTTTCTCAGGAGCGGCAGGACCATCTCGTGGCGTTTGACCAGCCAGCCCTCGCGGACTTCGATCTGAGCACCCAGGGGAAGGAGCGCCGGCAGCGTCAGGTCGGCGGTCGACGGACTGAGCTTGGGGCCGGCGGCACAGGCGGCCAGCCAAATGGCGCAGAGTGCGGCCAAGAGGCTCTTCGCGAGCGGGGGACGGGCCTTCGGATGCATGGATTCCTCCAGGTCTCCCGGTATTACTCGAGCCGCTTCAGCAGGGCCTGGAAGCGCGGCTCTTTTCGGATCAGGTCGAGGTTGCTGTCGTGCTCCAGCCAGCCGCGCTGGGTCAGGCCGGCGTCCACGGCCCGCTCGATGCAGTCCAGGGCTTCGGCCGCGCGTCCGGCCAGGGAATAGATGCAGGCCACGTTGTAGATCACCATGGAGTCGTCGGGCTCCAGGGCCAGGGCGCGCCTCGCCCAGTCGAGACCTTTCTCGTGCTCTCCCAGCGCCACCAGTCCGTTCGCTCCCATATAGAGCGCCCTTGCGTCGTCCGGGTTGAGGTTTAGATATTCCTCGGCGATGGCCACTCCGCGACGCCGGGAGGCAGCTGCTTCTTCAGGACGGCCCAGGTCGTCGTAAATCTGCGCCATGAGGAGCGGCGCTTGGTAGTCCTCCGGCCGCGACCGGACAGCCTCTTCGTACTCCCGGATGGCCTGTTCGAGCTTGCCCTGGGCGAAGCTATCTCGGGCGTAGAAGTAGTGCGCTTCGAACAGGTCGGAGTTGAGCCGGATGGCCGTCCGGAAGGCATCTTCGGCTTCGGAATGACCGCCTCTGAGGGACAGCGCAGTGCCCAGGGAAGCGTAGGCCTCGGCCAGCTCGGGGTCGAGTTCGATCGCCTTGGCCGCTGCCACTGCGGCCTTCTCCAGGTTGACCGGGTCGCGGCCGACATACAAGTACTGGAAAGAGCAGCAGTCGGCGATCCCGGCGTAGGCGCGGGCGTAGGCGGGGTCGATGGTGATGGCCCGCTCGAACAGCTCGCGGGCGAAGGCGACCCCCCGCTTGTCATATTTATAGAAGAACTTCCGGCCGCGCAGGTAGTACTCGTAGGCATTGACGTCGCGGGTCGAAGTCCTCCTCAGGGCGTCGCGCTCGCCCGCGCTTAGGGTGAGCTGGAGTGCCTCGACTACCCGCCGGGCGATCTCGTCCTGGACGGCAAAGACGTCTTTAATATCGCGGTCGTAGCGGTCGGACCACAGCCGGAAACCGTCAGCCGCGTCGATGAGCTCCACCGAGATGCGCAGACGGTTGCCCGATTTGCGGACACTGCCGTCGAGCAGGGTGCTGACACCGAGCTTCTCGCCGACCTCGACTACATCGGCGTCGTCCGACTTGAAGCGGAAAGCCGACGGTCTCGAGGCGACCCGCAGCCCCTTGACCTTGCCCAGGGCAATCATGATCTCCTCGGCGATCCCCTCGCAGAGGTAGTCTTGATCGTGGTCGGGGCTCATGTCGCGGAAGGGGAGGACGGCGATGGAGCGGTCGAGGGAGTGAGTCTCCTCGTCGAGGTCGGAGCGGATGTCCTCGAGAGCGCGGCGGAGCTCAGCGGCCGTCTGCCAGCGCTCCTTGGGGTCCTTCTCGAGGCAGGAGCTGATGATCCGGCCGAGCCGGAGCGGAAGCTTGGGGTTGAGCCGCGTCGGCAGGATGGGGACATCGCGGAGGATCGAAGCGATCAAGGCCGAAGAGTTGGCTCCTTCAAACGGACGGCGGCCCGTGGCCATCTCGTAGAGGATGACGCCCATAGAGAAGATGTCGGACCGGCTGTCCACGTCGAGCCCCTGCACTTGCTCGGGAGACATATAGGGGAGTGTCCCTGTCATGAACCCCTCATCGCTGTGGGCAGTCAGTGTTGTCGGCACTTCCCCTTCAACGGTCGGTTCCGGCGGCGACAGGACGGCGAGGCCGAAATCAACCACCTTCACCCGGACGGTCTCGCTCATCATGATGTTGCTGGGCTTAAGGTCGCGGTGGGTGATGCCCTGCTTGTGGGCGGCGCCGATCGCATCGGTCACAGCGATGGCCACGTCGAGGAGCTTCTTGAGCGGCAGGCCGCCGGGTTCAATGACCTTTTCAAGGGAGCCTCCCCGGACGAGCTCCATGACAATGAAATGAAGGCCCTCGGCTTTGTCGATCTCAAAGATAGTGACGATGTTGGGATGGTTGAGGGCGGCGATGGCCCTGGCTTCGCGCTCGAACATGGCCAGGCGCTCGGGGTTTGAGGCGGCCTCGGAGTCGAGCACTTTGAGTGCCACCTCCCGGCCGAGCGTCTGGTCCTTGGCCCGCCAGACTGCGCCCATCCCTCCCTCGCCGATCAGCTCGATCAGGTTGTAGTGCGAAAGTATCCGGCCGGGTTTAAGCGACATGGCGGAAGAACTATAGCGCCTGCCCGTTGCCCCTGTCAAGAAATCGACAAAATGGGGACGGTTCTATTTTTCATGTGTCACTAAAATCCATTCAAGGGATGAGAGAACAAAAATCGAACCGTCCCCATTTTTCTGTGTACGTCAGTTTTTTTTCAGACTGAAGAGAACCCGGAGGCGGTTTGGCTCGAGGACATTGGGGAATTGCCAGTCCTCACAGATTGGCCGCAGCCGGGAAATCGCCTGGCCGTCTTTTCCGACGACTTGAGGCTGGCCATCGGGCGACAAAATGAGATGACCCTGGCCGTCGACAAGCACGCTGTCGTATAAGTCCACATCGGCGGCGGCGCTGGAAAGCCCCAGGCATAGCGGTCCGGCGAAAACCGCGGCCCGGTCCGGTCCGGCCGCAGGCCAGGGAACGAGACGGAGGCCTGAGCTGAATGTCATTTCGACCTTGTCCCCGGAGTTCCAAGTTCGATCGAGCGTCAGCCGCGTGCCGGACGCGCTCCCGTCGATTTCTTTCCCATTGAGCTTCAGCCTGACTTCCTGCGCCCAGGCTGGCCGGCGCAGCCGCAGCCGGAACTTTTCCGGCCGGTCGCAGCGGACGGTCACGACGGCCGCTTTCATTGCCGGGAAATCGCTCCTTATCTCGAGGCGCGTGCCGAGGTCCGGAAGCTCCACGTCGGCGGCCGCGAACAGGTTGACCTCGACGTCGCCGTCCTGACATGTGACGATGTACCGCCCGGCCTGGCCCAATCCCCACTGGCCCCACATTGAACAGCAGCCCGGGTTCTCGCTGCCGAACTTGCCCTGCCATCCCTGCCATCCCTTCCCGCCGATCACATCGGGGGCAAAGAGGCGGTGGCCGAACCCGCCCGTAACAAATTGATTCATGAACAGGTGGTTCACCAGGACGTGCTCGGCCTCTTCGAGAAACTCATCGCGGCCGGTGACCGAGAACATCATCAGGTTGACGACGAGATAATCCGCCAGCGCGCAGCCCTCGTCCTGGTAATAGGCGGGCATGTTCTCGGGGAGCCCGCCGGTCACAATCTGCGACTCCCGGCACCACTTCAGATAGTCCTCTGCCTTTTCCAGCAGCCGTCCGTCTCCGGTCACCCGGTAGAGGTCGATAACCCCGCGGTAGAGGGAGAGCGAGTGGTGGGTGTGGCTCGTCCGGCCGGCCCGCTCGCCGATCCTATTGGCCAGGTCGAGCGCCCACTCGTCCCCGCCGAGCTCGTAGAGCCGGACGAGGCCGTCCAAGCAGTGGCCATAGAACTCATGGACGGGTCCGCTTTCGCTTTTCTCTTTCCAGGTCGCGAAGGTCGCGTCGTAGTATCGGGCGAGCTGGCGGGCGGCCTCGAGATACCGGCTGTCTCTGGTGTCTTCATAGGCATCCATCAGGCCGCGCAGGGCGAACGCGTTCCCGGAGATGATGCGAGAATCCTTCTGCTCGAGCGCGAGCCGCGGGCCGAAGTTCCCGTCCTCGGTCTGGGCCGGAAGCACGACAGCGGCGACGGCCCGTCGCAGTGGGGGCACGGTTGTCCAGCCGTACCCCTCGGCGACGTGCATCACCGAATACATCCGTCCGAACTGGTCTCCCGGCCAGTCCGGCCACAATGCGCCGGGCGTTCCGGTGGCGTTGGCGCGGTAGGAGTCCAGCGAATAGCGGTCCGGCCGGGGCAAAAGGTTGGCCGTGGCGGCGGCCCAACGGGTGCCGAGTTCGCCCCGGAGGGTAATATCCTGGAACCCGGCGATGCTCCTGACGGCCGCCGTGCCGGCGGGGGAGTCGCCTTCCGGATTCTTTCCTGTTGTTGAGCACCTGATAAGACCCAGGATGACCAGGAGTCCCCAGAGGATGGTCCTTTTCATGGATTACTCCTTTCTCAATGATCAGACCGCCGGCGGCGCGGAATCTCGAGCGTCCGACTGGGTTCCCGGCCGAAGCCTCGGACCCAGATGGCGTTCTTTTCGAGCGTGACGATGGCAAAAGCGTTTTGGTCCGGCGTTTCCACCATGCCCTGGAAGGTTAGATAATGGATGCTGTTCCGGAGCGCGTAGTCGCCGGCGTGGTTGTGGCCGCAGAAGTAGGCCTTGACGGAGGGATGTCGCTCCAGGAGGACTACGACTTCCGAGTCGTTCCAGAGGTTGTGGGCGGCTTCCGGCAGGACGGGAAAGTGGCAAGACACGAGGACGTTCTTCTGGGCCTTGTCCGTCTCTTCGAGCTTCTGCTCCAGCCAGGCGAGCTGCTTCAGACCGATGCCGCCGTTCCATCGTTGGGCGTGCTCCTTCCCCTGGGCGCGGAGCCTCCAGTAGAGAGCTTCGGATTCTCTCTTTAGGGTTTCATCGGCAGGGAAGGGATAGCGAAGCTCGAAACCGTCGAGGAGGATGAAGCGCCAACCTCCCTTGGCGAAGGCGTAATAAGTGTCTTTCAACGCGAGCTCGGGCAGGACTTTGTCCTCGCTTCCCTCCTGGACATCGAAGTCGTGGTTTCCAACGAGATGATAGACGGGCGCTTTCAATGCCTCGAATAACGGCATGACGCTGTCGAAGGTCTCGATGTGGTGATCGATAGTGTCGCCGAGGTTGAGGACGAAGCTGACGCGTTCCTGGTTAAATTGCGCCAGGGCTTCTTTGAGCTTGTTGAGCGATGCGCTGTAGTAACGAGTTCCCAGAGGTTTCCCGGGATGGTACTGGATGTCGGCTACGATACCGAACTTGATAGCCTTCTTGCAGCCGCCCGCAAGAAAAATGACGGCGAGCGCCGCGATGAGGACAATCCTTTTTCTGTCCATGGGAGGCGTTTCCGCGAAGTTTATTCTAGCATATTCGTCCCCCGGAGCGGAGGGAAAGAGACATGTCGCGCTGGGCTTACCGGTCAAGGCCGGTCGTTGACTTTGCGTTTGAAGCAGAGATATAATTTAATTCAAAGGGACTCCTCGCCGCCGAACTCGGCGGCCAGCGGATGGAGGCAAGATGAGGAACACAAGAAAACTTTTGCCTTTACTATTCTGCATTTTTCTTTTCACTCAGCTTGTATATCCTGAACAAGAAAAGCCCTTCCGGCGAACGCTCAGCCTCAAATTGACGGGCGGAGGAGGGTTTGCCCTGATTGGTTCTGTCAACAGAAGCCTGAGGCTATTGAACAAAAATGAGACTTTTCAAGATCTGAGAGAGAACCACCCCGATTCGATTTCCGGGGAGCTCAGAGGGCTGAATAATTGGCTCGCCGACTGGGAGATGGAACTCAAAATGGACCTCAGTCCAAAAATTAGTATCGGGATTGCAACCGCGGCGCCCTTTCATAGGAGGGAGGAGAGCTCCCTTTCATATGCTATGTTCGAGGACGGGAAACGCGGCCCCTGGATTAATACCCTGCTGTATCGGCCGGAAGCTAGGGTCTCCATGCCCGTCAAGCTGAATTTTTATTATTCCCAGCGCTACTTGAAAAAGCCCAAGCTCACTCTCAATGCCGGGATCGGCTATTATCCGGCTCGACTGTCCCAATATTCGAGCAGCTGGATCGATACCGCCTGGATCGGGAGTGCCTATTTGGAGGTGAAGGCCAAGTTCCCGATAGGTGTTCACGGCGGGGTCAGCCTGGAATATCCCCTTCTCAAGAACCTTTTTTTGGTCATGGACATTCAGGCAAGATATATCATGCTGGGGAATCTGCAGGGACGCCAGGAGGAAAGGAAAAGCGACGGCACATATTATGAGACGAACGGGACGCTCTATTCATTTGAGTTTGGGGACAAGTCTATTCCGGCTTACTATGATGTCCTGGCCATATTCGAAACGCTTGAAAAAGCGCTTGAATACGCGGGGCGTGTGAGAAATGCCACTCTCGATTTAACCGGAGTAATCCTTCGCGTGGGATTCAGGGTGCCATTGTTCTGAAGTGAGTGGCGGGACTCAGGCTGAACCGGGCTAGAAAGCAACCTCAAGGAACGGGGATAAACGCTTACGGCTGTACGGCCGTAATAATCTTTGAGCCGGCGGGACGGTTCTGATAGCATAGCTCTGGGAATGGAGAATCAGGACTGGATTTATACTTTGAAAGAGAAGGTGCCGGCCCATTTAGCCATCGTTTTGGGGAAGGTGACAATGAAGAAAGCTTGGATACTATCGCTTGGAATCTGCTCGGGCATGTTTTTTTCCCTTGCTGCCGGCTCGAACGGAGGCGAAAGAAGGACTTTCACTCTAAAAGAAGACCTGACCATCGGGGCTGAGAGCGGCGACGAGAACCTGATGTTTTCGGACGTCGCCGACATCGGCCTGGACTCGGCCGGGAACATCTTCATCCTGGACTGGGAAGGCCACCGAGTCCAGGTTTTCGATTCGCAAGGAAAGTTCCTGAGAAGTATAGTCGGCAAACAAGGTCAAGGTCCGGAGGAAGTGGCGATGTTGGGCGGAGTAGCGGTCAGCCCGTCGGGCACTATCGCCGTCCTCGACAGAGGGGGGAACAAGGTTCTCCTCTTCAGCCCCGGCGGCGAATTCCTTCGCTTCTTTAAGCTGGACTTTGAGGCCTCTTACCTGGGCTGCCTGGAAGGCGACCGGGTCATCGTACTGGGGCTAAAGAATGAAAAAATCCTTCATCTGTTTGACCGGGAGGGCCGACTCCTCGCTTCTTTCGGGGACCCTTTCGAAGTGCCGTCCCAATTCTCCAAATATAAAGATATGCCCATGATGAGATGTCCGATGCGCTTCAGTTGCTCTCTGCAAGGGGATATTTTCCTCTTCAACCCCCACAAGTTCGAAATCTCCGTTTACAGGGATTCCCGCCTGCTCAAGAAACTGACCGGAAAAAGCGACCTTTTTGAGCCGTTGCGCGTCCCGGAGGCGAACTCCCAGAGGATTGCGCTCAGGTTTCCGTTCCTGACCATCCTCGAGTCCGGCAACAGGTTGTATGTCACCGTGTGGAGGACGGGTGGGGAAGGGCCGAACGAGCTGATTGTCTACGAAAACGACAAGCCTGTCGGGTCTGTGCCCGTAGCCGGGATGCCGCGGGCGGTGGATTCGCAGGGCCGGATTTATTGCGCCGATGAGTCCGATTTCCCGCGTCTCGTGCGGTACGTCGTCAAATGATCACCATAATCAGCGGCGCGGTGGTGGGCGGAATTTTCGGCTATCTCTACTATCGCTTCATCGGCTGCCGGAGCAGCGCCTGCATCATTACCGGCAACCCGTACATCTCAACGATCTACTGGGCGGTGCTTGGCGGCCTCGTCGCCAACCTCCTGAAATAATCGATAGAAAAAAGGGGACGATTCTCTTTTTTTCTTTCCCCTCCTTTTAATAAGAGGGACAGAAAAAGAGGACGTCCCTTTTTTTGGCTCATTCGACTTTCTTGTGGGTATCCATGAAGATAGAGTTAAGCTCCCCCCTTTGCGAAAGGGGGGATGAAGGGGGAATCGATTTCTGGGATTCTATTCTCCCCTGACCCCTCCTTTCAAAAGGAGGGGACGGCATAAGATCACCCACAAGAAATCCGGATGGGCCTCTTTTCTACACCGTCCAGGGCTTGCGCATCGGCCGGTCGAGCATCCGGGACGCTTCCGCGTCGTCGGCGATCCGCTCATAGTGGGGGTCCCAGCGGACGGGCCGGCCGAGGCGGATCGCGATATTGGACAGGTGACTGATCGTGTCGGAGCGGATGGCCGATTCGAGCGGGTTAACGGTCGGCCGCCGTGATTTCATGCTTTCGACGAAATTGCGGCCCTGGCTCGAGCTCCGGACGACGGGCTTCTCGTAATCCTTGATTTTCGCCAGCTGGAGTTCCTTCGGGCTGGCGTAGAGAACCCCTCTGCTCACGCTGATCCATCCGTCCTCTCCCCAGAACGTCGTGCCGTGGTCCAGGAACGGCCGCGTGCGCGGGTCCGTCAGCCCTTCGACTCCTTTGGCGATGCGGTCGCACATGAACCGCATGGTCACACCGTTCCTGTACCGGCAGCGGACGTCCCAGTTGTCGATCGTGTCGAACAAGCCGCCCTCTGGGATCTCTCCCGTGCCCTCGTAATAGACCGGGCTCGCGTTATCCATGTCCAGGCCCCACTGGGCGATGTCCAGCGGGTGCGCCCCCCAGCCGGCGATGAAACCGAGGGCGTAGTCGTAGATGTGATAGGATCCCCATTCGGTGCACCGCGACTTCGTGTAGGGCTTCAGCGGCGCCGGGCCGATCCACATCTCGTAATCGAGCCCGGCCGGGACGGGCTCCGGCTGGGTGTTCTTGAAATGCTCGTTGAACACTTCGGCATACCAGTCGGGCGAGCGCATGCCGGAGCACCAGGCGTCGATGTGCTTGACCTTTCCGATGTAGCCGTTCCGCACGAGCTCGACGGCCCGGGTGAACTCGCTGGAAGAGCGCTGCTGAGTGCCGTACTGGAAGATGACCTTGTTCTTGGCAACCGCTTCGCGAAGTTTCCAGGCCCAGGCCATGGCCACACCCAGCGGCTTTTCGACGTACATGTCTTTATTGGCCAGAGCTGCGTGGTAGGCCAGGGGAACATGCCAGTGGTCCGGCGTGCTGATGACGACACCGTCGACGTCCTTGCGGGCCAGGACTTCCCGCCAGTCAGACATCGGCTCGCAGACCTTGCTCCCGTGAAACTCGTTCACCTTGGCGGCGAAATCCTCCCGCCGGCCGGCGAAACAATCGCAGGCGGCGACGACGCGAACGTCCTCCTGAGTCGCCACGAAATCCTGCCAGACGTTGGTGGAGCCCCGGCTGCCGAGTCCGATCGCGGCCAGGTTGATTCGGTTGCTCGGCGCCTTCCGGCCGAAGACGCTTGAGGGCACGATGGCCGGCGCGGCGAGGACGGCGGCGGACCGGATAAACTCCCGGCGGGTGATTCCTTTGCGCATCCTCACCTCACTTTGTCTCAGGAAAGAGGACTGGACCGAACTTTCCCTCTCAGACCGCGGCTGTCTTAGACTGCGACTTGGGCTTATAGACAATGGCCGCGATAATCCCCATGATTACGGATTGGACGAGTCCCGCGGCGACCCAGTACCAGACGACGAAGTAGGGAACGGGGTAGATGATGAACTGCTCGAAGCTCGTGACGAAGAAGTAGAAGAGGGTGACGTAGACACCATAGCGGACGCCCTCCATGATGCCCTTGCGCTCATAGCCTTTGGCGAAGATGAAGGTAAAGAAGAACGCGAAAACCAGTGTCGTGACGATCCGGACCCAGAAAAACTTGCTCATCTCCGCCTCGGGGCGCATGGCCTTCTGAATTTCGGGCTTCATATAGGTGTCGCCGAGGATGACGACATGAATGAGCATGTTCGTCGCGAAATACGCTACGAAGACCAAGAGAAAGGCCAGACAAAATTTCTTCCAATTCATGCGATGTCCCTCCTTCTAAAGATCGCTCGAGACCTATCCCCTCCGCGCCCCAAAATCCGACTCCCTGGCACAAAAAAGTGTATTTCCAACCGCTGATCGATGTCAAGAAGTCCGTGGAGGGAGTGTTAAGGCGTCAGGCGTTCTTGACACGATTTGCAGCCGGCGATATAGTCCATTTGGCCTGGGCGCCCGGACGAGGATTCCAGGCCGAAGGATGCACCCATGAGCGACGCACCGATCCGTGTCACTGTGTGGAATGAGTTCATTCACGAGCGGACCGCCGCCTCAACACGGGAGATCTATCCCAAGGGCATTCATGAGGTCCTGGCGGCGGCGCTGCGGGAGCATCTCGGCTCGGCCGTAGAAGTCCGGACCGCGACTTTAGACCAGCCGGAGCATGGACTCTCTTCCGATGTCCTTCCCCAGACCGACGTTCTCACCTGGTGGGGGCATGCGGCGCATGACCGGGTGAGCGATACTGTCGTCGATCGTGTCCAGCGGCGTGTATTAGAGGGGATGGGTCTCTTGGTGCTCCATTCGGGGCATGCCTCCAAAATCTTCCGCCGTCTGATGGGGACAAGCTGCATGCTCCGCTGGCGGGAGGCCGCCGAACGGGAACGGATCTGGATCGTCGACCCCTCGCACCCGATCGTCGACGGCCTCGAGGGCGAGTTCTTTGAGCTCCCCCATACCGAAATGTACGGAGAATACTTCGATATCCCCCGGCCGGACGAAGTCATTTTTATCAGTTGGTACGAAGGAGGGGAGGTCTTCCGCTCCGGCTGCACGTTCCGCCGCGGCAAGGGTAAGGTCTTTTACTTCAGCCCCGGCCATGAGACATTCCCAATCTATCATGACGCCAACGTGCGCCGGATCATCGCCAACGCGGTCTGTTGGGCGGCGTCCAGTGGTTCCCCCTACTTCGGGGACGGCCGCCGCATCGAAACGCCGCTCAGCCCCATCGCCGCGAAGCACGCCGTCGATGAATCGCTGCACCGGAAGGGGTAGGCATGGCCCTCTTACGACAGGCGACTGACGGATCCGGCATCGTGGGGAACAGATGAAGCGCATCGGGCTGCCGAATTACGTGGCCTCGGCCAAGCCCCTGCCGCTGTCCCGCCGCATACCCTGGTACTTGAGCACGGCCCAGACCTATGCCGGGGTCATGCTTTGGTTCGTGTTCTGGCAGGATGTGCCGGTCGGCAGCGGGCTCTCTTCCGAAGCCGGTCAATACTCCGCCTTCGCCGGAGGCGTCCTATCGCACGGGCTTGGCCTGGCCCTGGCCGGAGTCGTTATAGCGGCACTTCTATGCTGCTTCGCATTCTATTTGGTGCCGGCTCTCCTCGGACTCAAGAGCGGTTTTCCGCTGTACATCGTGGGCACGTCAACCTATGGCGTCGACGGCGGTTTGCTGATGCCTGGATTCCTGATGGGGCTGCTCCAATTCGGCTGGCTGGGAGTCAGCTCCTTCTTTTCGGCCCTTCTCCTGTGCGCGCCCTTTGGCTACGGGCCCCTCACGCCGCCTCACCTCGCTGTCGCCGCGCTATGGGCAATCGTCGCCGCATTCGTTGGCCTGAAGGGCATTCGTTATGTCGCCCGGGTCGCTTCTCTGGCCCCGATCGTTCCGGTCATCACCCTTCTCGTCCTGGCCGCCGGGAC
>Ga0153916_10000284_pt1 | contig 32981 bp, 32 predicted proteins | sample Opewatmetagenome_FD_109642 | JGI IMG/M metagenome (GOLD analysis project Ga0153916, IMG submission 109642) | Freshwater wetland microbial communities from Ohio, USA - Open water 3 Core 3 Depth 4 metaG | ecosystem: Environmental > Aquatic > Freshwater > Wetlands | place: USA: Ohio, Lake Erie...
ATGGTGTCGCAGGGTGTCCCCACCCTGCGCAGAGAAAGGTCAGGATCCCTGTGATCCTGACCTCTTTGTGTCTGAAAGGGGGCACACTGTTATGTCATCCCGCACTTGATGCGGGATCGAGAAGATTCCCCCCTGCTATTGCAGAGGGGAAGAGAAGGGGGGTTATGGTGTCGCAGGGTGTCCCCACCCTGCGCAGAGAAAGGTCAGGATCCCTGTGATCCTGACCTTTGTCTCCTCAGCCCCTGTACAGTCATCCTGAACGCAGTGAAGGATTTCCGCATATTCCCCCCTGCGCAAGTAGGGGGGAATAAAAGGGGGGTGTAGCACGGGCATCTTGCCCGTGCTTTGCGTGCCGTGGGTTGTCCTCAGCCTGCAGAAAAGAGGTTATCATCCTCGTGATCCTGGCATCATGAAGCCCTGAAAGGGCGTTGCAGAGTAGCCTGGGGCATCGCCCCAGGTTTCGAGCGCAAGAATCCAATAAGAAAATCCCCCTTGGCACCGCCCGTGGCTGCATCCACGGGCGGTATTTCCTCCTGAGGGGGAAAGCAAGAGAGAATGAGGAGGGCAGGTTGAATTACCCCTCGGGCTAATCCGTCAACCGCGGATTGAAGGAAATAGGGGGACCTAATTTTGGAAATTTTGGAAATTTTGAATTAAGAATTCTGAATTCTTGTCCGCCTCGGCGTGTAGGTCGGGTTCCAAACGAAGTGCGAAACCCGACAAATAATATTCCTTGCGCCCTTTGCGAGCTCTGCGTGAGACAATCTTTATTCATTTAACCTGTGCTGCCGGGTGTCCCCACCTGGCAGCCCCTTCTATTCATACCTGAGCGCCACAATCGGATCCAGCCTCGCCGCCTTCATGGCGGGCCACAACCCAAACGTAATCCCCACCACACTGCAAAATCCAATCCCCAACACGCACGCCCAAATCGGAACCGCCGTCGGGACTTTCAGCGACGATGCCAGAATGGTCGGCAGCACAATTCCTACCACGATCCCGATCGCCCCCCCAATTTCCGTCAACACCACCGCCTCGATCAGAAACTGCATCATGATATGTCTTCGCTTTGCGCCCAACGCCTTCCGAACCCCGATCTCCCGTGTCCGTTCCCTGACCGACACCAGCATAATATTCATAATCCCAATCCCAGCCACCAAAAGCGAAATCCCGCAAATCCCCACTGCGGCAATCTTGATCCAGAACGTGAACTTGTTGAACGACTCAATCAATGTATTCGACGACCAAATGGCAAAATTATCATCCTCGTATGACTTCAATCGCCGTTCGATCCTCATCACATTTCGTACTTCTTCCATAGCTTGCGGCATCTTCTCCGTGCTCACGGCTTGCACCGTGATATTGATCGATCGCTCCTTCCCGTATTGCTTCTGAAACGTAGTAATGGGAATGCACGCTCGATTGTCCCGTGATTGTCCGAATGCCGATCCCCGTTCTTCGAAAAGACCCACCACCTCATACGGCTTGCCGCCTATGCGAATCCTCTTCCCCAATGGATTCTCATACGGAAATAGCTTATTGACAATATCCTGCCCGATAACTGCTACCGACCGGTTGTACTCCACATCCATCTCGGTAATGAACCGCCCCGCCCGGACGTACTCGCCATTATTATACATGAATTCCGGCGTCCCGCCCACCACCATCACGTTAGGATTGGTCTTCTCGCCCCCATAGCCAATTTGCTCTCCCCATTGCCATACTTCCGGTCCCACATTCGCGACCGTTGGACACCGTTCTCGGATCGCCCTCGCATTCTCCAGTGTAATGTCGGGTCGCCTCCGCCCCCAATGATGTCCGTCGATGTGCATCCCCATCTGCGGATCGTATCTTTGAACCTGGAACACACTGGTACTCAGGGCATTCATCTCTTTCTCTATCATATTCTGAATACCGGTAATCACGGTCATCATCGCGATGATAGTCGCCACCCCGATAATCACTCCCAGGAGCGTCAAGAACGCCCTCATCTTATGTGTCCAGATGGCGTGAAACGCCATCAACGAATTCTCACCAATGGTCATGTTATCTCATGATATTTCGGGTGCCGCAGGGTGTCCTCACCCTGCGGAATGGAGGCGGACTTGGTGCAGGGTAGGGACACCCAGCACCACGACACATTCCCCCCACCCAACGATTCAACAATCTGACAATTCAGCAATCAGACAATCTGACAATCGAGCTGACAATCGAGCAATCGAACAACGTAAGTATTCGACAATTCAGCAATTTAGCAATTTAACAATTTAGCAATTCAACAATCGAACAATGGAACAATCGAGCAATCGAACAACGTAACTATTCGACAATTCAGCAATTTAGCAATTTGACAATTTGGCAATGAGACAATCGAACAATCTGCCCCATTTCCGTCATTCATATCTTAACGCCTCTATCGGATTCATCCTTGCCGCCTTCGAAGCAGGCCAGATCCCGAAGAACAATCCCACCGACGCTGAAAATCCCAGCGCCAAGAACACCACCCAAAACGGCATCGCCGTCGGCAGAAACTTGTCGATAATCCTGCCCAACCCGTAGGCAAATGCGATCCCGATCGCCCCACCTATGGCGCAAATGAACGCCGATTCCGTCAAGAACTGCCACAAAATATGCGCCCGTCTCGCCCCAATCGCCTTGCGAATTCCGATCTCATGTGTCCGTTCCGTCACGGATACCAGCATGATATTCATAATCCCGATTCCACCGACCAGTAACGAAATCAACGCGATTACGATACCCCCACCGTATATCCCAGCCGTTACCTTATTATAAAATTCCAGGATTTGACTTTGCTTATTCAGCGAAAAATTGTCACGATCCCCGGGAGACAGTCTCCGCGCCTTTCTCATGATCCCTCTGGCTTCGATTTCCATATCCTCCAGCTGCGACGCATCGGCTACTCCCACCACCAACGTCCAATCTCGGTGCCCCCCGAATTTCTTCAATAATGTCCCGTAGGGGATGAAAATGACTTCGTCCATCGACTGCCCGAATATCGCGCCCTGTTTTTCCAGCACCCCCACTACGAGGAATTGATGAGGACCGACTTTGATATGTTGTCCGATAGGATTCCGGTACGGAAATAACTCGGTCCTGACCCCATATCCGATCACCGCTACGTTTCGGTTCCTGTCCACATCTATCTCACTCAAGAATCGCCCGTAAGCCGGCGAAAATGTGGACACAGACAAATACTCGGAATTCGTCCCCTGGATTTCCACACTCGTCAATCTCTTGTCCCCAAATGCTACCGGTCGGCGCGTATCGACCAGCGGTACTACCTGTGAAGCCAGCGTCGCGTGCGTCCTCATTGCCCGGTACTCTTTTTCCCCGATGTCGGGCCATTTCCGGATCACCCACCAGTCACTGTCAGCCCAGGGCCACTTCTGAATGTACAGCGTATTGGAACCCAGAATGGAAATCTCCCCCTTGAACGACTGGTTCAATCCCTGAATGATAATAATCATTAACACGACCGTGGTCACCCCGATCACGATCCCTAACGTGGTCAGGATGCTCCGGACTTTGTTGGATCTCATGGCTAACCAGGCGATCCGCCAGCTCTCCACTAAAATGTTCGCTATTGACACAATCTATCTTCCAAAAAATCCTGGCAGCATCTCAAACCTCGCCGCCCTCAACAATTTGACAATTTAGCAATTTAACAATCGAGCAATCGAACAATGCGGCAATTCCATAGGTTGGCAATTCGACAATTTGGCAATCCAACAATCCAGCAATCGAACAATCGAACAATGGAACAATCGAACAATCGAACAATTTGACAATTCGACAATCGAGCAATCGAACGATTACCGCCACGCCGTCATACTCTATTCAACTTATCGGTATCGATCAACCCATCCAGCAAACGGACAATCCTCTTCGCATACTTCGCAACGTGGTCCTCATGGGTCACCAGGATGATGGTGTTGCCTTCGTTGTGCAATTCCACAAATAGCCGCATAATCTCTTCCCCCGTAGCGGAATCGAGATTGCCGGTAGGCTCATCCGCCAAAATCAACGATGGATTTCCCGCCAGAGCCCGTGCAATTGCCACTCTCTGACGTTGCCCGCCAGACAATTCCGAGGGACGATGCTTGATCCGGTCCGCGAGTCCCACTCGGCGCAACACTTCGCGGGCGATCTCCTTGCGCTTCTTCGCAGCAACCCCCCGGTAAATCAACGGCAATTCAACGTTGTGAAACGCATCGGCTCTGGGCAGCAAATTGAAAGTCTGGAACACGAATCCGATCCGCTGGTTGCGGATCACTGCCAATTGGTTGTCGGTCAGTCTGGAGACATCATCCCCAGCCAGATGATATGTGCCTTCCGTCGGCACATCGAGACAGCCCAGAATATTCATCAACGTCGATTTCCCCGATCCCGACGGTCCCATAATTGCCAACAATTCCCCGTGGGCAATTTCCATGGTGATCCCCCGCAACGCCGGGACCTTAATCGAGCCGACCTGATAAGTCTTTGTGATGCCTTCCAATCGAATAAGAGAACCATTTTCCATGATGATCCTACAGGCAATAATCCCTGTGCGTCCGAATTGCAACCCCAATTATCAGAAGCCGGTTCGCTCCGTGCTCTCCTCACCGTACTTCTCTTCCTCGGTCACCTCCACATGATCCCCATCCTTAAGCTGCTTCCCCAGCACCCGGTAACTGCCGCTCACGACTTCTTCCCCTTCCTGGATTCCCTCGATGATCTGAATGTGCGTCTCACTGGATATCCCCGTCTTCACCCGCCGCTTCTTTGCGATCCCGTCCCGAATCACAAAGACGACCTCCTCCCAGTTCTCCTTATCCTTGTCCGAATCCCCGAAACTGTCGCCCGATCCAGTTCCGCGCTCCTGGCTGGATTCTGCCCGCCTGACTTTCTTCTTTTTCTTGTCCTTGTTCGACCCCAAATCTGCCAGCACCTTCCCTGAATCCGCCCCCAGCGAATCTTGTTCCGCAAGCTCCGGCTTCCGCATCACCACGCACTGTATTGGCACCGAAATGGCATCCGCTAATCGGTGAACCTCAATGTCCACGGTCGATGACATTCCGGGTCGCAGCCTCTGGATACTGTCCAGCACCGCTATATTGACGATGAAGTTGGTCACTTCCTCCTGCGTCCCATATCCCCGGGTGGTTGCCGAATGCGAAATCTCCTTAACCTCACCCCGGAACGTCGTATCCGGGAAAGCGTCGATCTCGATCTTCACAGGGTCGCCGATCTCCACATCCACCACATCATTCTCGTCCACCTCCACCTGCGCTTCCATCTGTGACAAATCCGCCACCACCATAATCACATCTTCCCGGAACATCGCCTCCGAGACAATCTCCCCCGGTTCCTTGTTCAACACGGTGACGGTTCCGTCCATCGGCGAATAAATCACCGTCTTCGCCAGACGATCCTGCGCCTCTTTCAACGACGCCTTGGCTTGCTCCACACCACTCCGGTAGATCTCAAGATCTGACTCAGCATTTTCCAGGTTGTATGACGACTCCAGTTCCTTGTCATGCAAACTCTTGATTTGATCATGAGTACTCTGGGCTTTCTGCAGACTGGCTTGGGCTGAACGAAGCTGTTGCTCAGCTCGCAGCACCGCCTCCCGGTAGTCCGTGGGCTCCAATCGAACCAATAAATCCCCTTGGTGGACATACTGCCCTTCCACCACCGGAAGTTCGATGATCTCCGCCGTAACTTTCGCACTGATCTTGACTTCCGTCACGGGCTGAATCTTCCCCGACGCCGACACCGTCGCCACCAATTCTCCGCGAACCGCCTTATCGGCGACGACCTCAATCTTCTTGGTGCGGTCCTTCGACAGATTCGCCGCCACCAAACCCCCCACGACTATTACTAAGAGTGCAATCCAAATCCATTTCCGTTTCCCGCGAAACATCGGTTCCTCCAATTCATTTCCGCCTCATTTCCTTCCCCCCTGCGTAGTAGGGGGGAACAAAAGGGGGGTTCAATTATCTTCCCCCCGGTTCCCGGAGGGAAGCCAAAGGGGATCAACCATTCCCTTCCCCCTTACGCAAGTAGGGGGGAACAAAAGGGGGGTTCAATTATCTTCCCCCCGGTTCCCAAGGGGAAGCCAAAGGGGATCAACCATTCCCTTCCCCCCTACACAAGTAGGGGGGAACTAAAGGGGGGTCATTCAGAATCCATTCGATATAAACCTGCCCCATGTCAGAATCATTGGAGCGATCCGCCCACCGCTTCCTCCAACAGCGCTAGATTGATCAGGTATTCTAATGTCTTGTTGATGTGGTCGGTCTCCGCTTGGGTGTAAGTCACCTGTGCCGATCGCAATTCCAATTGCGAGGCGGATCCCAGCCGGTACCGCTCCTGTTCTAATCCCAGTTGCCGAAGCGCCAAATCTCGATTCTTCTGCGTGACCTGACTCTGGTCCCAAACCCGCATCAACGTGTAATACGCCTGTCGAACAGTCTGTTCGATGGACTGACTAAGCGCCACCTTATCCAATTCTGCTTGCCTTTGGCTCACCTTAGCCTGCTGCAGTGCCATCTCTCGGCTAAACCCGTCGAAGATCGACCAACTCAAACCCAGTGAGTAGGTGGTGGAATGATTGCGTGGCGCCAGGGTAAACGCTACATTTCCGCCCGATTGCTCCGATCGATTGTGCGAGATCGACCCCGTCAAAGTTGGCAGATAATTCCCCCGATTCTTGCGCACGTTGTTCCGATTGATCTCAGTGGTAAGTTCCGACATCCGAAAATCTTGACGGTCAGCCAGAGCTTTTCCAATTAGATCTTCCAGCTTGAATTGCGGCGGCGACACTTCGAACTGGTCCACCAGCGGATATTCCGAAGACAGATCAATTCCCAACAGCCGGCTTAGTTCCTCCCGAGCTGTCCTCAGAGTATTTTCCGCGGACAGCACATCGTTCTGCCGGTTTCCCACATCGATCTCCGCCTGCATCACGTCTAATTGAGTCACCGATCCCACCTGGTATCGCACCTGCGCCAGCTCCAACTGATCCCGGCTCTGATCGAGAACTCGTTTCACCAGGTCCAGAAGCCGCTGATATGCCAGTACCCAATAATACTGTTGTCGGACACTGCCCAAAACCTGCCGCTGTGTGCTTTCCAAATTGAGCACATTGAATCTTGCCGTCTTGTTCGCATTGCTCACATCCAGAATCTCCCGCCCCCCCAAATTCAAGGATAGCTGCAACTGAACGAAATACGAGGAACTCCGCCGTGTGCCTTCCGGTATGGGATAAGTAACGGTTCGAGTTTCGCCCTGTCGGTAGTAACCCAGCGAGTCCCAATACGCGGTCGTCACCGTCGTGGAGATCGGGTACGAACTCACGGTACCGTCCGGATTGGTGAACGTCGGGCTGTAATAGTCGCTCTGGTTGATTTGGTACCCCACGCTGAGTGACGGCAGGAATTCCCCGACCGCACCCAGCTTGAGCAGACGGTTAATCGACAACTGATATCTTGCTCTCTGCAGATCGGGATTATGCGTTCGGGCTGCGTCCAGTAGCTGCTCCAACGACAACGGCTGATCGGCCTGGATTCGCGGCAATTCGGGACCGGAAGCTTCCAATAACTTAGTACCAAAGATCATGACAATGATGCAGAATGCGACGCATACACCTGTGGATCGCCGCGACCGGAAAGCAAGTCTCATAGGTACTCCTAACGTCGGCTGAACCGAAAGCGCGATGTAAAAATGAACCGGGCAGGATTATCTGCGATCTGACCTGGGGAGGCACGGCGCCACGACTGACGATTGACCGCAGGCCGTCGCCGTCAACCTGCCCCCAGAAATTAGACCGTTGTGGTTATGTGATTGTTGCACGGAAGGCTGAATCGTTGGATCCACACGGCAAACCCCCCTCTTAAACCCCTCCGGTGTGGAACAGTTCCCTCAGCAAAATTCCCACCGCCGCCAGGACTACGTATAACGTGCCCACAAAACCCACCGATCGTTGCAGGCTTATCTTGTAGACTGCAGCCATGGCGATACAAGTCAAGACCGCCTCCCAAACGTGGAAAATGTCGAAAACGGACAACACAGCGTAGAATAGGCTGTCGCTGGCGTTGGTTGGAAGGAGAATCGCCGGACTCAGCGTCACCTGAATCGACTTGGTATGCAATATCAATGGAATTTTCGCAGCATATCCCAGTACGTTGATGAGCCTTGCCCAGGCATAAGCAGACAGGATGGCAACGAACGCAGCGGATCCCCCCATTAGGACATTTCCGACAAAGAGCAAGATAACCGCCATGACGACCACCGTGACCACCTCTGTCAATGGCGCCGACACCAGGATTCCCCACTTCGCGATCCCTTTCTGCAACTCAATCGCCCGTGCCGCCTCTTCGTCGCTCAGATTCCTCTGTTCGATTACCCGCTCCATCTGCTTGCCGGTTCCCATTTCCTCAATGATAACCGGTCGCGTCAGAAATGCAAATACTAGGGCGACTCCCATCAAGACCAGAACCGGCGGAACCCACCGTGGACGTGCCGCCACCGCACGAAATAGCTTCTTGGGATCCAGCACCACTGCCGCTAACTTCGCCGGAATACTAATATCTTTTTCTGCAGTGATTTCCCCAGTATCGGGGCTGATTTCCTCCTCGACTGACATAGCGCACCTTTCCGCTTTGAAATAAGAGATTGGGCGTGCCGTCAGGTGTCCCCACCTGTCGGCCGTTGATTATTGTACCCGCCGCTGATCAGGTTAAGATCCCTGCGATCCTGACCTCGGCTACACAGTCATAATCAGGTTCAACATTAGGTGTGCTGTCAGGTGTCCTCACCTGACAGCGACATCTATTTTCTGTAGCGTAGCCCCTTGTGGGCGTGTTGATTGTGCTGTCACGAGTACGTCGGGATCCCTGCGATCCTGACCTCGGCTACACAGTCATAATCAGGTTCAACATTTCCCTCACCGCCGATTCCATCCCCACCAGCACAGCGCGGGCGACTATTGAGTGCCCGATATTCAATTCCTCGATCTGCGAAATGGAAGCCACCGGCACCACATTTCGGTAATTCAAACCATGCCCCGCTGACACCCTTAGCCCCATCTTATCCGCCGCCAACGCCATATCTTCCAATTTCCCCAATTCCTGCAACGCTTCCCCAGCTCCTTTTGCTTCGCAATACCGTCCGGTATGTAATTCCACCACGTGAGCGCCAACCCGCTCAGCGGCTTTGACTTGCTCCAGACTTGCATCGATGAACAGACTCACGACTATCCCACCGCTCTTGAGTTCTTTGACGACCTCCTTCAGTCGCCCCTCCTGACCCTCCACATCCAATCCGCCTTCCGTGGTCAATTCCTCTCGGCGTTCCGGAACCAATGTGCACATGTCCGGCCTGGTGCCCATCGCGATCCGCACCAGGTCATTCGTGGCTGCCATCTCCAGATTCAAATGAGACGTAACCATGTCCCGCAGGATTCTTAGGTCACGATCCTGAATGTGCCGCCGATCCTCCCGCAAATGGCACACGATCCCGTGCGCCCCCGCCAATTCCGCAAGCATCGCAGCGGTCACAGGATCGGGAATATCGCCCCCTCGTGCCTGACGAATCGTCGCCACATGATCAATATTGACACCCAGTCGCATAACTTACTCCTCAATCAGAAATGTCTTATGGAAATCAAGTAATGACCCAGAGCCGTTGCCAACGCGCGCGAATTCCCTGCGCTAAAAATCATCCCGCCAAACCAGAATCTGGAAACGACCGCCGGACGGACGATACACCGTGAAATGCGCGAAACCGTAAAGAGGGGCGAGGTCATCCAGCGTCAGATTGAAAGGAACTTGGAAATCCAGCAAACTGTCTTCCCGCGAAAAATTCTCAATGTAGTCGGAAACGCTGCCCCACGTTAAACGGATGGATTGAAAATGCCGAAATAATCGACCGGTTGTGGACAAATCCGTCTCCCGGTACCACTGATCGAATCGATTCTCATCAGGATCGTAATAGAAAAATGTGAAATCGTCGGACAAACAATCGGCATAGTGTAGCGAATCCGCATAATTGTAAGCATTCCTGAAATTCTGCAACAATCCGCCCACTGTCGATTGATCAGTCCAGAGCGACGACGCGGAGATCCCCAATTCCGGGGCAAACGGGTTCCTGCATCCGACTGCCAGCAGCCCCAGCAGCAGAATCAAGCCTCCGGCTATGCCAAGTCGCTTGTAATTGAAAGCCATCACCGAATCAACGCCTTGATATCACTCCAGGTTGCCTGATCTCCCACCGCCTCATCCCGCCACCATCGAATTCTCCAGGTGCCATCGATGCTGCGTGCAAAAATGAATTCCGCCCGCCCCGATACCTCCCTGGGTATCCCTTCCAAGACATGACCGACATGGAACGTGTACGTCTCCAGATACCTTGCCGAGTCCGCCCATTCGATGGACTCTTCCTCCTGAAATTGTGCCCGCACCATCGAATCCATCGGAACTACTTGATCCGACAACAATCTCCGGATATGGGACGCTTCCTGATCATATCCCCATGGCAGCAGGTCATTGTGATTGCTGAGCGCCGCACCGTCCGGCACAAAACTGTAATTCTGCCTGTCAAAATTGGCTAAGTAGTCCTCCGGCATGTGGAATTCCAGGGTGCAATCCAAAACGTCCAGTACGCGGTCGGAACTGGTCGCCGGACCACACAAATCGGACGTCTCCAAAGGAGCCTGCGCATGGCGGGTCGTAAACAAATCGCATCCTGCCACCAGAAACATCACCAGCAGTGTCGCCAACATCCACCGAATCATGAACGTCCCAATCATCATGTCAATCACTCTGTTGCAGGCATCGAATGTAATATATAACAAACAATTCGGCAAAAAGCAAGGAAATCTCGCAAAATCTCCTACTCCGTGACCTCCCGCAACTATTCCCTGCGATCCCCGAGCTCGCCAACGTGCTGCCAGGTCTCCGCACCTGGCAGCGTCAGCGAATACCTCAATCCGGTGCTGTCAGGTGTCCCACCTGACAGAATTGAATTGACCATAGGGGCGTACCCAGAGTGCTGCCAGGTCTCCGCACCTGGCAGCGTCAGCGAATACCTCAATCCGGTGCTGTCAGGTGTCCCACCTGACAGAATTGAATTGACCATAGGGGCGTACCCAGGGTGCTGCCAGGTCTCCGCACCTGGCAGCGTCAGCGAATGCCTCAATCCGGTGCTGTCAGGTGTCCCACCTGACAGAATTGAATTGACCATAGGGGTGTACCCAGAGTGCTGCCAGGTCTCCGCACCTGGCAGCCGCCATGAACACCTCAAAAAACACTTGACTTTGATCGAACAATTCCGTATATTTAAACGGACAGTTAAACTGAATGGTTAGTCAATCCGTCGAGACTGTCACACCCCTCCCACAGCACTGAAAAACCATGGCACTTTCAACCCAACAACGAATACTGAAGGCGGCAAGACAGATCTTCATCGAACGAGGCAAAGACGGAGCCCGTGTCGATGCTATCGCGCGTCGAGCTAAAGTCAATAAGGCGTTGATCTACTATTACTATTCGTCCAAAGATCAATTGTACTATCATGTCCTGCGAGACACATTTTCTCTGATCTTGGCGCGCGTTTCCGGCGCCTTGGAACAGAGCGAATCTCCGGCGGAACGCCTTCAGCAAATGGCATATGCCTATCACAGTTTTCTCATGGAGAATAGAGACTTCCCCAAGCTGATTCTTCGAGAAATAGCCGCGGGTGCGCCAGTACTCAAAAAAGTCGCTTCCGAGGTGCTTAGGAGCGATTTTCAAAACCTTCCGCACAGCTTCGAGGTGACTCTCCAACACGGCAATCGCCAGGGACTCTGGAAATCCGTCGATTCCCGCCACACCCTGATCAGCTTCCTGGGCATGTTGATCTTTCCCTTCGTCGCGGCTCCATTGTTAGAGAGCGCGCTGGGAATCGCGGCGGAGGATACTTTCTGGCAAGAGCGTCCTGAGGTCGTCCTGGACCTTTTCTTCCACGGGATACAACATCGAGACACAGAATGAAACCATTCTTGCTGACAACGCTTACAATATTGGCGTTCTGCGCCATAGCCCCAGCAGACGATCACATCGCCGGAGTCCTGTCGCTGGAAGATTGTTTCCGCCTCCTCGATGACCGCAATTCCCAATTGCAGGCTGCCCGGGAAAACATCGCTGCCGCCCAAGCCCGACGCCGGATCGCTTTGGGGCAGAAGTATCCCGAGATCTCCGCCGGCGCATCCTATTCCGTGGTCTCCGATGTGACAGAAATCCAGTTCCCCGGTCAAACCATTTCTCTGCCGCCCCCCACTGGTCCTGTGACAGTACCGGGACGCCGCATTGCCTTCGGTGATGAGGACGCCGCCGATCTAAGACTATCGTTGGGGATTCCAATCTACACCGGAGGAGTCCTCACCGGAAATGTCAGGCTCTCAGACCTGGCAACCCAGATTGCTGAAGCTGATTATCGCCGGATTCGGCAGGAATTGCGACATCGGGTCAGAACGCTTTTCTTGAATTTTCTGAAATCCCAAAAAGCCGAGGGAATCGCTCACCAAGAGGTCCAAAGAAACGAGCGCCACGTGCAAGACGTCCGCAATCGCCGTCTTCAAGGCATGGCAGTCGACGTGGATCTTCTCCAGGCTCGCATCGCGCTTAGTCAATCTCAGCAGATCCTGTTGGCAAGAACCAACGAGTCCGAGCAAGCGCGACTGGCACTTTTGAGTATCCACCAGTTGCCTCCGGACAGCCCAATCACCTTTTCCGAACAGCAATGGGGAAATCCTCCCCAGCCTGACGAAGTCCCCGCCGAAGACAAACCTCTGGACTCCCGAACCGAAATCCGCAAGATGACTCTGGAAGTCCAAGCCGCCCGTGAGAGAAGAGCCCTGGAAACCAGCAACCAGAAACCGTCCCTCTATTTCTCAAGTTCCGGTCATTACGGTCGTCCCGGGCTGGACCCGGTCCAAAACGAATGGATGCCGTACGCTACCGCAGGTCTGAATTTGGACTTCACTCTGTTCCGGGGCGGCGCAATCACGGCTCAAGTGGAGGAAAAGCAGAAAGCCATCGACGCGTTGGAAAACCAATATCTTTCGACAGAACGTCAGATCATCCTCGAACGCCAGTCTGCCCGGCTCACTTTGAATACCGCCCAAAGCCGATGGGAATTGGCAAGAGAGCAGTTGGACAATGCTCGGGAGCGTTTCCGAGTGACGGAAACCATGTGGAATCAGGGGATGGCGACGGAAACATCTTATCAGGATGCCCGCGAAACCTTGACCGAATCTGAGTTGTCGCTATCGGCTGCCGCCCTCGACTACTGGCTGGCTCTGGCAGAATTGATCCGCGCCAACGGCGAAGAATAATGGTCTCCGACCGCCACAGATCATCTCCTGTCGGACAACACAAGGACACTCTCATGAAACAAATCGGATCGTGGATCCCTATCATCCTCCTGACTGCCTGGATCTTAGTCTTCGGTTGCGGCAAAACACGCCATTCCGACCTGTGGGGATCGGGAATACTGGAAGCCACTGAAGTCGTGGTATCGTCCCAATCTAACGGTCCTATCCTGGAGATACGGTGCGATGAGGGCGACTTCGTAAGAAAGGGCGACGTCATCGCACTGATCGACACGTCAGATCTTGTCCTCCAGCGTGCGGGGTTGATGGCACAGCGAGAGGAAATTGACGCCAAAGCGAAAGGAATCCGCCTGACCGCCGCCCGTGCCCAACAGGAATTGGACTTGGCTCGTCTGACAGCCGACCGCACCGAGGCGCTGTTTGATCAAGGATCAGCCACCCAGCAAGTGCGCGACGAAGCTGCCACCAAAAAAGCCGCAGCCGAGCTGTCCCTTGAGGAAATCCGAAACGGAATGAACGAATTGGAAGCTCGCCGAAGGAACCTCGACAATGCGCTGGATCAGTTGCAAAAGAAAATCGAGGACTCCATAATCCTTGCCCCTTCCTCGGGAGCGGTTATCATCCGGTCTCGCGAACCGGGTGAACTGGTGCGCTACGGTGAGGCAATCCTGACTCTGGCTGACCTCGATACCATGTGGATCAAAGTCTACCTCAAAGAAGAAGTCCTGAACCAGGTGGGACTGCATGCGCGGGCAAATATCCGAGTCGATGCCATCGGCGACAGCGCCCTTGTCGGCGCCGTGACGTGGATCGCTTCCGAAGCGGAATTCACTCCCAAGAACGTCGAAACCCGCGAGTCACGTACCGGTCTGGTGTATGCAGTGAAAATCGAGGTCCCCAATCCGAATGGCGTCCTGAAAATCGGCATGCCCGCGGAAGCAGAAGTCCTGGAGTCCCCGTGACCGACTTCACCATAACCGCCAATGACCTCTGCAAATCCTACCGCGGCACTTCCGCTTTGAATGCGGTTTCGCTCGACATATCAAGAGGCGAACGATTCGGCTTGATCGGTCCCGACGGCGCCGGTAAGACCACTCTGATTCGGGTCCTGTGCGCCCTGACGCCTCCGGACGCGGGTACCGCAGTCATCGGCGGGCTTGACCTCGCAAAAGACGTCCGCCGCATCCGAGCCTCTGTGGGCTACATGCCCCAGCGCTTCTCCCTCTATCCTGACCTGAGCGTCCACGAGAACCTCCGATTCTACGCCGACCTATTCGGTGTTCCCCAAAAAGAACGAATACAGAGGATGGATGATCTTTTGGAATTCAGCCGCCTGCGCCCGTTCTTGGATCGCAAAGCCGGCAAATTGAGCGGCGGCATGAAACAAAAATTAGCCCTGGCGTGTATCCTCATCCATCCCCCGGAAATCCTGCTCCTCGACGAGCCCACCACCGGCGTGGATCCCCTCTCCAGACACGAATTCTGGCAGCTCCTCGAAAAACTGAGCGATCAGGGTATCACGATTCTCATTGCCACTGCCTACATGGAAGAAGCGGCGAATTGTCACCGGGTCGCTCTGATGTCGAACGGAAGGATATTGGAAACCGGAACACCTAAGGACTTAATTGATAAGTACCCTTATCCTTTGTACGAGGTGATCACTAACGATCCTTTCGGAACAGCATCTTTTCTTGAGAGGCAGCCTGAGGTGCTATCCGTCCAGATTTTCGGCAGCGGTATACATGCTGCCTTGAATAGAACTCAAGACCCGTTGGGCGTGAAACAGAGATTGATAAATGCCGGATATGTTGTCAACCGCATGACTCCGATCGCTCCCAGTATCGAAGATGTCTTCGTTGCCAACTTAACCTGAGCAATCACATTGCTTGTGCTGTCAGGTGTCCCCACCTGGCAGCCGCGAATGTCTGTGCTGTCGAGTCTCCGCACTCGACAGCTAACTTTGTCGTGTCATTATCAGTGCTGTCAGGCGTCCTCTTCTGACAGCCGCGAATCTCTGTGCTGTCGAGTCTCCGCACTCGACAGCTAACTTTGTCGTGTCATTATCAGTGCTGTCAGGCATCCTCTCCTGACAGCCGCGAATCTCTGTGCTGTCGAGTCTCCGCACTCGACAGCTAACTTTGTCGTGTCATTTATCAGTGCTGTCAGGTGTCCCCACCTGGCAGCCATCTTTCCCCCCTACTACTGTAGGGAGGAACAAAAGGGGAGTTGCATTCAGTGTGTTGTCAAGTGTCCCTGCCTGACAACCATTGTTCCCGCCAGGTTTCGCCGTAGGCGTCCATTTGGACAAGCGAAGAGTAACCTGGCAGGCAATATAACCCATGAACGACTCCATCATCACTGTCCAGCACCTCGTCAAGTCCTTCGGGGTTTTCCGTGCGGTGAACGACATTACCTTCTCCGTCCAGCGCGGTCAAATCTATGGCTTCATCGGCGCCAACGGAGCCGGAAAAACCACCACAATCCGGATCCTGTGCGGCTTGTTGAAAGCCACGTCAGGTCAAGCCGTCGTCGCAGGCAACGATATCATCAGATTCCCCGAAGCCGTCAAACCGCGCATTGGATACATGTCCCAGAAATTCTCCCTGTATGAAGACCTGACCGTCCGGGAGAATCTGCAATTCTACAGCGGCGTCTATCGCCTCAAGAATCCTGATTCCCGCCGGCAAATCGAGCGAGTCATCCAGGAACTCCAAATCGCCGAATTCACCCACTCCTTAGTCCATGACATTCCAGTGGGCTGGAAGCAACGGCTTGCATTGGCGTGTGCCATCTTGCACCGACCCGAAATCCTGTTCCTGGACGAGCCGACCAGCGGCGTTGATCCGGTGGCTCGCCGTGCCTTCTGGCGTCTGATCTATGACCTTGCTTCCGAAGGCACCACGGTCATCGTAACCACCCACTATATGGATGAAGCGGAAGCCTGCCAACGAATCGCCATCATGCACGACGGGAAAATCATCGCCCAGGGGACCACCGACGAATTGAAAAAATCCGAAAACGCCCAGACGATGCAGCAAGCATTCCTGTCGCGCGTAAAATCCGCCATGGAATCACGGAAATGACTCGTACCGTCGCCATAGCCAGGAAAGAAGGAATGCATATTCTGCGCGATCCCCGCAGCTTGATTATTCTGTTTCTGATGCCGGTGGTCATGGTGTTCCTCTACGGCTACGCAATCAGCATGGACGTGAAGAACATCGGACTTGGAATCTGGGACGCCGACCAGACTCCCGAGTCCCGCGACCTTGTGAGCCGCTTCGTCCATTCCGGCTATTTCATCGAAAAAGGTCGTCCGGCGAACCCGCAACAGGCGAACGATGCCATCAGAAAGCGCCAAGCCAGCGCCGTCTTATTCATTCCCAACGGATACGGCAGGGACTTGTCCAGTCAGAACCCCTCTCCGGTCGGAATTTGGGTCGATGGATCCGATGCCAACACCGCATCAGTGATAATAAGCTATGTTCGTGCGATCCTTGCCACCAGTGCTTCGTACCGTCGCATGGGCATCCTGCCCATGCCCACTCCTGGGCTGGAAACCAGCCATTCTGAGGAAGACTGGCAGACGAGGGCGTCTGCCAGCGGCTACTCTATCGCGCCTTTCTCGATCCGCCAGAAAGTCTTCTACAATCCCGAACTGAAAAGCAGCCACTTCATCGTTCCCGGGCTGGTCGCGATCCTCCTGATGATGATTTGTGCCATGCTGACCTCTCTTGCCATCGTCCGCGAGAAAGAGAGCGGAACTTTCGAACAACTGCTGGTATCTCCCATCCGCGCTCGAGAATTAATCATCGGAAAAGTGTTGCCATACTTGGCACTGGCATTCTTGGTCGCCGTCTTCATTCTGACCGTCGGGCATCTGCATTTCGGAGTCCCTTTAATGGGAAATCTGTGGCTGCTGGCAGCCACTTTGCTCATCTATCTCTTCTGCGCCTTGGCTCTTGGGCTTCTGATTTCCACCATTGTCGCCAGCCAACGCCTCGCCATGTTGATGGCATTCACCACTACCATGCTGCCATCCGTGATCCTCTCCGGATTCATATTTCCCATACGCTCCATGCCCTTCCTGATCCAACTGATCACGTTCCTGGTGCCTGCCAGGTACTTCCTGTCAGTCTTGCGGGGGATCATGTTGAAGGACAGCGGCTTGGCGTTCCTGTGGCATCAGGCATTGGTGCTGCTCCTGATCGGTACCGTATTGATCACCGTCAGTGTACTGCGGTTCCGAAAAACCATGGTACATCTATGAAAGTCGTCCTGTCCCTGATAGCAAAGGAATTCCGCCAAATCCGGCGCGAAAAAATGATGTTGCGGGTGATCATCGGTATGCCGGTCATCATGCTGATCGTCCTCGGATCCGCCCTGACAACCGACGTTCAGCACCTTGCCACTGCCATCACTGATCTCGACCAGTCCCCGTTGAGTCGCACCATCACGGAATCCTTCGTCCATTCCGAGCTATTTGATGTCCTGCAATACCCGGCAACTCCTGATGCCCTTGAAACAGCTCTTCAAAGCGGAACCGCCAGCGTGGCGATCATCATTCCCCGTGGCTTTGCCCGCCGGGTATCACGCAACGAGTCGCCGGAAATCGCCATCTGGATCGATGGTGTGGATTCCAACGCCGGACTGATCGCAGGAGGATACGCCGCCAACTTATTAGCCAGGACTTCCCGTGATATTATGGTCAACGCCTCCTCACAATCCCCTCCTCCGGAGCCGCGTTTCAAAATTCTCTACAATCCCGAGCTGGAGAGCCGGATGTACATGATCCCCGGTATCGTCGCAGTGGTCGTTCTGATGATTACGTCCGTCTTCAGTTCCATGTCCATCGTCCGAGAGCGCGAGGTCGGCACGCTGGAACAACTGATGGTCACTCCGATCAAAGCCTGGGAGCTCCTGCTGGGCAAACTTCTTCCCTTCATGATCATCGGATTTCTCGAAATCGTATTCACCCTCTTGTTAGGTGTTGTGTTGTTCTCCGTGCCCTTCGAGGGAAGTATTGTTCTCCTGCTGGCGCTTTCGATTATCTACCTCCTGACTACTCTTGGAGTCGGATTATTTGTCTCCACCTTCACCTCCACCCAACAGCAGACTATGTTCTTCACTTGGTTCTTCAACCTGTTCGCGCTGATTATGTCTGGATTCTTGTTCCCTATAGCCAACATGCCCATCCTCCTCCAGCGAATTACCCTGGTCAATCCTCTCCGGTACTTCATCACCATCATCCGCGAGATCGTCCTGAAAGGCGCCACCTGGCATGATCTCTTGCCCCAGATTTCTGCCATGTTCGCACTGGGAAGCGCCTTGTTCCTCATCGCCGTGCTTCGGTTCAACAAGCGTGTAGAATAATTCGCTTGCTATTTGAGACAAATCTTGTATATTATCGCTGGGGGCAAGTCCCAACGGATTCTTTCCCGCTGCCACTGATTTTCCTTATCCCTGTCAACAGTCTGTTCGCTAATGCCCCAACATGACGATATGCCGACCCCAAGACCGCTTCCCCCGTTCGGCTACTGGGAGTATTATCAGGAACTGGAATTCCTGAATCCCACCAGTCCTGAGACGCTCCTGAAGATCGGGCACGCCTGTGGGCTGAATAAGTCCTCTCGTGTCCTGGATGTGGGGTCGGGAAAAGGGACTGTCGCCATCCTGTGGGCGCAGGAGTTCGGCTGTCATGTCATCGGAGTCGATAACCTCCCCAGGATGATCGTGGAAGCCCGCCGCCGGGTTGCACAAGCTGGTCTGAACGATCGCATCGTGTTCTGGAATCTGGATGCCAGTGACATCGACACCCAATTCAAAGAGCCTTTCGATGTCGTCTGCTCCTTCGGTTCCTTATTCATATGGGGATTCCGAGAAGGACTGCAGCGCCTCATTCGCCTGGTCGCACCCGATGGATACTTGGCGTTCAGCGATCTCTTCTTTGCAAGCCAACCTGTCGATCCCGGTTTCCTCCGACGGGCAGGCTATACCCAGGACGAATACCCTACTATATCCGAACTTCAAGATTGCCTTAACATCTTGGACTGGGAAGTCGTCAATACCTGGGAAGCCTCCCCTCAGGAATGGCAGCACTATTTGGACGGAACCACCCGTGCCCTGAATTGGTATAACGATTTGCACCCTGGAATTATCAATCCTTTTGTGGAATCAGAAAAAGAGTGGGCGGCGTGCATCAAGGAAACCGGAGAGAAGTGGGTTCGGTTTGTACACGCCGCCGCCCAAGCGAGGAGGTAGGCAATGAGTGTTCGCCGGATTGAGATTGTCGATTTCCCTGAATTATACAATCTGCTAAGCCAACTGATGACAAAGAAATCCCTGGATCGCACTCGGATGGAAACCGTGTTTCGCGACATCATCGGAGACCCCACCGTTCGAATCGGCGTGTTTGACGATGGTCAAGAGATATTGGGCATGGTCTCCATCTCGGTACACTCCACCCTTCATCATTTCGGAAGAGTGGCGGTGATAGACGAAATGGTGGTCACGGAAAAAGCGCGGGGTCAGGGGGTCGGAAAGACTCTGGTCGATTGGGCGAAATCACAGGCAAGACAAATGGATGCCGACACCATCGAATTGAATAGCGATGAGTTCCACACTGACCCGCACGCCTTCTACCAAAGCCTCGGTTTCGTGCCCGAAGGAGCCGTCTTCTCGATCAAATCATGAATCACCGCAATTATCGCCATGACTGAGAAGACCAATAACATAAAGCAAGTGCTGGATCGCCTCTATGAACGAGACGACCGCGAGCGTGCCGCCGGACTGCCCAACGAATCCCGCATGCTGGCTCTCCATCGTGACAGCGGGCGTTTCCTGCATATGATCTGTCGCGCCTCCGGAGCCAGGAATATCCTCGAAATCGGCACCTCCCAGGGAGTCTCCACCATCTGGCTCGCGTGGGCGGTCTCCGAAATCAACGGAAAAGTCACGACCATCGAGTTGGATCCTGACCGAGCAGCGCAGGCAAAAGAGAACTTCCGCCAGGCTGGACTTGACCGTTGGATCAACATTACCGTCGGTGACGCCCGAGACGTCGTCAAGACTCTGAAAGTCCCCATCGACCTGGCATTCATCGATTCGGTCAAAGCCGATTATGTCCACTATCTTAACAATATTTTCCCGCTGCTTCCCGTGGGCGGGGTCGTGGTTGCGGACAATGCCATCTCCCACGCCGATGAACTGCATGACTACTTCGTTGCATTGAAGAAGCTGCGCTTCGCAACCATGACCATGCCGATCGGCGCCGGTGTCGAATTCAGCATCAAGTCCGAGGACTAAGTGTCCGAATCCCAACGCAATCGCCACATCGCCCTCGCTATCGAAGAATGGTTTGACCGATATGGCACGGATTTCCCGTGGCGCCATACCCGCGATCCCTACCAGGTATGGATCGCCGCCGTCATGCTCCAGCAAACCCAGATTAGTGCTGTGACACCTTACTTCGACCGCTTTGTTCGAGCATTCCCTTCTGTGAAAACCTTAGCCGATGCGCCTCTGGAACAGGTCTTGAAACAATGGGAAGGATTGGGATACTACTCTCGAGCCCGCAACTTGCACCGCGCCGCCCAAATCGTCGTCAACGATTATCACGGGATTCTCCCGAGCTCCTTCGACCAGCTTTTTGCCCTCCCCGGAGTCGGCAATTACACCGCCGCAACTATCGCCAGTGTAGCCTTCCGAGAGCCTGTCCCCGTCTTGGACAGCGTGACCACCCGCCTGAATCTCCGCCTCGACCGAAGCCCTCTGACCGTAGGATCACCACGAACCTACCGCTCCTTGTTCCGTCGCGTAACACTGCGAATCAAACATGCGTCGGTCCCTGGATCGTTTAACCTCGGCGCCATGGAACTGGGCTCCCGTATCTGCCAGGCGAAATCGCCCCGGTGCCCCTCGTGTCCTCTTCAGGAGTACTGTAAAGCATATGCCTCTGGTCGTCCCGAACGCATCCCCCGAAAGCGCCCGAAACCCGCAATTCCCCACTACCATATCGCCGCGGGACTGATCTGGCGCAATGGTCGCCTCCTCATCACACGCCGCCCCACCAACAAAATGCTGGGCGGCTTGTGGGAATTTCCAGGCGGCAAACAGGAGAACGGCGAGACCTTGCAGGAGTGCCTGGCGCGAGAAATTCGCGAGGAGCTCGGCGTCACCATCGTCGTGGGAGAACCATTCCGATCGGTCAAGCACGCCTATAGCCATTTCCGGATCACCCTCCACACCTTCCATTGTCGGCTTCCGGGCGGAGAGCCGAGAAACATTGGCGTGGACCAATGGGCTTGGGCATCGCCCGACGAACTGCACCAATATCCTTTCCCGCGAGCCGATCGCAAAATCATCGAGGAGCTACTCCGGGCAGGAATACACCAATCAGTATAATCGCGTATCAGAAAGGAAAAGACATTGAGACACGCTGTAATCTTGGCAATCGCGCTAAGCTTTCTTGCTATAGGCTGCGGGCAGAAGAGTCCTGCCCCCAAACCTCAGGCGCAGGTTCCGACCACTCCCAAAACTCCCCAGCCGGCAGGTCAGACCATAACGACCGCATCCGGATTGCAGTACACCGACCTGGTCATGGGAACCGGCGCCTCGCCCCAAACCGGTCAAATCGCCGTCGTGCATTACACAGGTTGGCTGACGGACGGCACGAAATTCGACAGCTCCGTCGATCGAGGCGAACCTTTCGAATTTCCAGTCGGTCAGGGGAGGGTCATCAAGGGGTGGGACGAAGGAGTCGCTACCATGAAAGTCGGCGGCAAGCGCAGGTTGACCATTCCTCCGCAACTGGCTTATGGAGAACGCGGTGTCCCCGGTGTCATTCCCCCGAACGCCACCCTGGTCTTCGAAGTAGAGTTGCTGAGCATCAAGTAGTAATGCGGTTGGTGTCCTTGTTCTATCCCCCCTGCTACCTGCAGGGGGGAACAAAAGGGGGGTGGACAAACCTTCCCCCCGGTATCCGGGGGGAATTCAAAGGGGGTCCGATCTTGGAGTGCGGTAGCTTGCTGCCGCATCCAGCGTCATTCCGCTCGTGCTTGTCCGCCTCAGGTGGAATGCGGGATCCAGTCTTCTTCCCCTCGGTACCAGAGGGGAAATTAAAAAAGGGGGGCAACCGTACCACGGGCATTCTGCCCGTGGCTGGTCATGGGCTGGAAGCCCATGATACGTCTGCATTTCCCCCCTACTATTGTAGGGGGGAAAAGAAGGGGGGTTACATTTGACGGTCAAAGACCTCATCAGCCCCAACGGGGCGCAATAGAATAGCCCAGGGCAACGCCCTGGGGGCAAGGGTACATATGTTCCTGCCAGGTTTCAAGCGTAGCGTAACCTGGCAGGCGAGTAGGTCAGCGATCCTGACATTTGCTGGGTCAGCCTCCATGCAAATCCCTTCCGATTTCTCTAAACCAATTGTTCCTGCCAGGTTTCAAGCGTAGCGTAACCTGGCAGGCTATATGAAATCGAATGCAAATCACTGCCGACTTTTCTAAACCTATCATCCTCGGTCGCACCGGTCTTTCCGTCGGACGGCTGGGTATCGGAGCCTCCTACGGCGTCCCCGCGGATGCTATCGAAATGGCATTCGAGCGCGGCGTCAATTACCTGTACTGGGGTTCCAAGCGCAAAGACCCCATGGCAGAAGGAATCCGCCGCATCATCAGCCGCAGCCGCGATCGCGCCGTCATTGTCGTCAACGGCTTCAGCCGAATCGGAATCCGATACCGCCAAATCGTGGAATCCAGCCTCAAAGCCCTCGGAACCGACTATATCGACATCTTCCTGATGGCATTCCAATATCATCGCCCCCGACAATCCCTGCTTGAAGCAGTCCTGAAAATGAAAGGCGAGGGCAAAATCCGCTTCCTGGCGCTGTCCAGCCACCGCCGGAAAGTTTTCCCTGAGGTGGAACCGGAGAAAATCTTCGACGTGTACCACATCCGATATAACGCCGCCCATCACGGTGCCGAACGGGATGTATTCCCGCATCTTCCTGAAGCGAACGGTCCCGGAATCGTCGCCTTCACCGCCACCCGTTGGGGCAAATTGCTGCTCGATTCCTGGATGCTTGCCGGTGAGAAAACCCCTACCGCCGCCGATTGCTATCGATTCGCCCTGTCTCACCCGGCAATCCACGTCTGCCTGACCGGTCCCAATAACCGCCAAATGATGGAACACGCTCTGACAGCCCTCGACAAAGGACCTCTGGATCCCGACGAAATGGCATGGATGCACCGCATCGGCGACCATATATACAAGAACAAGAGGAAAAGACAACTGTGACCGCCTCCGAGAAACCCGTCATACATGCAGTCCTGTTTGACCTGGACGGCGTCCTGATCGATTCCATGCCTCATCATGTCCGAGCCTGGACAGAGGAATTCGCCGCCTGGGGCGTCGATATCGACCCTCTGATTTTCCGCCTCCACGAAGGCGAGAAAGCCGAAGCGACTCTGGAATATGCCGCCAAACGTTACGGCTTGATCCTGACCCCGGAACAACAAGCGGATTTCGTGGAATCAAAACGGAAGCGATACCGGATGACTGCCCCCGATCATATGGTGGACGGTGCAGTCGACTTGCTGAAATCTCTTAGGAACATAGGAATCAAGACCGCCATGGTCACCGGCTCCATCCGAAAAAATTTGGATCATTCGGTCCCCGAACAGGAAAGAGCCCTGTTCGATGCCATCATAACGTCTGACCTTTGCACCCACGGAAAACCGCATCCCGAACCCTATCTTCGAGCTTCCGAAGCTCTGAAAATCCCACCCGAACACTGTCTGGTTGTCGAAAACGCCCCGCTGGGTATCCAATCTGCCAAAGCCGCCGGCATCTTGACCCTGGCGATCACCACCACTCTCCCCGCAGAATACCTGAAAGACGCCGACGCCATCATCGAGAACCTGTCCGATATCCTCCACCACGGCTCTTTCGCACTAAAATCCCTTCTGTAGCATCGCCCCTTGTGGGCGTCTTGAATGAACATCCCCCCTGCTATTTGCAGGGGGGAAGAAAAGGGGGGTCAAACTATCTTTCTCTGCGTCCTCTGCGTCTCTGCGTGAACCTTTTCTCTTCAACTTGCCACTTGTGACTTGCTACTTGGAACTTCTGGATCCGTCATTGCGAGCGCAGCGGGACAATCTTAATCTTCCCCCCTGCTATTGTAGGGGGGAAGAAAAGGGGGGTCACCGATTGTCATCCCGCACGCGATGCGGGATCCATCCTTCCCATTGTTGTCATGGTCCAGACCATGACAGCCTTGTCGCATAAGCCCGTTGAACCTTCCCCCCGGTACCCGGGGGGAAATAAAAAGGGGGGTCAAACTATCTTTCTCTGCGTCCTTTGCGCCTCCGCCTGAGCCAATTCTTTTCTACTTGTCACTTGCCAACTCACTTCAACAACACAACTTTCTGCTTATATTCTCGAGCATTCACTGCCATACGCACAAAATAAATCCCCGATGCGCACGAGCCGGCATTCCAGATGACTCGATGCACTCCCGGAGAAACGTGGGGAAGCGTCCAACCCTGGACCTTCTGACCCAGGATGTTGTAGACTAAGATCCTCACCTCCTGTTCGATAGGTAGAGTGAATGGAATAACCAGAACGCTGTTGAACGGATTGGGATAAGGTGGAAGTAGAGTAAATTCGGCAGGAATTGGTTTGGGTGGATAGGAAAGTACCGGCACATAGGGATAACTTTCCCCCCAGGGACCGCCCCAGCAGCCGATGTCATTGGGGAGTGATTTCCCAGAAAACGTCCTAACGGGTGAAGTCACTGTATGGGAGGAGCTATTCTGAAATCATTATCAGAAATGTCGTAATTATTGTCATCATTATCATTCTGAACTTTTATGCGACAATGCCATGAAAGTGGCGATGTTACCGTCCAAAGTTGAAAACCATCGTTACTTGTATTTGAGAAAAGAGTGTCCACTCTGCTCACATCAGGGTAATTCCTAATTAATAAAATATCCACACCACCCGTGACTCCCAAGGAAGTCCAAGTAATAAGTCTGTTTTCATCAACACGCCAAACAACTCCACTATCATTGGGAGAAGTAACCGTATATCCTGCAACCGTAAAATTAGCGTCGGAAACATCATAGACGAAGGTATTACTGTCAGACTCGACGCGAATCCTACAAGAATCATCCGGAGGGACGGTTGGAGTCCACGGTTGAATACCATCATTTAGAGTAATTGAGTAAATTTTCTTCCATCCACTTACATTAGGATAATTCCTGTTTAATAAAATGTTTACACTGTCGCTAACACCATCATGACCCCAAGTGATGTTATATGACGTACCAACATTCCAGGTGTTTGAACCATTGGGATTGTTGACTACCAGTCCATAGATTGCCCTCATGCCGTCTCTATCGTCGTCTGTAAGACTTTCCACATCTCCAAGGTCGTATCCTTCTTCCATAACCGCTCCTGAGGTAGTAGAATGAGCTAAACCAAGGACATGTCCTAATTCATGAAGTGCAAGGGATTCTACATCTATTTGACCTGAATCAGGGGGCGTGCTTGTCGACCAAACAAAAAGGCTGTCATAAAAGACCACATCTGATTCCGGTAAATTTTCTCAATCACGATAATTAATCGTGACAGCGAGGTAGTCGGGATTTACAGGACAACTTCCAGAATTCCAGCACAGGTCGTTCTGATTGTTCCCGGGCGTATGATTAGTCACAGACGATGAAGTAACGTAATGGAAGTCAAAGTTGGTAGGCACGGAACTCCAAGTATTATAGGCATTTGTAATCGCGCTTAGCTCATTGGGGGCGGAAGGGTCTGCACAATTTGGATTAATCCAGAGATGAACTACTTTGGAGGTCGATTCCAGCCAATTCCAACTATATTCCTTGAGATTGTATGCCTCTAAAGTGCTATGATGAATCGGAATCAAAAAAAAGGCTATTATTAAGCACCGGCGTCCCATGTTTCCTCCACTTATTTTTGCTCAATTAATTCGTCCACCAGATTCTTGAATTGGACAAGCGTCATGTTCAATTCCTCAACCACTTCATTGTTGATAATATATACCCCTTCGTCGCTACCTCTGACCGCGAGATTTCCGTTTTTCTGTAAAAAAGTATGAATGATGACTTCCATGCCTTCCTTAAGCTGCGGAGCGTCCTCAACATCCAAAGTAGTATCGCCCACCGTACCGCCTGGGATTTGAATTACCACTTCCGCGCTAGGTTCACCCTTGAATACATCAATAACCTTTAACATAGCGTAGGTATAAATCCAGGAATGGCTTTCATCCCACTCACTTCTTACTTCTGTTACCATTCCATGAATGACGTCTTGGGAGCCCAGAATCAATTCCTCTTTTGTTATGGGGGGACCTATGGCGGAACCATCGAGAGCCATAGTCAGAAGAAGCAAAAACGATACTGCAGAAACAGCAATCAATCTTTTCATCTCAACCTCCTTTAAGGTCTATTTTCGAAAAAGAATTACAGAATGTGGATAATTGACATTAGTTGATTAAGGTTCGCCGCAGGCTCGCCATCAGAGCTCCGAAAGAAATATAGTGAGAAAACCGGCATTTGTCAAGTACTTTTTTTGCATGCTGGAGAGAAAGCCATTATTAAGCAGCGGCGATTCATGTTTCCTCCCCTTATTTTTGCTTGATTAATTCATCCACAAGATTCTTGAATTGGTCGAGTGTCATATTTAATTGCTCTACAACACCATTATTGATATCATACACCCCATACTCTCCATAATAAATCCCAAGTTTTCCATTTTCATACAAACCAGTATGAATGATGACTTCCATGCCTTCTTTAAGCTCCGGCTCGTCCTCAACCCAGACAGAAGTATCGCCTATTGTGCCTCCTCGTACCATAACTACCACTTCTTTTCGAGGTTCACCCTTGAATACATTCTGAACATCCAACTTGATATTGGAATTAATAAGGTTATGATTCTCATCCCATTCGCTCCTTACTTCCTTCACAATTCCATGAATCACATCTCGGGATTCGATAATTAATTCCTCCTTCGTTACGGATCCAATAATAATCGCGGAACAGTCGAGAATTATGGTCAAAAGAGTCAAGAAGACCACTGCTGAAAAAGGAGTCAATCTTTTCATCTTTAATCTCCTTTAATATCTGTTTAATGTGCTGCAGGGTGTCCTCACCCTGCAGGTGTAGGTCGGGTTCCGGAGCGCAGCGAAGAAACCCGACAGAACTTGCGTCAGGATCCCGGCGATCCTGACATCTTTCTATCAGTGAGTTTCTTAATATCGGGCTTCCGACTCCGCGCCCACGTATTGTACTTCAGAACACACCACATCGCCGAAATCGCATCTTTCCATCCGATCTTTTTGCCTTCCGTATAATCCCTCCCGCTATAGGAAATCCCGACTTCATAGATCCGAACCCCGGCACGGGATAGTTTCGCGGTCACCTCCGGCTCAAATCCAAATCGATCCTCCTTCAAATCGATCACCTGAATCACCTCTCTTCGGAAGACTTTGAAACCCGTCTCCATGTCCGTCAAATTCAAATTGGTCATGGCATTCGACATCAGGGTCAATAACTTGTTCCCCACGTAATGCCAGAAAAAGAGCACGCGATGAGGATCCCCTCCCATGAAGCGGGAACCATAGACCGCATCCGCCTTTCCGTCCAGTATCGGCTTCAACAGGATCGAATATTCCGAGGGATCATATTCCAGATCCGCGTCTTGCACCACAATAATATCACCGGTCGCTTCCTTGATCCCCAGCCGAAGCGCCGCCCCTTTTCCCTGATTATGGGGCTGCAGGAGAATCCGTCTCTGTGGATGATCTTCCTTCTGCCACCGCTCTAAGACATCCCGAGTTCCATCGGTAGACCCATCATCTACGATGATAACCTCCTTGTCGAATCCCGCCTCTTCTACACGAGCGACGATTCGCTCCAATGTATCCCGCTCATTGTACACAGGAAGAATCACTGATAATTTCATACTGGTGCCGCGTTGTTTCTGGATTGATTCTTTTCAATAAGGTGACGCCTGAACAGAATTTGCACAATTCTCATGACTTCGCCGGAGTGTCCAAATCTAATTCACGGACTTCATGATCTTAAGCTTCCTGAGTAAGTGGTGAAATCCAACTCCGACAAAAGGTAGTGCGAAGGGAGTAGCTGGAAGCCGGAACCTCGCATAGGCGGTCAAAGCCCCGACTACTACCAAATATGCTACAGTAAGCAAACAAAATATTAAGATTCCATTATGATATCTCCTCCATGAGATCCAAAGACCAATGATAAAACCAAGATACAACATACATAAGAACAAACCAACCACGACCGCGAGGACTATATCCACCAATCCCTTTCCTTTCGCGAAATCTTTCAGGAAATGTCCCACATTGCTGTATGATTTCCTGTCGACTTTTGTGATGGGATATCCCAACATTTCGGTAAGCCTATTGGTACCAAAAGCAGATAGCATGCTGAAGAGGCTCAAACAGTAGTGTTTCCCAAAACCAATCGGGTCCGTTCTGACATATTTAATAGCCAATTTTTTCTCATACTTGGCATGAAGAAATGGGTTAACGCCTCCTGGCAGCAGTCCATCTGCCCTTATCATGTCATTTACCTCGACCTGTAATTCCTCTCTAGTACTTCGGAGGTCTTCATTGCGCTTTGGCTCTTCTACGTATGCCACATTATAAGATAACAAAACCTCGGATCCTACGGTGCTTAGAGAAAAACTCCCATAGTGCTTATAATTTCTGATCAACCATGGAGAAATAGTTAACACGAAGAAAAATAGAAAAATCACAGAATATCTAATCCCGTTTGCTATTTGGCGTCGATACCAAACCAAGAGAAACATAATGATAACCATTGAGAGATATAAGGATATTGGCCTAGTTAATGTGCTTAATCCTAAAGAAACAGCGTACATAATATAGCAAAACCCAGCCACGATACGAGACGATGACAATAAAGATGTACTAAATAAGTAAAATCCGATTACTAAAAGGAACACAAAAACAATCTCGCTGAATAGCAGATCACTATACATGATGTTATTAGGATCCAAAGCGAAAAAAAGCGAAGCGATAATCGCTATCTGATGCCCTAAAATCCGAGAGAGAGTAAGTAGAAGCACCATGCAAGTCAGAGAGGTGAGCACGATTTGACTCAATATCACCACCCATGGTCTTTCTCCAAATAGCCAATAGTGAGCAGCAATATAGAGTGGATAGAGCGGCGTCCTTCTTGCACTTGGAGCTGCTGTCTCGCTGACCGCAAAACGGTGACTTCTGACCAGAGTACTCGCGAGTTGATGGTACTCCAATGGATCGTCGTGTTGTTGAAGAATTACGCGGTTCACCACCTCCGGCTTCCACGGCTGAACTACAAAGAAAAACGCCATTCTGACTGCTAGGCACAGTAAAACAACGGCGATGACCTGCCTCGTTCGTAACCCGTCCATCTGACAACCCCTGTATTAAGAAAAGTACCCTGGGATTCTTCGTAGGTAGCTTCGGTGGTCCGAACCCCGTTTCTATAATCCAACTGAAATATGCCTCGATCCCAACGAGGACGAGACAGGATTTTGGGGTCTGCGACCGTTCGCAAAGAACTGTCCTATACTGCTAATCACAGGACAAATGAGAAGGTGTCCCTGCCATCAGCCCCATAGCATCCCATACAATGCCAGCCGCGAGACCCGTTGCTCCTGAATGCCCGTTGCGAATGCACAACCCTTCAAATGACATAATCTAACACCCCGTTGGCACATTGTCAAGCAAAAAAAATCAGAGACTCCGAATCCATCAAATCCTGTGTGTTGATATACTGTCCGACACTTTGGGAACCTCGCCGCTGTTCCGAGAGTTTCATGAAATGTCATAGGCAATCTGGTGTCCCGAAACTGCCGCAGGACAGGTCCGGCGAATTCGGAAAAAATAATTTTCAAAAATGTCTTGACAAACCGGAAAAAAGAGATTATATTATTGCCTCGCGTAGTGGACGATTCCTCTACGCGATTTGATCTTTGACAACATGCGTGCATGAAAACGACTCCGACGTTTGTCGTGGTTTGTAATTCTTGTGCATATCTCTACAATGGAGAGTTTGATCCTGGCTCAGGACGAACGCTGGCGGCGGGCCTAACACATGCAAGTCGTACGCGAAAGGGGGTCTTCGGATCCCCCGGTAGAGTGGCGAACGGGTGAGTAATACGTAGGTAATCTGCCCCGGAGTGGGGAATAATCCGCCGAAAGGTGGACTAATTCCGCATACCGCCCCGTCCCCGCATGAGGACGGGATGAAAGCCTTCGGGCGCTTCGGGATGAGCTTGCGCACCATTAGCTCGTTGGTGAGGTAACGGCTCACCAAGGCTACGATGGTTAGCTGGTCTGAGAGGATGATCAGCCACACTGGGACTGAGATACGGCCCAGACTCCTACGGGAGGCAGCAGTGAGGAATCTTGCGCAATGGGCGAAAGCCTGACGCAGCCACGCCGCGTGACCGATGAAGTTCTTCGGAATGTAAAGGTCTGTTAGGAGGGACGAACATCCCGCTTGCGGGAACTGACGGTACCTCCAGAGAAAGCTCCGGCTAACTCCGTGCCAGCAGCCGCGGTAATACGGGGGGAGCAAGCGTTGTCCGGATTCATTGGGCGTAAAGGGCGCGTAGGCGGGATCGTATGTCGGTGGTGAAAATTCGGGGCTTAACCCCGAACCTGCCTCCGAAACTGCGATCCTTGAGTGCAGCAGAGGGAACTGGAATTCCTGGTGTAGCGGTGGAATGCATAGATATCAGGAAGAACACCGGTTGCGAAGGCGAGTTCCTGGACTGACACTGACGCTGAGGCGCGAAAGCGTGGGGAGCGAACAGGATTAGATACCCTGGTAGTCCACGCCGTAAACGATGGGCACTAGGTGCTGGAGGCATCGACCCCTTCAGCGCCGAAGCTAACGCATTAAGTGCCCCGCCTGGGGAGTACGCTCGCAAGGGTGAAACTCAAAGGAATTGACGGGACCTCGCACAAGCGGTGGAGCATGTGGTTTAATTCGATGCAACGCGAAGAACCTTACCTGGGCTTGAACTGTAGCTGCACGCCCGTCGAAAGGCGGGCTCCTTCGAGGGTGCTACAGAGGTGCTGCATGGCTGTCGTCAGCTCGTGTCGTGAGATGTTGGGTTAAGTCCCGCAACGAGCGCAACCCTTGCCCTTAGTTGCCATCAGCTCGGCTGGGAACTCTAAGGGAACTGCCCGCGTTAAGCGGGAGGAAGGTGGGGATGACGTCAAGTCCTCATGGCCCTTATGTCCAGGGCTACACACGTGCTACAATGGCCGGTACAGAGGGTTGCAAGACCGCAAGGTGGAGCTAATCCCAAAAAACCGGTCTCAGTTCGGATTGTACTCTGCAACTCGAGTACATGAAGTCGGAATCGCTAGTAATCGCGGATCAGCACGCCGCGGTGAATACGTTCCCGGGGTTTGTACACACCGCCCGTCACACCATGGGAGCCGGTAGGACCCGAAGTCGCCTACGCAACCGCAAGGGGCTAAGCGCCGAAGGTCAGACTGGTGACTGGGGTGAAGTCGTAACAAGGTAGCCGTACCGGAAGGTGCGGCTGGATCACCTCCTTTCTAAGGAGCCCTTCCGCGTAGGCGCGGATTCATCCTGCGCCTATCAGCGGATCCGGTCGATCGTCTGAGCACGATCATGCACGCTGTTGTCATTGTGCTGTCAGGTGTCCCCACCTGACAGTCAATGTAGGTGGGGTTCCGTAGAAACCTGACCACGGACTCTTTGTCATACCGTCCGAGACGTACCACGGGCATCCTGCCCGTGCCATCCGGAGCGCAGCGAAGGATCTTGTCTCGTGTCATTCCCGCGAAAGCGGGAATCCAGGTGTAGGTCAGGATCCCTGCGATCCTGACCTCCGTCGTGCTGTCAGGTGTCCCCACCTGACAGACAACCTTGTTCGCGCCAGGTTTCAAGTGAAACGTAACCTGGCGAGCAAGTAATCGCCTTCGGACATCGCTTCATCCGGCACACGCTTCCGGATCACGGGCCTATAGCTCAGTTGGTTAGAGCGCGCGCCTGATAAGCGCGAGGTCGGTAGTTCGATTCTACTTAGGCCCACTCAACCGGGTCGGGCAAGGAACTACCGCCTCTGAGATTCCGTCCCGACCGTCTGGGACGGGGAATTAGCTCAGCTGGGAGAGCGCCGGTTTTGCAAGCCGGAGGTCACCGGTTCGATCCCGGTATTCTCCACTAAGATGTATTATCTATACATATTGGAAAGCCTGAAAGACGGCAAACTATATACCGGAGTCTCAAATAATCCTGTTCGGCGACTGGAAGAACATAATAGTGGCAAGAATTCTGCCACCAGATATCGGCGTCCCTTCATATTGATACATACGGAATGGTTCGACTCCAGGAGTGGGGCGTTGCGGCGTGAGCGTTACTTGAAGACGCCAAAGGGTTCTTTCGAAAAATTTCAAATCTGGCAGCAATTTGAATCCCGCCAGAAGGAGACAATTCAGCTGGGAGAGCGGGCTTGAGCCAGGTCACCGGTCGAAGACCCCTGGCGGTCGAAGACCCTC
>Ga0153916_10000285_pt1 | contig 32951 bp, 21 predicted proteins | sample Opewatmetagenome_FD_109642 | JGI IMG/M metagenome (GOLD analysis project Ga0153916, IMG submission 109642) | Freshwater wetland microbial communities from Ohio, USA - Open water 3 Core 3 Depth 4 metaG | ecosystem: Environmental > Aquatic > Freshwater > Wetlands | place: USA: Ohio, Lake Erie...
AAAACAATGACCCCCACAACCCGGTACTCGCTCACGGGGACGTAGTTGAAAATCGGAAGTGCCAACGTAAATCGTTTATTCGGCTCAAATACGGTGTATAAATGGCTTGTATCGGTGTCACCCGCCAGTGCGGATTTAAAGGGCGCCTCCAAACCCTGTACCTGAGCGAGGTCGAATGGTTGCCCGACTACAAAACTGGTGGGGAAACTAAAATCGCTCTTTCCTAATAATCTTCCATCCGTTCCAATAATTAAAGCGCGCCACTGAGCTACTGTCCTCACACTGACCTGTACAGAACCAATGCGAAGAAAATCGTTACTGGTGATCGTCATGTCAGATCCTTTCAAGAGCAAAGTAATCAATTCCGTATCCACCGGAGATTGAGAAAGTACGTGACTCCATAAGGGATTAGAGTTTTCCTTCAATATCTCAATCATTACTTCAGGACTGAAAGTATTACTGGGTATAAATATACGTGGTAAAACAATCCCTACCAGGATCAGGAGAACAACCAAAAAAGCACTCACCGTCACGACGGTGTAGTTGAATGTTAATTTCCAGCGAAGTTTTCGAAAGATGTTCATAATTTTGTCCGCTCGCGTTATCTACTTTTGAGTATGGTATGCTTCTCAACGATGGTAAACACACAACCCGACTTGCCTTGCGCAGAATCCATAATCTTCTACTGACTTTCCAATTATGTTCTTAGCATAACATAAATCTAATTCCAAGAAACCTGTCTTCGGTATGGTTTGATGTCTTACTTTGGATAGGTATTCAGCTTGGTGCGTCTGCCGCGTTTGTTTTTGGAGGATATACCCAGTGCTCATGCCCTGATTATTGGTTGGTGGGATCTAAACTATCATCAATACATCAAATGGGAGTGGGATATTTATTATGCTTTGGTGATCTTCTCGCGGCCATTGTTAAGCAAATCCTTTGGATAAATCAGCTTTGGCGTGATCTTCTTAGAAGCATCCGACACGCTTGATTACCTATTCGTTGGTGGACTCAGCAATAACTGCAAGCCGCTGGATGGGGAAGCGTTTTCCAGGCTTTGACCCTTTGGGTCATTGGCTGCGCACTCAAGCCGTTCACTGCTCGCAAAAGAAGCTAGTAGCAAGTAGATAAAAACCTGCCATACGGCAGGTTTTGGTTTAATTTACTTTATTGATTGAAATTGGAATCTCATAATTCAAGCATGACTTTCATGTAATTTCCCCCGGAAGCTTCTATGGCCTTATAAGCTTCCAAATACTCCTTAAAAGCAAATCGTTGAGTGACCATGTTATCCAGCTGAAGTTTTCCTGTAGATACAAGTTCAATCGCACACTCATAATCTTTCCTTTGATACATGAGAGTGCCGATCAGGTTTAGCTCACGATCCTGGATCAAACCCAGATCGACCAATGGTTTATTACCAAAAACACCTACGACGATGATCGTGCTTCCCTTGCGGGCGTTAATAACTGCCTGGGTGATGGTATCTTGCACTCCCACACATTCCAGGATCAAGTCGGCTTTATCCGGACCGAAGGCTTTCAGAATTGCCTTGTCAAGGTCCTCTCGGATGGGATTCACCGCATCAATCAAACCACATTGGCGGGCCTTATCCAGCTTATATTCGCTGATATCTGTGATCATCACTCTCTTGGCCTCATCAGCAGCAGCGACCTGGGCTACCAGATTACCTATCGTGCCTGCGCCAAGCACCAGCACATTCAAACCAGTCATACTGCCCAAGCGGGAAAGTGCATGAACAGCCACCGATATCGGCTCGATCAGAGCAGCATGATCAAGCAGCACCATCTGTGGCACCTTCAAAACCAGGTCTGCTCTGACCGGGAAGTATTCCTGAGCTGCTCCATTGGTCTGAAAACCCATCACTTTCAGGTTGTCGCAGATATGGTACATCCTATGGTGGCAAGGATAACACTCACCACAGGTCACTTGGGGCATGAAAACCACTTTATCACCCCTGGTAAACCCCTTCACCTGTGTGCCCACCGCAGCAATTACACCTGCGACTTCATGACCTTGCACAACCGGATAGCTGGTATAGGGATGTAGCCCGTGGTACACGTGGATATCTGAGCCGCAGATACCAATCCGCTTCACTTGCATCAGTACTTCATCCGGCTCAGGTTGTGGTAAAGGGATTTCACGAAATTCAATCTTGCCGGGATTGACCATGATCGCCTGCAGCATATGTTCTCCTTCACCTCATTGCTATGTTGCGAATTACCATCATAACCTTTATTTTAGCTGATGGATTACCTTTGTTTCACGATCGGCTTTTCATAGCTGCGTAAGCTTCTTTCATATCGGGAGCCACAATTAATCGCCTGTGTCCCGTCTATGTACTAAATCACTTTAGGTATTCAATCCCGATTTGAACCAACCCTCCTCCCATATGCCGGATTTTGAAGGTCTGAGTGTCTGGAGCCTTTACCCGGATTATTTACTTCCCAGGGATTTATAGGTGCCCAATCCGGTCTTAGTAACATCGATCTGAGGATTGCCATAATACGAGATCGTCCCAGCTCCACTGATGTTACCGGTCAACTGGTCAGTCACCCAAAGGGTGGCGTTACCTAAACCTGGGATGGTTACATTGGCAGTCTTGATCTTCAGGTCTGGGGTGTTCATGGTTCCTGCGCCTGGGATATCAATGGTCGCCTTATCTACCTCGCCGGCAATATCTACACTGCCGAGTCCACTCACGGTGATATTGAGAGCATCAGCAGTGAGCTGTTTGAGTTGTACATTCCCTGCGCCACTCATGGTCAATGTCAGACTGGGAGTCGACAGTGTCTCCATGCTGACATCACCCAGCCCACTGACCGTCAGTGAGGAGAGATCCTTGACCCCAATTATGAAGGTCAGCATATTGGTATTGTTAAAAGAGGTGACGTTGATATTCTCATCTGTTTCTATGTTGAGGGTGCCATTACTGACGGTCGTTTTAATAAGAGGGACCAGGTTATCGCTGCCCGAGATTTTTAGCGATTCGCTGTTACCTTGGCTTAGGATTACCTTGCCGAGGGTACCCATACTGATCGCAGTAAAACCGCTCACGTCGCGCGTTTCGCTGATAATCACATCGGAAGGTGTGATCATTCTGCTATTTATGTTGCTTATAATGCCACACCCGGTGGTTATTAGCATTGCAGCCAGGAGAAAAGTGAAGATTTTTGTTGAAGTTTTCATTGAGAATTTCCTTTCGATCATAAGAGTCGAAATTGGTGTATTGATAATTAAATCATAATACAGAGTAATTAGGAATGCCCATTTCAAATAGGGGTATATATCCTATCCAGGTGAACAGCTAAGTTCTGAGAAAGATAAAGGATAGCTCGCAGAATCGAGACAATACTAGGTCCATGCATGCTTATTGTTCTTCGGCAGGTATTTACCTGTGCGGTAGGTATAGGACCTGCTAAAGTTTTTCTATCTGATACTGGCCAGGTTTCCCTTGGGTTTGTGATCATATTAATCTATACCGGTTATAGATTTCGATAACCATCAGTGGTATCGATTTACAAGTGCACTTCAGTCTGTGCAGTCGTAGAAAAATCAAGCAGTAGGCTGTGCTTGAATATGGCTCGTCGTGCAATGCCCTGCAACTATGTGTGATGGTTTTGATAATTGGTATGCATTGTGTTCATGTGCTGCTTCTTTTCACGCTTACTAATTTAATTTATCTACATAAGGTCATGGTGCCGAAATTATTTCGATTCGCCTTTGCTGCAGGCTATTCGGTGAGGGTCGCTCGCTTGGGATAACAATTGCCTGGACCTTGTGTCAGGCGTGGTTTGGATGTAATTCAGGGTGCGTAGGTCAACTATCTCCCTGGTCTCCCATAAGCACCTCAACATTGTGTTCCTGTCCATCGTCAATCAGGGCAATGGTTGTATTGTCCAGTATTTTCCCATCCAATTTCACATCCTGAACATGATGAGCAAGGTGTCGGGGGTTATGTACCTTTATTTGATAGCTTGTAGACCCGAATTGGTAGTCTATCTCAAACCCATCCCAGGTTGGTGGAATGACTGGATCAATACGCAGGGTGTCACCTGTTTTCTTAAAACCAAGGAGGGCCGTCAGACCGAGGCGGTATATCCATGCAGCCGAACCGGTATACCAGGTCCATCCGCCGCGACGCAGGTAAGGCGGCTTGCTATAAATATCGGCACATATCACGTATGGCTCGACGCGATATTCAGCCGCCTTCTCCTCTGAATCAGACTGGAGGATGGGATTAAGTAGATCGAAGAGTTCACCAGCTTGCTTTCCATCACCTAGCTGGACGAAGGCCCAGGCAGTCCAGATGGCGGCATGCGTGTACTGTCCGCCGTTTTCGCGTATGCCTGGAAGGTAACCTTTAATATAACCAGGATCGTGCTCTGTTTTGTCAAAAGGTGGTGTGAAGAGCAAAGACAATCGGTCCTGCGGGAGAACCAGCCGTTCCAACACCGACTGCATCGCCTGCCGGCTGCGATTGGGGTCGCCAGCTCCACTCAATACAGCCCACGACTGGGCAATTCCGTCAATTTGGCATTCAGGATCATGGAGCGAGCCGAGTGGAGAACCATCATCATAATAAGCACGACGATACCACGCTCCGTCCCAGGCTGTTTGTTCAACTGCGGTAGCATATTCCTTGGACCGGGACCGATAATATTCGGCTGTTTCGCTATCTCCCCGCTGGTCACATATTCCGGCGAAGCGCTCAAGAACGTCGCATAGAAACCAAGCCAGCCAAATACTTTCCCCTTTTCCTTCTTCCCCAACTCGGTTCAAGGCATCATTCCAATCGCCAGTACCAATCAAAGGTAGTCCATGCGAGCCACTCGTGGCACCTTTTTTGAGAGCCCGGTGGCAATGTTCTATTAGAGGATACGCTTCTTTAGTCTGTGGATATTCGTTGTAGCGTTCGTTTTCATCCTCATTCAATGGTGGTGCCTCCAGGAAGGGAATTTTTTCTTCAAGAAGACTCACGTCGCCAGTAGTTTCGACATACAAAGCGACTACATAAGGAAGCCACAGCAGGTCATCCGTGATACGCGTTCTCACCCCTCGACCGGAAGGCGGGTGCCACCAGTGCATTACGTCGCCTTCAGCAAACTGAAGTTGGGCAGCGTTGAGTATCTGGCCGCGGGAAATAGCCGGATCGATCGGAAGCAAGGCTAGAACATCCTGAAGCTGGTCGCGGAAGCCAAATGCCCCACTGGGTTGATAAAAAGCCGACCGCCCCCAGATCCGGCAGGAGAGGCTCTGGTAGAGCATCCAACGGTTGAGGATCAAATCGGTAGCTGGTTCGGGAGTGTGCACCTGGACTGTACGTAGTAGGTGGTCCCAGAATACCCGGGTTCGCTCCAAAGCAGCCCCCACGTAAGCGGAGTCATGGTATTTCTTGGCCAGTTCAAGGGCATGTACCTTATTGTTTCCTTGCCCCAACACAAAGTAGATCTCTTCAACCCCTCCAGGGAGAAGATCGAGATGTAGCTGGAGGACCGCACATAGATCCTCGCTGGGGGAAAGACGAGCTTCCAACCCGATACGATGCAAAGCAGCCGGAAAGGCGAGTGTACCACCCCGCCCCAAGAACTCGGTTCGGTCGGTTGTCAATCCGTGGACCGGTTTGCTTGCGATAAGGAAGGCGGTTCTCTCGCCAAATTCTGCGTTGTAGGGGTTGGTAGCCAGCAGGCAGTACTCAGCCGCGTCATACTCTGGAGTGATGAATGGCAGCGAAGCGGCATGGGTAGTACCCAACACCCATTCAATGTACTGCGTGGCTGTAATCCTACGGTTGTGATTCCATGTGTTTTCAACCCGCAAGTGGATAATTTTAACCGGGTCCTCAGGGCTGGCAAATAACGTCAGACGCTGGCGAAGACCATGTGAATTATGTTCGAAGATGGTGTAACCCGCACCATGTCTAACCCGATAGGGCTGGTCTGCACCAGCAGGAAGAGGTGTGGGGGTCCAAACATCACCTGTTTCTTCATCACGCAGATAGAGCGCTTCACCTGTTGGGTCGCGTACCGGGTCGTTGGACCAGGGTGTGAGGCGGTTTTCTCCGCTGTTCACCGCCCAAGTGCATTGGCTGCCGGTTTCGCTGACCATAAAACCAAAATAAGGATAGCCGATTATGTTGACCCATGGGGCAGGGGTAAGCCTGTTATGCGGAAGCTCGATGATATATTCGTGCCCATCTGTACTAAACCCACCATAACCGTTAAAAAACTGCAAGGGTTCTATTGAGGGGAGAGGTTCCTCCTGACCGGGAACGGCGATGCCTTCGGTCGATCTGGTCGGGATAAATTCGGGCAGATGAGCGGCCTGAATTGTGTACTCCGGAATTTGATCATCCAGGGATCCGTGATCTCCCCTAAAAAGGAAGCGGCCCGCGGTTTGCAACAACGCATGTTCCTCAGGATTGATCTGATCCACATAAAGGATGAAGATCCCCCCGCGCTTAGTCAACCACTGCTCGCTGTTTAAACGGTTTACCAACCGGTAGAGCATACCATTCAACTCGGCCCCGTAATCGGTAGCTTGATGATTGAGAATGACGATATCCACCATAAAACGGCGGGTGCGTAAAAATTCATGTACCTGTAAAACCTCACGGATCAGATCAATCTGTTTGGGATCTTCGATCTCGACCAGCAAGATTGGATAATCGCCTGAAATACCAAAGCGCCATAACCCGGGCTGACCAAGCCGATTTGCGGCGATCGTTTCAGGTGAAGCACGCAATGACTTGAATGGATAGAGCAGTGCTGAGAGCACCTGCAAGGTATTTTTAAATGCCCGAGAATTATAGTTTTGCTTCCCCAGCCAGGTCTGGACGGATATATTAGCTTGATGAAAGGAACGCTCAATCAGAGACCAGCTAGAATATCGCCTGGCTAATGCCAGGACCACTTCCCGGCTTTCTCCAGCGAAGGTCAGATATGCCAGCTCAGCACTTTCGTGTGGGTTAAGGTTGACCTCCATTCCAAGGGCAAAGATTGGGTCAAGAGTGGCGCCAGTTGTTCCTGTGAGGTATTGTTCAGAATAGAGTGCAGCTGGGTTGCGGAGAGTACCGCCTCGGCCGATAAATCGATTGCGATCTGCTTCATGCCGCGCCAATGGATAATTCTCTTGAGAATCCCCTTTATGATCGACTACCAGCATGTGCCCCATGAAGATGGGTTTTTCTTCGCTGGAACGAGGGCGCCGTGAGAAAATTTGCAAATTTAGCTCAGGCACAAATTCACTTTCGATAAATAGCTTGTTGTAAGCTGGATGGCGCCTGTCTGCAGATTGTTGTGTGAGGATTACTTCCCCGTAGGATGTCAGGCGCAGGTGGTGCAGCTGGCTGTCCGTATTGTGCAAGTGAATGCGCCGGATCTCAACCGGGTCATCCGGACACACAGTAACTTCCACGGTAGAGATAATATCATTCTCTGTACGGTGGAAGACTGCCATATGGGCGAAGAAAGTCACCTGCATATTTTCTGCATTGGTGGGAATGGGTTGGTGCCCTGTTGACCAAAGCTTTCCAGCGGTCGCTTTCTTATCGTTTGTGAGATGCATATCTTGAATGTAAATCCAGGTTCCCCATGGGTCGAGCACCCCATCAGCCTGCCAGCGGGTCAGGTCTGTCTCGCGCCAGGTGCTGTACCCACCCCCCATATTGGTAATCAGTACACCATAATTGCCATTTGAGAGGAGATTAACCTGTGGAATAGCGCTCTCAACCGGCACACTCCAGGGATCAATTTCGACTGGGGTTACAGAAAACCGCATTATTCCTTTAACATCCTCTGCATAAGGATTTTGTAAAGGAACCGCCTGTGGGATCTGCTCTTGTAAAAGCAGCTCGACACTCTGGATACGGGGGTCGGTGTGCATCCGGCGTACCATTATGTTTTTGTCAAAATAATTTGCCAAGGCCATTAAGATCATGCCCTGGTGGTGAGACATATACTCATGCACCACAGATGAGGTATCGCCTACCAGCAATCGGTCTGCGGTGAAATCAATCGACTCATACAAACCATACAATCCGAAGTTGTTTAGCTCGATTAGGTCCCCTAGATTTTGAGCTACCGCATGGGGATTGTAACCGATTGCCATGAGCGATGCGTAAGGTGTAACAACCAGATCGTCTCCCAATCCGCGTTTAAAGCCCAGCCCTGGAACTCCAAATGCGCGGTACTGGTAATTTTGATTGGCGTCAAACAGGTAAAAACCGGATTCAGAGATACCCCATGGGATACCTTTCGCCTTTCCATATGCGATTTGATGGAGAACTGCCCCTTGCGCGCTATCTGCCAACAACGTGCCTGGGTAGGAGCGCAGGAAAAGCGTCGGCATCAGGTATTCAAACATAGTCGCACTCCAGGAAAGCAGAACATACATCCCTTCTACCCGAGTTAAAGGTCGGCTAAGTTGCAGCCAGTGAGATTGAGGCACCTCTCCCTTTGCCAGGGCAATGATGGAGGCAATCCGTGCCTCAGAGGCCAGTAGGTCGTAATAGTTATTGTCGAGCTGACCGTTGTCAAGGTTAAAACCGAGGTGGAACACGCGCCGCTGCAATGAATAAAGGAAATGGAAATCCATCTCGATTACAAACCGCTCAGCACGAATCGCACTTCGAGCGTAACTATTAAGCAGTTCATCAGCATTGGCTCCGGCCTGTGTCAAAGCCTGATCCATAGCCTCCAACCATTCCATCGCGGCGCGTTCTAGGTCGGATTCAGGAACGTGGTTGAGTGGGTTTTCCTTTAGAAGATTGTGTAATGCGGCTGTGCTGGTTAAGCCAGCAGTGGCGTAGGTGCGAACCTGACCGAGGCGTGGATTGTATGGTAAATTAGTTCTCAATGTGCTCAACTCTAGCTCAAATTGAGTCTCATTGAGAAGCACTGGAACCTGCTCCAACAAGTGAATCCAGGGTACCAGCTCAGATAGCGTTCGCTGTAATGCTTGGTGATGGCGTTCAACCTGGGATGCAACTTCTTGCAGCTTCCGTAAGGCTTCCAAATCGAAAGCTGCACTACCTACCTCTATCAGCTTAATCAGGCGCTTCGAGAGATCCGGCCAAAATAATCCATTTACAGTCTGAAAGAGTGCAAACCAACGGTTTGGTTCCATCCGTACTGCCAGGATTTTCTCGTTCATCTCCGCAATTTTGTAGTTGATTTCCTGAACTGGGTGGTCAAATTCGGCCTTGCGCATTCCTTTTAATATTTCGGTCAAATTGGAAAGCGTATCCAGGTATCCCTGCCATAAATCCCAACGAAAAATTCGTTCTGTCGGCATGTTCTTGCATGCCTGAGCAGTTACGATCAAGCTGGCAGCCAGGTTGCCACTGTCCACAGTAGAAATATAGCGCGGCTTGAGCGGCTGCAGAGTCAGCGTATCATACCAATTTAAGAAATGCCCGCGGAAACGTTCCAGCTGATCTAGGGTATCCAAAATTATGGAGAGGCGGGTTGACAATCCGAGCTGATCGAGATAGCCAAGGTCGTAAGCAGCCAGAGTGGAGGTAAGTAGCAGGCCGATGTTGGAGGGTGAGGTGTGGTGTGCGATTATCCCAACGGGCGCCTCCTGGAAGTGGTCGGGCGGCAGCCAGTGATCTTCAGGACCAACGAAGCGCTCAAAAAAGCCCCAGGTACGCCGGGCAACCTGCCGAAAGAGAATTGTTTGCTCTTTACTCAACGGCTTCGTGTGGTGCACAATGGGCTGGTCGATCCATTGGGCGATTAATGGGGAGAACATCCAAAGCAACAGCAAGGGTATGGCGAAGGATAAGGCGGGTGACACTCCACTTCCAGAAAAGCTATAAACCAGCTGGATTCCACTGGCCAAAATTACCACTATAAGCGTCGATGCGATCATCCTCAGCCAGGTTGTATTACGGTAGACCTGCAAGCCAAATAGGCGGGCAGTTTGGGCAGCAGTGGTCCACTGTAATAGGTTGCGGTGACTGATAAAAAGGCGATAGAGGGTAGTCAGGATGGCATCTAGAGCGTTATATGCCTCGTAGGGTAGGAAGGCTACAGCTAAGAACCAGCGCACGAAAGACCATCTCATGGGATGAAAAGCTGCGCTAAAATTTTCACCTCCCAGCGTTTGTATAGCACTCCTGGCCATACTTGTCAGAACTGGGATGCCCAACGAAAGCAGGACAATTGCTATCCAAAGCCCTATGAGATCAGGCATAGAAATTGTGCCAAAAAAGAAGATAAACAGGAGGGAAGGAGCAAGCATTGCCCGCAGCAGGTTATCAATCATTTTCCAACGATCGATACCTGTGAATTTAATCCTAAATTTTGCTGGCTGAATTAGCGAGGGTAAAAGTTGCCAATCCCCGCGGATCCAGCGCTGTTGGCGTTTGATCTGCACAATATAGTTCGACGGGTAATCCTCGATCATGGTAATATCAGTGACCAGTCCGGCGCGGCCTAAGATTCCTTCCAATAGATCGTGACTGAGCACTGTGTTTTCGGGGATATGTCTATCCACACTGCGCTCTAATTCGTCTACATCATAAATACCTTTGCCAACGTAGCTTCCCTCACCGAACAGGTCCTGGTAAGCGTCAGAGACCGCCCTAGTGTACAAATCCAGCCCAGTATCTCCAGCAAAAATTCGGGTAAACCATGAATAATTGGCGCTTCTGGGATGGATCTCCATGCGGGGTTGCAGGATGGTATAGCCGGAAAATACCTGGCCGGTAGTGTCATTGAACTTGGCACGGTTCAATGGATGGGCCAGTGTACCAACCAAACGTCTGGCTGCACCGCGCGGTAGGATGGTATCTGCATCCAGGGTGATCACGAAACGGACGCATTGTAATTTTGCACTGTCCGACGTTTCGCCGGCGTCGGTAGAAAACGACGTATCCTCACTGCCCCGCAGCAACTTGTTCAGTTCATGTAGTTTGCCACGTTTACGCTCCCATCCCATCCACCTGCCTTCAGATTGGTTCCATAACCGTTTACGGTGGAGCAAATAAAACAATTTTGCGCCTTCCACGATGGGCTGTTGTATTCGTTCATCATATTCAAGGTTCCCAGCCTCTACCAGTTGAGTAACACTGCTGTCTGTGGTCGTGTTACAGTCAGGGATCGAACGACTATATTTGGCGTTCAATTTCTCAATTTCAGCAGTGGCGTACCTGATCATTTCTTCATCTTCGGGTAGGGTTTCGCTGTCCGCGTCAGCAAAATCTGTCAATAAAGCAAAAAGTAGACCTGGGTCTGAGTTGCGTAGAAAAGTCATTTCGATTTGGCGAGTCAGGTTGTCAATTTCCCTATTGCTGGTGATTAAGGCTGGGATAACTACCAGTGTCTGGAACGGGGCTGGAATCCCATCCACGAAATTCAGCTTGGGAAGGATGCGTGGTTTTATCCTCAATGTGATTAACCAATTGATCAGGCTGGCGGAAACTGTCAATACGGGAACCAATAATGCAATCGCCAGCAACAGAACCGAGATCCATCGCAATATAGAACCTGACTGAACTATCTCCCGCAGATTGATTTCAAGTGCGATAATTCCCAAGATCAGCGTGCTAAGGGTAAAGATGCTTCCAAGGTATAAGGCACTGGCATGCTGTAACCCCCACCGTTTGAGTGTTGTTTTCACATCCGGATGATAGCCAATCCTCTTCTCTAATACAGACCGGCTTTTCCCAAGCAAATATTCGCCTATATGTGGGATTGGATCATTGAGCGAGCTTTCATCCCCACTTGTACCTGGAACTATTCCAGCAGGTTCGGTTTCACCTGTGCTTCTTTCACGAGCCAGGTCGAGCGTGATTTCGGCTAGTTGATTTTCTTCTTGACCACTTGCAAACGAAAGCGACTCGATTTCTTTTCGGTACAGATCGCGGGTTTTAAAGTCCATCAATGGGTATATTCCGGCCGGGTCTTCACGCAGAGTCCGTTCCAGACTGCTAACTGACTCAAAAAAGTCGTTCCAGTTTTGTTCGGAAATGGAACGGAAGCTGAGGATTATATTGGCTACGACTCCGCTGGCTAAAGTATCGCTTGTTGCAGTGTGGTTTACTGTAAAAGGATTGCCAGTCCCAACAAGCTGTGGAGGGAAGATAGGTAAGTCAGGTGAAGGTTGAGGATGGATTATATGTTCGAGTGTGTGCGCCAGGGTTTCTATCAGGCTGTAGCGCAGGAAAATTGGTATAGCCCATAATTCACCCATTGTCAGGGGTACATGTTCCTGAACCTGGATCAGGATGGCTTGTAGGTCCATCACATTCAATAAATAATTTTGGAAGAAAAGCACACCCCGCCCAATTGCATAAATGCGTGGCAGGCTTTTCAATGGTCCGCCTGCTAGTTTAGGCAACTGCTTATAATAACCAGCGGGTAAATCTTCACCGATTTGCCGGAGAGCTTGCCGGATGATATAGTAATTGTCCAGCACCCATTCTGAGGCAAGGGTAAGCGTTAGGTCCTTATTCGAAGCCTCCCGGAAATAGGCATGCGCCTTTTCCAGCCAATCTTCATACACTTTGAGTTCGCCTCCCCCTATAACGCTCCTCTTCCCGTGCTCCAACGGGAATTGGCTTATTTCCTGATAATTACTTATCAGAAAATTGGCCAGCTCCTGCATTTGTTCAGTTTTGGACGAAAATGAATTTCCCGAGACAGGAAAGTCCTGTTCCCGGATTTTATTTTCATGGTCTTCCGGCATGCTTAACGTCTCCCGGATTTTTCTGCCGCAACCTCCGCCGCGGTCGGTCTTAATTGAGAAAGCGGCACATCCTGAATAATCAGGAGGGGTTTAGTGCCATGCTCTATGTAATTCCATGTAACGGTTCCGTAAGGCCAGGTAACTTGCCCAGAATACCCATGAGCGCAAAGGATTACAATGTCGATATCCTCCTGCTCGGCTAATTCATGTAGTGCGGAAGGCACACTTGTATTTTCGACCACACAGGTATCACAATCTACCGGCATACGCTCTTTCATCTCGTAAAGGTATCTGTCAACAGCTTGGTGGCTGAGTCGTAACAACTTTTCCGTAAGCTGGCTAATTTCGATTGGGAAGGGTTCCGGTATAGGTAACTCAGGCGGTCGAATCACTGCTGCTAAGAAGAGGGTCGATTTGGCACCAGCGGCTTCTAGTGTGCTATCGGTAGACATTTCACCTCGCGCTAGCTCAATCCCGGCTGAGAGGGAACACTCTGCGCGGCGTGAGCTGTCAATCGGGAGTAGGATTCGGCGGTAACGAAGTATGCTTTCATCAGAAATGGATTGATTAAAGGCACGCACAATCAGAACGGGCAGATAAATCAAGTTGATCACTTTTTGGGTGACACTGCTGATGTTCCAACGACTCAGACCGCTTGAGCCATGCGTACAAATAACCAACAGGTCGATATTCTCGGTATGCGCAAAGTCGACGATGTTTTCCGCAGCTTTTCCTTCCCGGATGGAATAATCGACCCGGCTCTTTATTTCCTCTTCAACCATTACTGAATTTTTCCCCAGATTTTTCCGCACCCTGTTTGCGATTCCTTGCATATATGCATCAGCCTCAGCTTTATGAAGTTGCCAGCGCAATGGATCAACAGCTGCAGGGTTTTCGTGATATGAAATAGGTTCAAGCACTCTTAATAGATGTATGCTTGCCCCAAAAATTCGAGCGAACAACTCAGCATGCGGAATCGCTCCTTCTGCGAGCATTGATCCATCCAACGGTACCAGGATTCGGGTAAACATGAGATTCACTCCTTCCTTTCAAAAAAACCTAAAGAAGGGACCGTAAGGGCTTAATTCCTGCTCTAGGCAGCCCACCGATGAGCATAATATAAAGTGCGCTCAGCATGGGTTATAGGCTGCGGCAGGTTAATGATAATCACCCAAGTATAACTTGTGACGGGGCCAGCTATGCGAATCCAGAAATCGGTGATGGAGCTGGGCGGTTCGGATATGATTTTGGCAATACTTCCTTAGCCCCGAAGGTTAATGCGCAAGAAGTCTCAGGTCTCCAGGTTCTGGCTAGCTGACCACACTAGAGACGATGTGATCAGAGAAAAGCCAAACCGACCCGCCCCCATTGTATCAGTAATGCCGCAAACAGCGCAGCCTGATATAGAAAACCGACTTGTCCGCTGTTTTGGGCGACCAAATCGGCGCTCGGACGATCTTGAATGGGTGATTCAGGTTCAGGTCGCCTATTTGTGAATGGGAATGGTCTTGCCTGCTTCTTGCTTCAGCCGCCGGACGTGCGTACGCTGCCCTTTGGATAATCGTTTTACCTTCTTAGTTCTGTTTTTCTGGTCTGGCATTGGTGTACCTCCTTTTTATTGGATCCGGTTCAAACCCAAGCATTGCTCAGCCGACATGCAGCTCGACCACCTGGCGGAAATGGAAACCCATGATAGCCAGCGTGATTGCTAACGGGAACAGCCGTGGGTGGTGGAACAGAGTCCAGAAAAAGAGCCGCCAATATTGGACGCGCTCGACGCCGCGGATCCCTAATTGGTAGATCGAACGCCAAAATGCCAGGAGGTATTGTGTATCCAGGCGAATCCGGATTTCTGGCGGATGGTACTCGCGTAAAAAAGTTAATACGCGTTCGTAATAGAACTTGGGGGCATATATTTGGGCCAGGAGCTTGCGATAACCTTCCTGTAGTGATTCCAGGCCCATCTTGGGGATGATGTTAGTGGAGCCATCCACATTATCGCCTGACATTTCATTCACCAGGCGGCCTTCTTTTCGCATGCGCTCATACAAGCGCGTTCCAGGAGGGGCTTGCAGCAACCCCACCATAGCTGTCACGATCCCGCTCTTTTGGATGAAATCGATTTGCTGTTGGAAGATAGAGGGTGGATCGTTGTCAAAACCGACGATGAAACCACCCTGCACCTGAAGACCGGCGCGCTGGAGCTGCTTGACACTTTCTACTAAGTCTCGTCCTTTGTTTTGATTCTTACTGCATTCGGTCAGGCTGCCTTCGTTGGGTGTCTCGATACCGACAAACACCGTATCGAATCCAGCTTTCGTCATGAGGTTGAGCAGCTCTGGATCATCGACCAAATTAATGGAGACTTCAGTGCTGAATGGCATACCTGTCTTGCCCTTACGCCATTCGATCAAGGCCGGCAGGATTTCGGACTTGATCTGTTTCTTGTTGCCGATAAAGTTGTCATCCACGAAAAAGATGCTCTTTCGCCAGCCCAACGCATACAGGCTGTCCAGCTCGGCAATAATCTGTGCAGCGGTTTTGGTACGCGGGCGATGTCCCAACAGGGCAGTCACGTTACAAAAGTCGCAACTGAAGGGGCAACCACGCGAGAACTGGATGCTGAATGTGTCGTAGTTCTTGAGATTTACCAGCTGCCACAAAGGCACCGGGGTTTGATGGATATCTGGATACTTGCTTGTGGAATAAAGAGGTTGGGTACACCCGTTAGTCAGGTCTTCCAAGAATAACGGTAGGGTCAGCTCGGCTTCATTCAGCACGAAATGATCAACTTCCGGAAATTGCTCGTGTTCCATGGTGAAGAGCGGTCCCCCGGCTACCACTTTTGCGCCAAAATCCTTACATCGGGCGATCAATGTGCGTGCGGCATCACGTTGCACAATCATGGCGCTGATAAACACATAGTCAGCCCAAGCCAGGTCATTGGAAGTCAAGCTGGTCACGTTGAGATCAACCAGCCGTTTTTCCCATTCAGGAGGTAGCAAAGCAGCCACGGTTAACAGACCTAATGGGGGGGAAGCAGCTTTTTTGTGGATAAACCGGAGGGCGTGCTTGAAACTCCAAAAGGTGTCGGGGAACTCTGGATAAACCAATAAGATTCTCATGGAAATATTCCTCTAGCCCGGAGCCAAGGCAAGTTTATGAAGTTATATCTTTATTATTGTAACAGTTTTTTCTCATTTTTGAGCTTTGTTGAACCTTTTGTCCCATGAGGAATGATAATTCAAATGCTAGAAACACAAGCAAGTTATTGATTAATGGAAGTGATTTTAAAGGGAAAGATATTCACTGTGTTATACTCGCCTCGTCATGACGTCCGTTGCTATTATTCTGGTCACCATCTCCGCTTTCGCACATGCCTTTTGGAACCTGCTAGGCAAACGACAAAATCCATCCACAGCTTTCTTCTTTGTTGCCTCCGCGTTCGCAGCGATATGTTTCTCGCCCCTTTTATTTGTTTACCACGATGCTTTTGCATCCATCCCTGCACAGGTGTGGGTGTGGCTGGGGCTAACCAGCGTATTTGAAGCAATTTATTACATCGGGCTGGCAGGTGCATACCAGCATGGTGATATGTCGGTGGCATATCCACTTGCACGGGCGCTTCCGGTAATCCTGGTGGCAATATTGACTGCAACCTTGGGTCTTGGGAAACCTCTCAGCCTGATCGGCGGGGCAGGTATCCTGTTGGTTGTGATCGGTTGCCTGATCCTACCCCTACGGAGTTTGCGTCAAATCCGCTTAGATAATCACCTGACCGCTTGCTGCCTGCTGGCAGGGCTGGCAGCCCTGGGCACTACCGGATACACTCTGGTGGATAACCAGGCATTATTTGACTTACGGTCTGCACCTGGCATTGGGCTAAGCCAGATCGAGATTGCCTTTTTTTATCTGGCGTTGGGAAGCATCGCCATCAGCATCGTGATGGGAGGATATATCCTAGTTTCGACACCCGAACGAGCAGAATTAACCAAAGTGTGGCGCGCAGGGAAAGGGATTGCGTTTATCACCGGCTTGTTGATCCTTGGCACTTATGGCCTGGTGTTAGCGGCTATGGAGTATGCCACCAATGTCAGCTATATCGCCGCTTTTCGCCAGTTAAGCATTCCGTTGGGAGCAGTCTTAGGCATCCTGGTACAGAAGGAGCCAGCTTATCCTCCCAAGCTTGTCAGCATAGGCATCATCTTTGCAGGTCTGGTTCTGATCATGCTGGCATAAGGGTTGTGGAAAAATCAAGATTTAATTTTTTGTCAGCTGGATGCGAGTGCCCGAGGCTGTCACAGGCGATGTGATAAAATTGTGCCCACACTTATAAAAGGAGCAGATTAATGATAGACCAACCTCAAGGAGAAAAGCCTGCCCTGACTGTGGTCATCCAGTCTTGGTGGACTCCCGCACTGGCATTGATCTTTCTGGTGGTTGGGTTGTTGGCTGGATATTTTGGTCGCCCGCTGATAAATAAAAGTTCAATCAGCGATGGAGGAGTCGCTGCAGTAGTGACACCAAATGTGGTGGCGCCAACAGTTCAGGGTGCGAATCCGACCGCGACTGTAGATCCTACCCAGATCAAGCAAATGATGGATAGCGTCATCAGCCAGACAACCAACTTCCAGGGCGACCCCAACGCCACAGTCACGATCATCGAGTTTAGCGACTATCAGTGACCGTACTGCGGGCGTTTTGCCGCTGACGCGGGTCGTCAGATCGAAAAAACTTACGTAGAATCAGGCAAGGTACGTTTTGGATATTTCAACTTTGCCTTCCTGGGCGATGAATCACAGTGGGCAGCCGAAGCCGCGGAGTGTGCTGGTGATCAGAATGCCTATTGGGATTTTCACGACTACCTTTTCTCCCATCAGAATGGAGAGAACCAGGGTGCATTCAGCAAGGATAACCTGAAAGGGTTTGCTGCTGATATGGGCTTGAAAACGAGTGAATTTAACACCTGCTTGGACACTGGGAAATATACTCAGCTTGTCAAGGACCAGACCAGTTTCGCTCAACAGTTGGGAGTGAAAAGCACGCCCACCTTTATCATCAATGGCAAGGGCTTAGTTGGAGCGCAGTCTTTTGACACCTTCAAACAAATAATCGATTCATTTTTGAACCAATAATTTAAGTATATTTATGAAACGGGGATGAGCGGGAGGCTAGCACCTGCTCGTCCCTGTTTTTATTGGTATACTTTGTATTGCCTCTGAGAAAACCGGAGACGCTGAAGAAACGAAGCCATGCCGTCCATAAATGACCCCACGATAAGCTCGAATGAAATTGTCCGCCCAACCTTGGTTGAGGTGGACTTAAATCGCCTTTCGGACAACTTTCACGCCATACGCCAACATGTTACCCCAGCCAAGGTGATGCCCATCCTCAAAGCGAACGCATATGGTCATGGTTTGTTGCGTGTGGCACAGCTGATGGAAGCACTCGGTGCGGATTATATTGGGGTGGCAGTCCTTGAGGAGGGCATCCTCCTGCGCGAAAATGGCATCCATATGCCCATCCTGGTGTTGGGAGGCATCCTGGGGAACCAAGTGCCGGGTTTCCTGAAGTATGATTTAACCATCACGGCTTCATCGATCGATAAATTATGTCAGGTGGATGAGATTGCCACTCAGATGGGGGTAAAGGCTAAAGTACACCTGAAGATTGATACCGGCATGGAGCGGATTGGAGTGCATTATTACAATGCACACAGCTTCCTGGAAACCGCCTTGAAATGTCGATCAATAAACTTGGAAGGCATTTATTCCCACTTTGCAAATGCCGATCTACCCGACCTGACCGACGCTCATAATCAGCTCGAGCGCTTTCAGGAGGTGCTCTCTTTTTACGAGAAGCACAGCCTGCCACATCCACCTTTGCGCCATATGGCAAATTCGCCCGCCATCTTGCAATTACCCGAAGCCAATTTCGATATGGTACGCCCTGGCTTGCTGCTCTATGGGGTCTACCCTTCGCTTCAGATACCTCATACCGTCAATGTTCACCCGGCATTATGCTGGAAGTCACGCGTGGTGTACTTCAAGGTCATCCAACCCAGTCACCCGGTGGGGTATGGTTCCACCTGGCAGACGGACCACATGGTACGGGCGGTCACTGCCCCTGTAGGTTATGGGGATGGCTATTTTCGAAGCATGTCACATAAAGCTCACGTTCTCCTACGGGGTAAAAAATACCCGGTTGTAGGGCGCATTTCTATGGATCAAATTGTGATCAATATTGAGTGGGACAGCGCGTATAACGATGATGAGGTCATCCTGATTGGGGAATGGGGTGCTGAGTCTATAACCTGTGAAGACCTGGCAGATTGGGCGGGAACCATTCCTTATGAGATCCTGACCAATATCAATACCCGTGTACCGCGCATCTATAAGAGCGAATAACCCAGATAGTCTGTATTTTCCGAATAAGATAATTCATACCAGGAGATTGCTGCAGCAGTGGGTTTTATGGGGGTGCTAAATAAGTTTGTGCTTTCTTGGTTGTAAGGAACATCAGCCCAATAAAGATCAACAAGATTCCGAAAACCGCAAGAGTGGATAAAGCCTCGTGTAAGAAGAGTACCCCTAATAATCCTGCTGTGAGTGGTTCACCAAGAGTGAGGCTAGCGGCGGTTGCTATAGGCACCAGGCGTAAACCGCGGGCGAATAAGGTATACGCCAATCCAGCGGTAATTACCCCAAGATGAAGGATGACCAGGAATCCAGACGGTTGTATCAGCCAGTGAAGGTTAGCTGTGAAGAGTAGTGGCAGGACGAAACATGCCCCCAGGCAAAACGTCACTGCCATGACCGCCTCGGGCGCGTGCTCTTCGAGTAACCCTTTGCTGACCGTGGTAAAAATCGCATAAGAACCCCCAGCACAAATTGCCATGAAGATCCCCAACAAATCCAGATGAATTTTCTCACCTGCGGCGATAAGAAGTGCACAACCGATGATCCCCAAAGCAGTGGCAAGTGCCCAACGACGACTGGGGCGCTCACCACGGACGAGGAAGCCTATTGGACCCGCCAGAATGGGGGTGCTGCCGATACCAACAATGGTACCCACTGCCACACCCGTGCGCGCTACCCCGGCGAAAAAAAACATCTGGTATGCTGCCATGCTCAGCGCTCCAAGCAAGGTTGGCCAAAACGGCCAGCGTTTTCCATCCCGCAGGGCACCGCGTAAAGCGGCGATTATCAGCAAGGTCAACCCGCCTAAGGCGATTCGCAAGGTTCCAATAATGATGGGCTGTGCACCTTGTGGTGCCAGCGCCTGGGCGGTGCCATTGGTACCCCACAGACAAGCCGCTAACAAGACGAGCCAATAGCCGCGAGACTTCATTTGCTTACCGCCACCTCATTGAACTTATCTTGCAGAAAGGCGATACTCATGCCTTCTCAGGCAATGTCGAGGCGTATTCATATCCCATCTCAACCCAGTACTTCAAGTCTTGAACGGTTGTGATTCCTTCTGGTGCCACCAGAATCCAACCTGCCATTGGCTTACCAGGCATCACGATGAATGGTCGTACAAAGGATCGTGATAAGGCCGCCTCATTGTTTTCAGCGCTAACGCGCACGATTAAATCATTCCCCTGTACGCCGCAAGCCATATTTCCGTGTAGGATGAACCCTACTCCGCCGAACATTTTCTTTTCAACGACACCTGAATGAATTTTCAGGGTAGTGCGGATACGCTCAGCAAGGTTTTGGTCGTATGGCATGGGCAACTCCGGTATGATTTAGAATGTGCTAATTTTACCTAAGAATGGCACGAAGAAGCGAATTTTAAATCTCAGAATTAATTTAAGGCAGGGAGGAAATATCAAAGCCATCCAAAGCTAAACGTTGATATACCGCTTGCTTGATTTCATCGGAGCTGAGCAAGTTGTCTGAGCCACATGGTAGTACATACCCTGGTACTTCCCCGGAAGACCAACCAAATGTGGATAGATCGAACGAATACTACTTCTGACAATCAATGACGTTCAGATAACTGAATTGGTAAAAGGGTGGTAAGTCCTGCTCTGGATCGAGTACAAATATCTTCTCCTCATTATTTTTATATTCAATTGTGCCCGCGCCAAAAATAAGCCGCTGGCTATCCAAATTACCATTCAAGAGAGATACTCCGTTCATCCAATCCGGTTGAGGCAGTCCAAGATAATCCAAGATCGTCGGAGCAATGTCTAAGTTTTCAACATTCCCGGTGACCTTACCAGCTTGCTCTCCACCAGGGAAATGAAATATCAGAGGGATGCGTTCATTCACCTTAAACTCTTTGTTATGGTCAGTATAGATAATCAGGATGGTATTCTCAAATTGACCGTTTGATTGGAGGTGATCGACCACCTCCACTACATAGGAATCAAAGGCTAGCAGAGTATCATCATAGAAATCAGTCATCCATGGTTGGGATTGCCTTTCACCCTTCGAGTAATATCGACCCGGTGGGCTATATAATCCACCATGGGTACCCAATAGATGCACATGTATGAACACGGGGGAATAAGCTTGATCAAGTTGAGACAGCAGCTGGTCGATCTTTTCTTTGTCGCTTATATTCGAAACTGGTTGGGTTACGATGTCAAATGGATTCTGCATGGCGCGGATAAAAAATATATGCTGGATCCGGTCGGAGATTCTCCAGGATAATCTGGATAATAAATATACTTCGTTATCAAAACCTAGTTTTCGCCCAAGGTCGCCTAATTTGCCTACACTGATGGTGCGGTTATTCACGATGTCAAAACCATCTTGAAGGTTGTAGTTGTAAGCATCTATATAGTACGGCACACCATACTCAACAGTCTTGTACCCCAGACTTTTAATAATCCCTGGCAAATGCTGAAATGAATTGATCCCTGTCAGAATATCGGGAGGATAGAGCACGCGTGTTTGGGTCGGTAGCTTGCTGGTCATAATCGAAACAGCCGATCCCGCCGAATTCCCGGTGTTGGTGAAGGCATTCTCCGCAACCTGGGAGCTTTACGCCAGCTCCACCAGGTGTGGGGTTGTGTCACGGTAATAGCCATAAACTGATAGATTTTCAGCATTCAGGCCATCACTGCCAAGCAATAATATGTTGAGCAGCTGTGCGGAATGCTGTGTCATTGCTGAGGTATTTGATGGCAGGATATTACTGAAATACATCTTAACCAGTGCCAACCCGGCTGTAATGACCAGGATACCAATCGAGATGAAGTACAAACGGTGTATGGTTTGCTCTTTGGGGGCTGGGTTGCCTCTCAAGCCTAATAAACTGAGCAAATGGAAAAATATGTAGACAAATAGAAGGACAAACAACAACCCGTAAGCCCCCCGAGCTATGCCTGTAGAGGTGCTGATCCCAAACTTAAATAATGTATAGGTAAAGTTATCGATCAGTAGTAATCCCAGGGCAGACAATATGATCGTCGGGATCACCATTCCCAAATGCCGGGTGATCCCAGAGATGTGGGCAACCATGGCAATAAAGTCTGTGATGATGAAAGCCGCGATCACTGCAATGCAGAAGAGTGAGAATCCCAAACCTGAAAGGAGAAAAATCTCCACCTTATTAGGTATGCTCAAGGGGCTCATAAAAGAGGGCATAGTGACGGTGAAAAGCCATTCCATAAAAATGTAGAGAAAAGCGACCAGGATCGTGACTGTAAATAACCGCTTCCAAAAAGATGCCCTGACTTTTGTGCGCTGCCATAGGTGATTGAAGTAGGATCGAATGCTTAGATACGCATGCTTGGAGAAATGAGCCAGAGCTTTAAAGAGACGCGTAGTCGAGTATGTTATAACCTGGCGATGATCAGTAAAATCAAGTCCAAAAACCAGGAAGCACACCAGACCTGCTAAGAGGGTGACCAGATAGATGATCCCAGGAGGGCGGGCGATGAATCTCAATGGCAGGTGAAGGGTATAGTTTCTCACATTAGCGATCGGATTGCTATTCTCGGAGGATGGGAAGTAAAGATAAACTGTTCCCTATCAAGGAGCACCAAAACGCGTTGGTAAATACTCTTCAAGGGCTCATTCCAAAAACGACTAATATTCTTTGCCTGGCAGCTAGCCCGGGTACATCGGGCATATTATACTTTACACATTGTCCACTTTATTCTGAGAATACTGTATGCTACCCCCAAGGACGTATAGGATAAACAAAACCTGGCAGGTGTTTATAAGGATTCAGGTCATACCCTGCCAGGATAGAGTGCTAAATGTAAATTTTTATAGGAAGCTCTCCAGCAACGCTCCTACTTCTGCCATGGTGAAAACCGGTCCGTCTACGCAGATAAGCTTAGTACCCAGGTTGCAGCGCCCACATTTGCCAATGCCGCAATGCATGCGCGCTTCCAAAGTGACATAATTCTGCTCGGGCATGAAGCCGAGTTTTTCTACCAGGACTCGGTTAACAAAGTGAATCATGATGGGTGGTCCGCAGGTGATCGTGATGGCATTTTCTGGAGATGGAGCCACGCGTTCTATGAGCTGGGTGATGAGACCTACATCGTGATTCCAGGTATTATCAGCCTGATCAACGGTCAAATGCAGCTCTGTATCGGGTGTGGCACGCCAATTATCATATTCGTCGGTGAAAACCAACAATGAAGGGTTCCGGGCAGCCCATAGGATCTGAAAGTGCCCGTAATCAGCACGGTTGGCAATGACCGTTTGGATGACTGGGCGTAGGGGTGCGCCACCAATTCCGCCACCTATGACGATCAAATTCTTCCCCTTGAACTTATCCATGGGGAAACCATTTCCCATAGGCCCACGAACGCCTACCATATCACCCACACCCAGCTCATGCAGATCGGTGGTCACTGAGCCAAGGCGGTTGATGGCAAAATCGAGCGTGGCATCGCCGTTTGTGGGTATGTTGGCTATCCCGAAAGGCGCTTCACCTACCCCAAAGGCTGAGACAAAGGCAAATTGCCCCGGCTTATAATCATGGAAAGCTTCACCACCGCCATTAAGCATCTCAACTCGGAAGAGCTTGATCTCAGTAGCTATGTCTTTCACCTCGACCAGCTTTCCGAGGTAAGGCAGCATGGGGTTGGTTTTCATTTTGTCTGTCATTTATTTCCTCCTGCCAACATACCCCAACACCTCGGTGATATCCACATTCACCGGGCAGGCATCAATGCAACGTCCGCAGCCTGTACAAGATACTGGTCCGTAATGTATTGGAAAGTAGTAAAACTTGCAGAAGAAACGGTTGCGTAGGCGTTGGTTCTTCATAAAGCGAGGGTTGTGTCCACCTGCCACCCGCCGGTATGGGATGCCATTGCACGAATCCCAGCAACGGATACGTTCGGATTGATTCCGTCCATCCTCACCCGGTAAAACTTCATCGCGTACATCAAAACAACGACAGCTTGGGCACACATAGGCACAAATCCGGCAGCTCAGGCAACGCTCAGCCATCTCAGCCCAAAAGTCATCATTGAACCTGGCTGGCCACACTTCCTTGGGAGGCACCTTTAACTCGCGTTTTCGTGCATGGGTGGGATGAGGGCGTATCTCCGATAATCCATCAAATACAGGGTACTTTTTGCTGATCTTCTCACCCTTTTCTGTGATGATCTCAGCCACATAACCACCATTGGAGGCGGTTAACATAATATCCATTCCTGTGGGGTCATCCGGCGCACCACCCACATTGGTACAAAAACAGCTGGCACCCACCGATTGGCAAGCCAGTCCGATGAGAGTAGTATTCTCTCTGCGACGGGCATAATATGGATCCACTGGTTCGTTCTCAATAAACAGGGCATCGAAGGTTAGCAATCCCCTTGCATCACAGGGACGAACACCAAAGATGATCGAATTGCCCTCCGGGAGGGTCTCGGTTAGCGTCACCTGTTGACCAATCTTTTCCATCAACATCAAGCGTTCGGTGGGTGGGAAGAACACCTCCTTGACAGACATAAACGAGCGCACGAAGTCCCACACCACCTCCTTCGTATCGCTTACCGGACGGTAAAGTATATTACCGGCAATATCCAATGGGGCAATCAGAGTATGTTCCTGCGCCAGGCGATCCAGCCAAGCAGCGAGCTCCTGGTGGGTAAGATAATTCATGGGAGATTCTCCTCTCCGCCCAGGATGGTCACGAATGGCGGTGGAACAGCTGCCATTCCAGCCCGGTAGCTAAATATGGTTTCCATCTCCTGAGCCATCTTGCGATGAATCAGGCTAAGGGGAATATCCATTGGGCAGGCGCGCTCACATTCGTTACAGCCTACACAACGTCCCGCCAGGTGGTAAGCTCTCCCCAGGTGGAAGGCACGCTTCTCGTCCACATCAATACCCATTCCCACCCAAAGTGAATCATCCCGCTCGTACAAGCAGGTAGGGCAATCGCACATTGGGCATGCCTGTCGGCAGGCATAGCAACGTATACAACGATCAAACTGGCTAAGCCAGAAGTTCATCCTCTCACTCGGGGTTAGGGCATTTAAGTGGTCAATCCCCGGGTAGATATGCTCGGGTGGAATTTCTCGATAAGTTGTTTCCGGATCGCCAATCAGTGTGTCGAAAATGACCGGTGTGCGTTCATTACAGGCGGCGCAGCGCGTCTGTATCGCTCCACTTTTTTCATTATTGAACCCCGCACCCTGGCGGATGCCATCACATGCCATGCCGATGATATATATTTGCTCACGTAAAAAGCGATTCTCTGCCAGCAGTACATTAATGGAACGGCTATCACAGGGTTTTACCACCACTGCCGCTTTGGGTAAACGATCGGGCTGCTTTTTCCTACCGCCATCTGTACCCCAGCCCAATTTTTTGCTTAAGTAAGCCGACAGGTTATGGGTACAGTCCTGGTTCCACACCAAACGCTCAACATCTTCTGGTTGGTGGATGAATGCAGGGCGTGTGCGGCCTCTAGGCCCTACCTCAAAACCGATAACATTATCCACCTGTTTGTTGGCCAGTAAATCACGGGCTGTCGTGCGTATGGCTTGTGTTTGCTGATCGTAGACGGGAGTGTAATAGATGGCGTGCTTCGGTTGTTCATCATTGAAGGCTGAATAACGGTGGCTGATTGGCTCCCGGTCCCACACAAAACGTGCCCCACGCTCAGCGATCCTCCAGTGGATGGGTCCCAAAGCACGTACTGTCTCTGTAAATTCAGTTGTGATATGTGAGTATCGCTCACCTTCAGATGCTGACACCCAATCCAGCCGCAATCGTTCAGGTTCCAGGCCTGCATAAGCCAGTAAAGCTCGCAAAACGGGCAGGCGCTTGGCTGCCCGGTGGTTGCCCGTGTTGTAATGGCACTCACCGATGTGGCACCCTAGCACAAGCACGCCATCTGCCCCTTGCTCAAATGTACGCATGATAAGTTCTGGCGAAACGCGCCCAGAGCATGGAACACGGATATCGCGAATATTTGCAGGTGATTTCAGACGGGCAATGCCTGCCGTGTCTGCACCGGTGTAGCTACACCAGGTGCACATGTAGGCGATGATCTTAGGTTCAAATGACATGTCACCACCTCCTATGGGTTCAGGATCCCGGGAACAACCAGTTCAGCCGCCAATGCACCGATCATCTCATTGACGATTTGTTGATCATCGAAATGGATAAGGGTGATGGCCTTGTCGCGACAAGTTGAGGCACAGGTACCACAACCCTTGCACAGGTATGTATTGACAGAAGCCACACTTTCTTTCAGCTCGATGGCACTGTAAGGACAGGCTTTAACACACAAGCCACAGCCAGCACAGCGGAGCAGGTTTACCAGAGCGACCGATGGGTCAAGTGCAATGGTGCCCTGATCGAGCAAGGATAGTGCTGCCGCCGCAGCAGCTCCTGCTTGAGCCACGCTATCTGGAATATCCTTTGGGCTTTGGCATGTGCCGGCTATATAGATCCCCTCCGTCGAAGTTTCTACGGGAGCCAGTTTTGGATGTTTCTCGAGGAAGAATCCATCTGGACTGCGGCTAATACCGAACATGCTGGCAACCTGGGCAGTATCTGCCTGCGGCTCAAAGCCCGTAGACAGGATGACCATATCCACCTCAACGTGGTCCGGTTGGTTATGGAAGGACTCGTCCCACCTCACGATGAGCTGCCCATCCTGAGCCTCAATGCCTTTAACCCGCCCGTGGTAGAGATTGACACCCTTCTTACGGGTGCGGTTATAGAACTCTTCATAGTCCTTTCCAAATGTACGCATATCTCGGTAGATTTCATGCACTTCAGCTCCCACATAGTCGTGAACCAACTGTGCCAGCTTGAGTGAGTACATGCAGCATGCCCGTGAACAATATTCGTTGTATTTAGCATCCCGGCTGCCGACGCAATGCACAATAGCTACACGCTTGGGTACCTGACCATTTTTGAGGGTTACCTTTCCACTCGTTGGCCCACCGATATTAATCAAGCGCTCAAATTCCATCGAGCTGAGTACATTATCCAGCTGCCCGTATCCGAGCTCTGGGATGCGGGATGGATCAAAGTCCTTGAAACCAGTGGCCAGGACGATCGTGCCTATCTTCAAATCGAGGAAGCTGTCTTTCATGTCATGGTTAATGGCACCGCGCTCACACGCAGACAAACACTCCAGGCATTCTGAACAGATGCCACATCTCAGACAACGCTCTGCTTCGGCTAATGCCTCTGCCTCGGTTAATGCCAGGTCGACCTCCTTGAAGTTGTTCTCCCGTTCTTCTGCTGGAATGGTTCGGGTCTTGGTACGTGTATGGTCAGCTGCCCAACCGATTTCCATTTTCTCTGCCACTTCTTCCTTGGTAAAACTGGCAATGGGCAGCTTGGGTGGTTCTTGTATTCCTTCCGCCCCACGCAGGTAGCGGTCAATGCATCTGGCTACATGGTGACCCTCTCCAATTGCATCTACCACGAAGAATGTCGTGCCGCGGCGCACATCACCTGCCACAAAAACACCTGGCATGGTGGTCATCATCTCTTCATTTGCCTCAAGTCCCATCGAGCTGAGCTTACGGATGTGGGCGCCAGAGGGTAGGAAGCTGAAATCTGGTTGCTGACCGACAGCCCAAATGATCAGGTCACACGGGATAATATGCTCGGTGTCAGGGATTTCTTCTACCTGGCGTTTGCCATTGACGATGGCACCAACTTTGGCTTCCACACACCGGATCCCAACGATTTTATTATTCTCAATAACAACTTCTTTGAATACCCGGTTGCGGATGATTTCAACGCCTTCCTTATTCGCCTCGTCAATCTCATTGAAAGAAGCACGCATGCCGCGACAAACAATCTTTACTTTGGGACGACCCAACCGGATAGAGACTCGAGCAGCATCGAGAGCAACATCACCCGCACCAATCACGGCAATATCCCGACCACTCAGGTCGATCTTCTCGCCCAGGCAAGCCCGGCGGAGTAGATCCAGGCTCAACCAATTATCGGGGTGCTCGGTACCAGGGATGTTCAGCTTCCATGCGCTGTGGGCGCCTGTGGCGATTACCACGGCTTCATAGCCTTGAGTAAAAAGACCAGGGATGTCATCCACACGGGTACTTAGTCGCATGTCAACGCCTTCATCGATGATTTGCTGAATTTCCCAATCCAATCGATCATAGGGCAAACGGTGGGGTGGAATTCCCACCCGCATCATGCCCCCGGCGATGGGTAGTGAGTCAAAAACCGTAGCCTGGTGACCAATGCGGACCAGATCCAAGGCAGCAGTCATGCCCGCTGGACCTGCGCCAATGATGGCTACTTTCTTGCCAGTAGGTGTAGGGGAGTGAGAAAATGGTGTGCCAACCAGGGATTTGTCGCGCATATTTGGTAATTCATCCCGATGAGCGTATGCCCAGTCAGCCACAAACCATTTAAGCTTCATGATGCTGACTGGCTCATCATAGAGACCACGGCTGCATTGTTCCTCACAGCGCCGGTTGCACACTCTTCCGCATACTGAAGGGAATGGATGCTCACGCCGGATAGCCCAGTAGGCGTCGGCGTAACGCTTTTGCTTGATCAAGGCAATATACCCTTGGGCGCGCTGGTCAGTTGGGCAGGCTGCCCGGCAGGGTGCGATGCCTCGCTTTTCGATCACATATGCCCCAGGCACTGCCTGAGCAGAATTGCGGTAGATGGCTTTGCGTATGCTTAGTCCACGATCAAAAGTGTTGGTCACTTCCACAGGGCAAACGTCAGCACACTTACCACATCCGGTGCATTGGGTCTCATCCACGAAACGTGCCTTCTTGCGCACACGTACCTGGTAATTCCCAACATATCCGGATACATTCTCTACTTCACTATAGCTGAGCAGGCTGATGTTTTCGTGACGTCCAACGGACGTCATTTTGGGTGTAAGTATTCAGGCTGCGCAATCAAGAGTCGGGAAAGTCTTATAAAGTTGAGCCATATGACCGCCGATACTTGGCTCTCTTTCCACCATGTAGACCTTCTTCCCCGCATCTGCCAGGCGTAGGGCAGCTTCGATCCCAGCGATGCCTCCGCCTAGCACCAGGGCCGATTGCTCCATCTCCACCGAGCGCATGCTTAGTGGTCGGTGATGGTGCACCCGACTCACCGCAGCACTGACCATATGTTTGGCTTTTTCAGTTGCCAGCGCAGGATCTTCAACCACCCATGAGCAATGCTCACGGATATTCGCCATCTGGAAGAAGAATGGATTCAACCCGCCTTCCTGGCACGCCCTACGAAAAGTGGGTTCATGCATCAAGGGCGTGCAGGAGGCCACAACCACCCGGTTCAGCCCCTGGTCTTGGATATCCTGTTTGATCAAGTCTTGACCAGGGTCGGAGCACATGTAAGTGTAATCTCGCGCTAACACGACGCCATTCAACTTCCGGGCATATTCCGCTACGGCAGTAACATCCACCTTCCCAGCGATGTTCGTCCCACAGTGGCAGATGTAAACCCCCGTCTTTATCTTAGAGAGGTTCATACCACCTCCTGTTGAGGCATTACTGGCAATTTCAATGACGACATTATTCCTACAATTTCAGCCAGGACCTGATCCTGGGTAAAGCCATTTTGGGTGGCTGCTTGACCTAGACATGCAGCAACACAGGTTCCACAACCTTTACATAACACCTCATTGACATATGCCACTGTACGGCCATCCTGCTCCACCATTTCGATGGCATGGTAAGGGCATACACGCTCACAAGTTCGGCATCCACAGCATTTGGATTGGTCAATGTAGGTGGTGAATGGCTCCAGGGTGACATGCCCGGCATCCATCAACGAAAGGGCTGCCGAGGCTGCAGCGCCACCTTGGGCGACGCTATCGGGGATATCCTTCGGTCCCTGGCATGCGCCTGCCAGGTATACACCATCCGTAGTGGTCTCCACCGGTGCCAGTTTAGGATGTTTTTCGAGGAAGAAACCGTCAGGACCCCGGCTGATGCTGAAGATTTGTGCCACCTGTGCCGCGTCTGCCTGGGGCTCAATCCCTGTGCTCAACACGACCATATCCACGAGCAATTCATTGGGTTCTCCCGTGAAGAGGTCAGTCGATGATATCTTGAGCTGCCCGTTATGACGGCTGACCTGTAAGCCCCCCCCAGGTATTTCCTGGTCAAAGCGGGTAAAGTGGACCCCGGACCGCTCTACGCGTTCGTAGAAAGCTTCATAACCTTTGCCAAAAGCACGCATATCACGGTAATACTCGTGTACATCTGCGCCCACATAATCGCGCACCAGCTGCGCCAGTTTGAGCGAGTACATGCAACATACCCTAGAGCAGTATTCGTGATATTCTTTATTTCGACTGCCAACACAATGCACGATGGCGATGCTCTCTGGCTTGCGGCCATCTTTGAGCAGCACCTCGCCGGTGGTTGGCCCACCAGTATTGATCAATCGCTCCAGTTCCATGCTGGTCAATACATTATCCAATTCTCCATAGCCATATTGTTCAATCCGACGGGCTTCAAAATCTTTGAACCCGGTCGCCAGGATAATCGCCCCAACCTTTAAATCAATAACTTCTTCCTTCTGTTCGAAATTGATCGATCCGGTTTGGCAGAATTTCTCACAGGCGCGACATTTCCCTTTTTGGAAGTAAGCGCAGTTTTGTTTATCGATTATTGGAACGCGAGGGACAGCCTGGGCGAAGGGGAAATAGACCGCAGGACGATTACCCAATCCCAAGTCAAACTCAGCTGGGATCTTTTTCCAAGGGCATTTTTCCACACATGTGCCACAGCCTGTGCATGTGTCTTCATCCACATAGCGTGGTTTTCGGCGCACACTGACAGTAAAATTGCCTACATATCCGGAAACTGATTCGATTTCACTATAGCTCAGCAGGGTGATGTTTTCGTGGCGTCCAACGGACACCATTTTGGGAGTGAGAATTCAGGCGGCACAGTCTAAGGTAGGGAAGGTTTTATAGAGCTGGGCCATGTGCCCGCCGATGCTGGGCTGCCTTTCCACCAGATAAACGTGCTTGCCGGCATCCGCCAGGCGGAGTGCGGCCTCAATCCCGGCAATACCCGCCCCCACTACCACAGCGGCTTGCTTCATCTCCACCTGTCGTGATTCTAATGGATTGTGGTATTGAACTCGCCTAACCGCTGCGGATACCAGAGACTTGGCTTTTTGGGTTGCTGTAACAGGATCGTCCGAGACCCACGAACATTGTTCACGGATGTTCGTCATATGGAATAAAAATGGATTCAGTCCTGCTTCCGCACATGCCCGTCGAAAGGTTGATTCGTGCATCAGGGGCGAGCATGAAGCCACTACGATACGATCCAGGCCTTCAGTGCGTATATCATCCTTGATGAGGGTCTGGCCAGGGTCAGAACACATATAGGCATAATGGCGAGCCACCACCACATTATCCAATGTAGCGGCATAGTTGGTGACTGCTTCCACATCCACCATCCCGGCAATGTTGGTGCCACAATGGCATATATAAACACCGACCTTGGGGCTGCCTCTATCGGTTGGTTTCATCCGGTGTTTCTCCTTATGTAAAGATTACCTTAGGCAAAAATGACACCTGATAAAGTAATGGTCAAAAATTCGTGTATATTGGCATAAACGCAAAAAGGTCGCTTGGCAATCGCGTACTCATGGGAGCGACAGAACAGGTGAAACCTAGCAACTGGCAGCTTGTGGATCCCGGTACTTGCATAGGGTTTCCTCTATAGCATACTTGTGCAAGGATGCACAATCTAGTGTAATAAAGCACAAAATAGATAGGATGAAAGTGACAAATGTAAGGTTGTGTAAAATCTGCCTGGCTGGTATCAGGTAGCCATCTGAGAAGTTATCCTGCGCTGCTTGGCAGGAAATTAATTATCCCCTGTTTCAGCAATTCTTCTGACTTGCCTTAAAAACGCAGGCGTATTCAACCCCCGCTCCAGCAAGTAGGTGAGGTAGTTCCCCATCAGGTTCTCGATCTCACGATCTACGGCTGAAGATAACCGGGCACGCTGTGCTTCAGCATAGTTTGAGCGTTGAAAGTGGCGTAAAATTCTTAATGCTGGCATGCTCACCGGACGTACTCCCGCTTCTTTGGCCCCACATTTTGGGCATATTACTCCCCCCTTTTCGAATGAGAAGAATTGGTCTTCAGCCTGAATTTCCTCTCCGCAATTTACGCAATGAACTAGCTGAGGTCGAAAGCCAACCAGGTCCAGTAGCCTGACCTCATAATACCGTACTGCAAATGCGGGGTCTGTTTCCTTATTGATACGGGATAGGGTCTCGCTCAACAAACGATATAGACCAATGTTTTCCCCCTCTTCGTATGTGAACCGATCTAATAACTCGATGGTGTATGAGGTATATCCCACACGTACCAGGTCTTCCCGTAACGTCAGGTAGGCATCCTTTGCCTCAGCTTGCGTGACGATGGGTAAATCCCGTCCATGCGCTAGCTGCAATTCAACCCTCGTGAATGGTTCGAGGTGCCCAGCTTTACGGGAACGTGGCTTGCGTACACCTTTTGCGACAACCTGTACTTTACCAATCTCACGTGTGAATAGCCACAAAAGACGGTCAGCCTCACCCCAATCGGTATGGCGAAGTACGATAGCTTCAACCCTTTGCGAGCGAAAACGTGATGGCATGGGTTTATTATAATCGTTGACTCAGAGCCTACTTCCTGGTAAAATCCCACCTTGCCTGAGGCGTTGTACCCTTCGCCCAGGCAAAATTTTGCAAATACCGAAAGGGCTTGAGAAATGAAAGTACTCCTCCTGAAAGATGTTTACAAACTAGGCCGGGCAGGCGATGTTAAAC